>Ga0307379_10003966_pt1 | contig 21283 bp, 15 predicted proteins | sample UN2MG_FD_202237 | JGI IMG/M metagenome (GOLD analysis project Ga0307379, IMG submission 202237) | Soil microbial communities from Risofladan, Vaasa, Finland - UN-2 | ecosystem: Environmental > Terrestrial > Soil > Coastal area > Acid sulfate soil | place: Finland: Risofladan, Vaasa | collected... | reverse complement strand
ATTGGCTTCCTTCAGATTCCGCCTCGCGGCGGACACCCTTGCCTAGGCTGGCGGTTCCGCTCACCGCGGCCCGCAGAGGACTTCCACCTCCAACAGGTGCGACATGCCTGGCACACAATAACGGGGGCCCGCCGGCCGGCGGGCCCCCGTTCAGTTTCAATCGGGCGCCGGATTTCAGGCCACGGCGGCGACCAGATTTTCCAGGATGATGCTCGGCGGGTCAGCCGAATCCAGCACTTTCTTGGCATCGAGGATCTCTATGCCAACCAGCTTCTCGCCCTCGCCGATGTTGAGGGCGATCTCGTCGTTGAGCCTCACCGTCCGGCATTCATGATCACCCTCGATCAGCCGGATGTAAAGGGCGTCAACCTCCGGGTCATAAGAAATTTTCATGGCCAGCCTCCGTTTCTAGAAATAAAAGGTGTAGACGGTGATGACAACAATTTCGCGGTCATCCTCCTTGATTACCGGAGCGACCTGCTTTATCGCATAGAATTTACCCTGCCAGGTCCGCCCATAGGCCACGTTAAAGCGGCACCACTCACGCCCTAGTTTAGCCGGCTCCCGCGTGCCGCGCAAAAATGGCTTCGCGGACCTCGGCCTCGGTCGCGCCACGCTCGATGCACTGCTCATTGGCATGTTTGCTGAATCGCAATGGCTTCATCTCCTCTATCCTATAGCATCAGAGGTCATGGATTGTAAAGGAGCCTGAAATTTGTGAGCTTTGACTTGATAATCCCGGGCGGTTGCTTGTAAAGTTAAGATCAAGCACGGATAAGGGGGATGAGAATGAACATGAAGAAACCGGTTTTTCTTGCGGCACTATTGGCCCTGAGCGTTTCAGCGATGGCCGCGGGGGTGGTGGAGACCGAGACGCTCACGGACGTGCGGCAGATCAACAAGGACGGTTTTAATATCGAGTCGAACAAGTACGCATTTTCGATGGCGGTGTATAAGGAGTCGTTGTACGTGGGGACCTTGAACATCCGGAAGCTGCCGGGGATGTGGAATTTCTTTTCGGGTTCGAGCGCGAAGCGGGTGACGGACGGGGCCGAGGTGTGGCGCTACGACTCTGACGGTACGTGGACGCGGGTGGTGAACAAGGGATTGGGGAGCCGGCTGAACCTGGGCGTGCGCAAGATGGCGGCGATCAAGGACTGCCTCTACGGGGTGACGGCGAACCATGACGAGGGCATGGAGGTGTGGCGGACGTGCGACGGGACCAAATGGGAGCGGCCGGCCGTGGGCGGGTTCGGCGATAAAGAGAACACCTCGGGCCGGGGCCTGGGCTGGTTCGACGGGTTCATCTACGCGGGCACGGAGAACCGGAAGCAGGGAGCGCAGCTCTGGCGGAGCGCGGACGGGGACCACTGGGAGAAGGCGGCGGAGCGGGGGCTTGGCGACAAGGGCAACTGGTGGTTTTCGGACTTCGCGGTGTTTCAGGACCGGCTGTACATGGGCACGCTGAACGTGAAGGGCATGCAGCTCTTCCGGACGGCGGACGGGAAGAGCTTCGAGCGGGTGTTCGCGGACGGGCCGGACAAGCGGACGGACATGGCGGCGATGAAGCTCCAGGTGTTTCAGGGCCGTCTGTTCGTCTCGACCATGGATTTTTTCCGGGGCTTCGACCTGTACGTGACCAGTGACGGCGGGCATTTCGAGCGGGTGCTCAAGAACGGGTTCAACGACCGGCACAACGGCTACCTGTGGCAGATGGAGGAGTACGAGGGGCGCCTGTACGCGGGGACGTACAGCCATCACCTGCCAGTGCCCAGCGGCGCGTTCAGCCTGCTGTCGTCGGCGGACGGGGACCACTGGATCGTGGAGAACGATAACGGCCTCGGCAACCCGTGGTACTATGGCATCCGGAGCATGGCGGTGTTCGACGGAAAGCTGATCATGGGCACGGCATCGGCGGAGTATGGGTGCAAGGTGTTCGAGGCCGAGGCAAAGGGGCAGTAACGAGTAGAGTCGGCTTCATAACCCTTTTAAGAATAATAAACAAGGATATTAAGGATAAACGGGATAAGAAGAGCCCGGGATTTATCCTTGAAATCCTTGACATTCTTGTTCCGAATATGATTGTCGGGACGGTTGAGCGGGTTATAAAACCAGTTCCGGGAAAGTTCGGCCGAGGAGGGGGAAGAGTCATGAAGAGGATAGTGGCACTGGCGATCACGGCGCTTTTTATCGTTCCGCCTGGCATGGCTGCGGCGCGGGACCAGGGGAGTGACGCGGCCAAGATCGAGGCGGGGGTCAAGATTTACGAGGGGACGCTTGCGAAGGACGGGTTCAGGCCGGAGGAGTTATGCGTTCACTCGATCGGCCAGTCGCACATCGACGCGGCGTGGCGGTGGCGCAAGGCGCAGACGCACGACAAGGTTTACGAGACGTGGGGCCAGGCGGTGGGCTACATGGAGACGCACCCGGACTTCATGTTCTCGGGCAGCGCGCCGCAGTACTACGAGTGGATCTTGCAGGACCATCCCGAGGTGTTCGCGAAGATCGTGGAATGGGAGCAAAAGGGCCGGTGGGAGATCGTGGGCGGGCAGTGGGTCGAGCCTGACGGCAACGTGCCGGACGGCGAGTCGTTCGTGCGGCAGCGGCTGGTGGGCCAGCGCTTCTACCTCACGAATTTCGGGCACATCTCGGAGGTCGAGTGGATGCTGGACTCGTTCGGGTACCACCACAACCTGCCCCAGATCGTGGCGCGCTCGGGCGGGAAATATATGTGGACCAGCAAGCTCACCTGGAACGACACCACGACGTTCCCGTTCCACAACTTCTGGTGGCGCTCGCCGGACGGGTCGCGGGTGATCACGCACATCTGCCCGATGGTAAGCTGGCCGATGTTCTTCCCGTTCGCGGAGCTGCAGAAATACAAGGGCACGCGTTACCTGCTGAAGCCGGGCGCGGGCCTGGTAGCGGACTATTCCACTCCACTGGAGACGATCAAGGACGCGCTCTCGGACGACTGGCTGAACGAGATCGGGGTTTTTTACGGCAAGGGCGACGGGGGCCGCGGCCCGACCGAGATCGAGGTGGAGATGCAGGAGGCGCTCGCGGCCAAGGGCTATACCCATTTCACGGGCGGGCTCGCGCTGTTTACGGACATCGCCAAATATTCGGACCGGCTGCCGACGTGGGACGCGGAGATGTACCTGGAATATCACCGCGGCGTGCAGACGTCGCAGGCCTGGATCAAGAGGAAAAACCGGCTGGCGGAGCAGATCCTGCGGACGGCCGAGACCATCCGCTCGCTGGCAATGGTGCACGGCCTGGCCTATCCGTTCGAGGCGTTCAAGGAGCTGTGGAAGCTGATGCTGCTGCAACAGTTCCACGACATCCTTCCGGGGTCCTCGATCCCGCAGGTCTACGAGGATGCGCGGGCGGACTTCGCGAAAATCGAGGGTGCGGTCCATGCGATCCGCGAGGATGGCCTGGGCACGCTGGCCATGATGATCAAGACCACGCCGCCGGCGGCCGAGCTGATGCCGGTGGTGGTGATGAACACGCTGGGGTGGGAGCGCGGCGGTCTGGCGCGGGTCGAGGCGCCGGCCGGGTCGGGCTATGGCGTGGCGGACCAGTCGGGCCGGGAGGTCGCGTCGCAGGAGGTGATGGAGGGCGGCAGGAAGCTCGTCATGTGGCGGGCGGAGGCGGTGCCGTCGGTCGGGTACAAGGTTTATTATTTGAAGCCGGGCGCGGGCGGGGCGGCCGCGGGCGGGCCGAAGATCACGGACGACGGGTCCGCGCTCGTGCTGGAGAACGAGCTGGTCAAGGTGCGGCTGGACAAGCGGACGGGGCTGCTCACGTCGCTTCTCGACAAGACATCGGGCCGGGAGATGTTGTCCGCTCCTTCCAATAAGCTGCTGGCGTTCTTTGACCGGCCGATACAGTACTCGGCGTGGAACATCAACCGCTTTTATCAGAGTTTCCCCATTTCCCTGGGCGGTCCCACCGAGGTCAAGATCACGGCGCAGGGTCCGCTGTTGGTGGAGGCCATGGTGACGCACCAGGTGCGGCAAGGCTCGCGGCTCACGACGTTCGAGCAGCGGGTGCGGGTGGTCGGCGGCGATCCGGTGGTTTACCTGGACCTCGACTCCGACTTCCACATGCACTACACGCTGGTGAAGGCCGAGTTCAACACGGCGCTCGATTCGAACACCATCGCCGCGGACGGGCCGTACCTCACGCTCGAACACCCGACGCACCCCGCGCTGCCCGGCGAGAAGGCGCAGTGGGAGCTGATCTGCCAAAAATGGATTGACCTCGCGAGCGGGGGCCACGGCCTCGCGCTCCTCAACAACGGCAAGTACGGCTACTCGCTCACGGCCGACGGCAAGGGCTATCGGCTGTCGCTGATCAAGGGCGCGCGCTACACGCGGCCGAACCAGGAGGCGGTGGACGTGACCGAGAGCGAGAAGAACTGGCCGGACCGGACCGGGTTCACGGACCAGGAGCACCAGCACGCGGAGCTGGGCCTGCTCGCGCACCGGGGCGACTGGCGCGAGGCCAGGCTCTGGGAAGCGGGCTACGACTTCAACACGCCGCTCGAGGCCATGCGCACTTCCGCGCACGCGGGCTCGCTGCCGAGTGAGGGCTCGTTCATCGCGCTGGACTCCGGCTCGGTTTACCTGGGGTCGTTGAAGCGGGCCGAGGACGACAACGACCTGGTGCTCCGGCTGGTGGAGGCCGCAGGGAAGAACGACACGGCGGTGATCAAGTTCGGGCTCGGGATGCAGGTGCGCTCCGGCGCCGAGACCGACCTCCTGGAGCTGAATCCTCAGCCCATCCCGGCCTCGGGCCGCGAGGTCAAGTTCGAGCTGGGACCGTACCAGGTGAGGACGCTGAAGCTAAAGGTGACAAAATAATGATGCGAACGCTGGAGGTTCAGAGAGATTTCTCACCCAAAGGCGCAGAGTTCGCGGAGGGAAGAGGGAAGGAACCATTTTCATGCTGGGTCGCGGTCTTTTTTCGTCCCGGAGGGACATTTCGATAGTAGCCCAGGAATTTATTCCTGGGACCCTGGCGCAACGTAACCGCCAAGTCCCGTCAGGGACGGCCGAAATTATTGGCCATTGAAATCATGAATTGACCCTGGACCGCGGGGATGTCGAGAAAGAAAAAAATCAGAACGGCCCCTGCACCGGACGCGCCGCCAGAATCGCCAGCAATACGGTTCCTGAGGCGGCACTGGATCATGCTGCTGGCGCTGCTTTCATTGGCGCTGTTTCTGTGCCTCGTCAATAACATCATCTTCTTCGCAGGCGGGGACAACGCGGAATACTTCATGCTGGCCCGGTCGCTCGCCCATGGCCACGGCTACGTGAGCCTTTACGATTTTCCCGTGCATCCGCACACCAAGTATCCGTTCCTGTTTCCCCTGATCCTAGCGGGCGTCATGGTCCTGGCCGGCGAAAACGTCCTGATGATGAAGATATTGATCGCGGCATTGGCGGCGGTCATGGTGGCGGCCACGGCCGTTTTGTGGAATGACCGCGGCGAGCGGCGCACGGCCATCATGACAACGCTCCTCGTGGCCACGGCGCCTTATGCTATCTATTACGCTCCGATCTTGCTCTCGGAAATTCCCTATACCGCTTTTTCCTGCCTGAGCCTGGTCTATTTCGAGCGCGCGGCCAGAAGCGAACGTCCCTCTTATCGTGACCTGGCCGCAAGCGTCATATTTCTGATCGCCGCCTATTTTACCCGCTCGATTGGATTGGCCCTGGCCCCGGCCCTGATGGGCGCGGTTTTTTTCAAGGGCCATTTTCCCGGCGGTTGGAAGAGAAAGTTATTCATTGCCGGTCTGGTCGGCCTGCCGTTCCTGTCGGCCGCCGGACTGTGGCATCTGCGGTGTTATGTCGCCACCAAGGGAATGGGTGAGAGCTATGTGCGGGAATTTTTGAGGCAAGACCCGGAGAATGCCGCGTCGCCCCGGATCAGCGCCGCGGATTTGCTAAGCCGGGCCGCGGAAAACGCCGGGGATTACTCGGTTAATCTGTGCCAGAGTTTCACGCCGTTTTATATGTCTATTAATAAAAGGCATCAGTTGGTGATCGGCATTATTATCTTGGTCATCATTATCGGCGGCTTTATCGTCGCGCTAGAGAGGGCGGGGGGAGCGCCGGAATTGTACACCGCGGCGTACGCGCTGGTCATCCTGGCCTGGGGGTTTTATGAGCCGAGATTCCTGATTCCCCTCCTGCCGATGCTGGCCTACTACTTTGTGGTGTCGCTCGAGGCCATGGCGCAAAAAGCGGCGGCGTTTTCGGGCCGGGCCAGATACGCGGCCGCGGCGGCGGCGCCGGTGATCGTGCTGGCCTTGCTGATCTCCAACCTGGTTTACGACGCGGAAAGAATTGACTATGTCCGCGCGCTGCGGCGTTCCGAGGGCGCCGCGAGGAATGCCGGGTACAAGATCTTGCCCATGCATAAGAGAGAAGCGCGGCTGCTGGGGCTGGCGGAGAGGCTGGGCCGGGCCACGGGCCCGGACGCGGTGATCTTTTCCGACAAGGGCCCGCTGGTGGCGCTGGCGAGCGGTCGGAGGACGGTGGGCGGGCCCTTTGCGCCGGACCCGGATGGTTTTATTTCCCAGCTCGAAAAAAGCGGGGCCGGCTACATCATAGTGGCTGATGGCTTTCCGAGGGTGCGGAAATACTTTCTGCCCGCGCTCGGCAAATATCCGGGGCGCTTCAAGCTGATGTTTTGTTTGCCCACCCCGGAGCAGAGCTGCGCGTATAAGCTTATCGCGGACTGAAACAATATATCCTAAATGATAGCTATTATAGAATATAATATATTAGTATCTTATATTTAGTTGACAAGTCATCATTAAGATGAAAGAGATCATTCCCGGGCCTTGTCTTTGGGAGGGCCGGGTTGCGGGGATTTTTTCAAGGTCCGCGGGTCCACGACTTGCCGCTTCGGGTCGGTTTTTCTGGTCTGAAGATATTTCATGAGGGCGTCAATATCGTATCCGCATTCCCGGGCGATGGTATCCTTGATTTCCCAGAGTTCCTTGATGATCTCGTCAGCCATTTTCGCCCTCCCCCATCAGCTCCTGGGGCGTGCAAATTTCCGGACATGCGTGCCCATTTTTAAAACAGATGTTTCTGATCAGGGGTTTCATTTCCGCATTATCCAGGTGCCGGAAATTCCAGGTAAGAAGGTAATCATTCCCATATACAGCGGCAACAGCTATATGCAAAGAGTCGTCCAAAGCTTTGCCGGGGAGAGCGCCTTCCCTGAGCAGCGCTTTGGATAATGACCGTACCTCCTCGGATAGGGCGAGGATCGGGATGCCGGCCAGAGATTCGAGACGGCGGGCGGCTGCCTCAGTTTGCCCCCGGGCCGCCTCCTCCAAGACCAAATCGGACGTGTAAAGCTCGAAGCGATTTCGCCGCGTCTCCCACCAGTCCACGGTGGCTTTCTGCCAAGCCGACGCCAACAGGTCGCTGGAAGGCCGGGCCGTCAAATACGATATGACTGAGGTCTCGATGTAAACGGACTTTTTATCCACGCTCTCTTTTCCTCATGGCTCCCGCATAACCATATTATACCCGAATTGGAGATGTTAATCGAAAGAACCTTGTGGTGGCTCCTCCTTCCTCAGTCTGATCGGATGATGATCGCTGTTCACGGAGTCCACCGGTTAAAACCGGTGGCACGGGCCTGTGAGCGCGACTCGGGACTGCTCCGTCTCAGGACTGATAGGCCCGGAAGGTGTTGATCTCGTTGCTGCGGCCATAGGCGGTGTAGGCGGCCAACAAGTGGCAGATCCATCCCAGGGTCCCGCCGGAGCCGATCCAGAATCCGGGGGTTATGATGAGCCAGAAGATTCCGCGCAGCCAGTCGCCGTTGTAGATCTGGCCGACGCCGGGGACGATCAGGCTGGCAACCGTGGACGTGGTCGGGTTCCTCATTTTCTTGCCTCCTTTTCCCTTACTACAATTTTTGCATTGTTCGGGCGCATGTCAACTGCTCTCCGATGGAATAAACGACACGGCCGCGGCGTTTTCCCACGGAGCCGGGTCTTTATTTCGCCCTTTCAGGGCTGAGAAGGATATTAGGGGCGGCGATATCCCAGGGTAGGCCGGGGACGGCCAACCCTGGGCTATCTTATTTTTGCCCTTTCAGGGCTAAAGAAGCAGAGCCAATTATGTTGAAACAGGACACGACGCGTGATGATGCGGTCTTTACATCTGGCGGCATTTAACTGAGAGGTCCCGGTTAAAAACCTGCTTTAGGAGGTCGCCTTTTTCCAGGGCCATTAGACGCTCGTCCTCGGCTTGGCCGCGGCAGGCGCACTTGATGCGGATTTCCTCGGCTAGGACCTCGCAGGTGAGGCCCTTGATCAGGTCCTGGTGGGTGCGGTCGAGGGCGTCGGCCACGCGGAGGATGGCGGAGAGCGTCATGACCTTGTCCTGATCTTTGGTGCCGAGGGAGGCGAAGTGCTCGTGCTTTAAGCTGGGCAGGGTCTTTCTGTGGTAGCGGGCGATGGAGCCGATGATGATTTTTTCGCGGGCGTCGAAGGGCTCGAGCTCGGCTTCGAGGATCATGCGGAGCGAGGTTTTATGGTGTCCCTTGGTGCCTTCGGCCAGGCCGATGTCGTGGAGCATGCCGGCGATCTCCAGCCACAGGCGCTCTTCGGGGCCGAGCTGGTGGAGCGGCTTGAGCTGGTCGAAGAGGATAAGGGCGAGGCGGGTGGACTGCCGGGCGTGGGACTCCTCGTAGCCGGCTTTTTCCGCGAGCTTGAGCGCGGAGCGGAGCGCGGCGTCGCGTCCGCCGGCCTTGTCCTTCCGGGCCGGGATCGCGAGGTCGGCGGTGTCCTCGGCCGCGGAGTCGAAGCTGCGTCCGATCAGGAGCATTTGGGCGAAGGTCTCGGGCAGGCCGTGTTCGCGGATGGCCTGGGCCGCGGCCTCCACGTCGTACTTCACGCGGTAGTGTTGGACCTGGATGCTCTTCACGGTGATGTTGAGGATGGCGTAGGATGCGCGGGGGTCGCCGTCGTCGGGCCGGCCGACGCTGCCGGGGTTGATGAAATAGACGCCGGAGATCTCGCGGACAAAGGGCAGGTGCGAGTGCCCGCAGATGATGACGTCGGCCTCGGCGGCCGGGATCAGCTTGCGCAGGCGCTTTTTCGGCGTGTCGGGCGTCAGGTGTTCCTTCATGGACACCGGGCTCGCGTGCACCAGGAGGATTTTCTTGCCCGCGGCCTCGAAGCGCTGCTCGGGCGGCAAGGCGCGCAGGTAATTGCGGCTGTCCTTGGACAGGTGCTCGTCGGACCATTTGAAGGAGAGCCACTTTTCCGGGGCCTTGGTTTTCTTCCATTCCTCTTTTTTGCGCCGGACCTGGAGGGTCTTGCGGTCGTAGTTGCCGATCACGCTCAAGGCCTTTTCTTTTTTCAGGCGCTGGACGACCTCGTCGGGGAATGCGCCGTATCCCACGAAATCTCCGGTGTTCCAGACGGCCTCGAGAGGATAGCGGCGGGCATGGGCGAGCACGGCCTCCAGGGCGTGGAGGTTGGCGTGCACGTCACCGATCAGGGCGACCTTCATGGCGCCACCCCTTCGGCGGCGGGCGGCGGCTCCGGCGGCGGCGGTGCTTCCACGGCCGCGGGCGGCGGCTCCAGGATTTGGGCGAGTCCGGTCCAGCGGCCTTCTTGGCGGGCCTTTTCCCACAGCTCCACGAATTCGCGGTAGCGTTTTTCGCGGAAGGCGCGGCGGTCCTGCTCCACGAACTCGATGCCGGCTTTGAGGCGGGAGAGGCCGCGGGCGTGGCCCTGGTAGGCTTGGGCCATGCGGCGCTCCTCTTCGCCAAAGCCGGGCAGTACCGCCAGCCAGACGTCGCAATCGTGGACGTCGCCGAGCATTTCCTGGACGGCGCGCACGGCCTTGAGCTCGGCCTTCAGGTTATGAGGATACCAGGCGGCGAAGACTTCCATGGCGTAGCGGAAGCGCTTGGCGGCGATGCGCATCTGGTGGAGCTCTTTTTCGCGCTCCGGCTGGGTCACGTAAATCTCGAAGCCCATCATTTCTTCGAGTCGGGGAAGAATGGCGTCACGCGCGAGCGCCCGGGCCGCGGCGGACGGCCCGGCCTCGCCCGGATGCATGCGGAGGCTGATGCGCAGGCGCCGGGCCTCCTTCTCGATCTCGGCGAGCGCGCCGCCGGCCTGGAGGCGGTCCAGGGACTTTATCACCCGGCCTTGCAGTCTCTGGCGGCGCTGGGAAAGGCGGAGCAGGATGCGGGCCACTCCCGGGCCGCGCTGGTCCTTTTCCAGGCCGTCGGCCACTGTCTGGATGTAGTGGATCTGCACGTCGGTATCGCGGGCCTGGCCGAGCGCGCGGGTGAGGCGGCGGACGGGGCCGCGCCAATCGGCGGCCTTCTTGGGCGGGAAGCAGTCGGCGAACAGGGCGAGGCGCACGCGCAGCCTGCGGGAGGCGACCCTCATGCGGTGGATGTGCTCGAGGTCCCGGCCCGCGCGCACGCCCTCGATCTCCTTTGCCAGCGCGGCCAGTTGTTCGAGCAGCGACTCGGCGCCGAAGAGGGCATAGCCGGGATCGGCGGAACACTTGAAGGCCACGTCAGGCCCCTGATCCCCAGCGCTCCAGGAGCCACTGCTGGGAGTCCATCCCGGGCCCGCCGGGCGCCGGCTGCTTCCTTTCATAGGCGCCGTCGGGGGTGAGGACGCGGGCCTGGACGTTGTCCTGGAGATGGACGTTCAGGATGTCGGCGATGACCTGCTTCTTGAGCCGCGGATTGGATACGGGGAACATTACCTCGACCCGGCGGTAGAGGTTTCGGGGCATCAGGTCGGCGCTGCCGATGAAGACCTCCTCCTGGCCCCCGTTATGGAAATAGAGGATGCGGGAGTGTTCGAGGAAGCGGCCGACGATGGAGGTGACGGTGATGTTGTCGCTGACGCCGGGGACTCCGGGCCGGAGGCAGCAGATTCCGCGGACCTGGAGGTCCACCTTGACCCCGGCCTGGGAGGCGCGGTACAGCGCTTTGATGGTTTTGCGGTCCACCAGCGAGTTCACTTTGAAGGCGATACGGCCTCCCCCTTGCCGTTGATGCAGCTCGATCTCGCGCTCGATCCTCCCGATGATCTCGTCGGCCAGGGCGCCGGGGGCGACGAGGAGCTTCCGGTATTTTTCCTTGGACGAGTAACCGGTGAGGGCGTTGAAGAGCTCGGAGGCGTCGGCGCCGATGGCGGGGTCGGCGGTGAAGAGGCCGATGTCGGTGTAGATGCGGGCGGTGATGGGGTTGTAGTTTCCGGTTCCGAGGTGGACGTAGCGCACGACGTTTTCTCCCTCGCGGCGGACCACGAGGCAGACCTTGGCGTGGGTCTTCAGACCGAGCAGTCCGTAGATGACGTGGACGCCCTCTTTTTCCAGGGCGCGGGCCCAGGCGATGTTGTTCTCCTCGTCAAAACGGGCCTTGAGCTCGACCACCACGGCGACCTGCTTGCCCTCCTGCCAGGCCTCCATGAGCGCGCTCACCACCGGCGAGTTCGGGCCCACCCGGTAGAGCGTCTGCTTGATGGCGAGCACGTCCGGGTCCTTGGCGGCCTGGCGGATGAAATCCACCACCGGGTTGAAGCTGTCGTAGGGGTGATAGACCAGCACGTCCTGGGCCTTGATCGCGGAAAAGATGTCGGGCGCCTGGCTGATGGCGGTGGGGGCGGCGGGGATGAAGGCCGGGTATTTGAGGTCCGGCCGGTCAATGCGGCAGAGCGCCATGAGGTCGGCGACGCCCAGGATCGAGTCGGTCGAGTAAACCAGGGCCGGCGCGATCTTGAGGTTATTGATGAGGATGTTCCTGATGCGGTCGGGCATGGTGTCATCAATCTCGAGGCGCACGGCGGTGCCGAAGTGGCGCATCTCGATCTCTTCCTCGATGGTGGAGAGCAGGTCGGCGGCCTCGTCCTCCTCGATCTCGATGTCGGCGTCGCGGGTGATCCGGAACGGGTACGACGCGGTGATTTTCATGCCCGGGAAGAGCAGGTCCAGGTTCATGGCCACCACTTCCTCCAGGCGCACGAAGCTGGTGGCCTTCCCGCGGGAGGCGGCGGCGTACTGCCAGAGCTCGCCCGGCTCGTCATCCGGGACCGGCAGGAAGCGCGGGAAAATGTCGGGAACCTTGAGGCGGGCGAACTTCTCGGCCTTGTCCTTGCCCTTGACCACCACGGCCAGGTTGAGGCTCAGGTTCGAGATGTGGGGCCACGGGTGCGACGGGTCGAAGGCCAGCGGCGTGAGCACCGGGAAGATCTGTTCCTCGAAATAATTGCGGAGCTGCGCCCGCTGCCTCTTGCCGAGGCCGTTGTAATTGAGGATGTGGATTCCGGCCTCGCCCAGCTTGGGCAGGACGTCATGGTTCCACAACTCGCATAATGTGTCCAGGTAAGTGAGAAGCACCCGGCGGATTTCCACGAGCTGCTCCGCCGGCGTCATGCCGTCGTTGGTCAGGTCCGAGACCCCCGCGGCCTCCTGCTCGCGCAGGCCCGAGACCCGGATCATGAAGAACTCGTCGAGGTTGTTGGCGAAGATGGAGAGGAACTTGACCCGCTCCAGGAGCGGGGCCTCCGGGTTCATGGCCTCCTCCAGCACGCGCCAGTCAAAGCGCAGCCAGCTCAGCTCGCGGTTGATGTACAGGCCGGGGTCGTTAAGGTCAACGGCCGCGGCCTCGCCTTCATCCCGCTCGGGCAATTCCATGACTCGCTCTTTTTCCATGATCGTGACCCTGTGCCAATATGATTATGGCCCGATAATGCCGTTAATTACAAAATAAGCCGCGATTGTCAGGACTGTGTCAGGCCGGGTGAAAATTTTCCGCCGCAAGGCCATGGTGGGCGGGACACTCCTGTCCCGCGCGACTTGCATTCAGGCGAGAGCGGCCCGACAGGAGTGTCGGGCCCACCTATTACCTTATTGGCCCTGGCCCAGCTCGATGCGCCATTGTGAGCGCCCGAGCTCCGCGCATATCATCGAGAATACCACGAAATCGCCGTCCATGCTCCATTTCACGGGCTTGCCGCCGGCCGTCACCGCTTGGGGCTTTTGCGGCACGCGCACCCGCCAGGTGACCGGCCCGGCGCCGATGGGAGTGATGGCGCCGCTGATGCCGGAATCGTCGCGCGCGAGCTCGAGAAGCTCGGTCTTGAGCGAGAACGGGCCGTCGGGCATACGCGGGTCAATGGTGAAGCCTTGCGGGTCGGGCTGGATGCCCATGAGCTTGAGGAGCGAGAACCAGGGCGCGGCGTGGGCGTGGCCGCACATTACGGGAAAGTCCATCATGCCGCCGGAGAAGGGGAGCACGTCGGTGGTCCAGCCGGGGCGGATGGACTGCGGCGCGTTGTAGGCATCCGGGCCGCTCCACTGGCCGATCCAGATGTCGGGGTAGGCCGCGGCGTGCGCGTGGTTGGTCATCTTCAGGAACTCTTCCCAGGCGTAGGCGGGCCGGAGCCGCGCGTAACTCTGGATCAGCGGATAACGTAACGAGTACCAGACGCCGCCGTTGGTGCCCATGCCGGACTTCTCCGCGGCGTTGCCGGCCCCGGACTGGGGCCAGCGCTGCACCGCGCCGAGAGGCGAGCGGCTGGAGAGGTCCGCGTACATGGTCTCGTCAAGGCTGAGCTCGGCGGGTACGTCAAGGGCGTCGGCCAGGATGGCCCAGGGCTGCGGCTCGATGAACAGGGTGTCGGTCCCCACTACCTTGCCGCCGGGGAGGATGGCGCGGTTGAACCATTTCCCGTTCCACTGCCGGCGCAGGGCATCACGGAACGACTTCGCCTGCGATTCGATCTGGTCCGCCCACGCGGAGTCGCCGTGCGCGCGGACCACCGCGGCGAAGCGCGGCAGGATGTAGGCCGCCATCGCGGTGTTGAGAACGCTCTCGGCCTCGCGTTCCACTCGGCCCAAGTCCAGCTTCTTGTCCTGGACCTTGACCTCCGCCACGAACGTGTCGCTCCAGTCCGAGTTCCGGAGCTTGACCAGCCCGTTAGCGCCGATGCCCACGCCGGCGATCTGATGGTCATAGGCTTTGCGCAAGTGGTCCATCACCGTTCCCTTGACGCCGTCCCCCAGCGGGTAAAAGGGCAGCTCGGAATCGAGGAACGCGAAGTCGCGCGTGGCGGTGACGTATTCGCTGAGCGCGAGCATGAGGTAGAGGTTCGTGTCCGACGGGAACGGGTTCCCGCCCGCGGTCCTCACCCCCACGCCCTTGATCCCATAGGGGATGAACCCCTTCCCGTCCATCTCCGAGAGCGTGTAGCGCAGAACGTCCCGAGCCAGCGCCGGCTCCAGGTACACCACCGGCAGCATATGCTGCAACGGGTCCCGCGCGGCGATGTTCAGCCCCATCATGTACTGGTACGCGCAGCTCTGCGAAATGATCCGGCTCTGAAAATAATCGTCATAGGTGGCCATGGCGCGGAGGTAATAGGCGTGCCAGAGCATCTCGTTGTTGAGCCATGGCTGTTGAGTAACTACCGTGGGCAGTTTATCATGCCAATTCAGGCAATCGTTGCTTTCATTGGAACATTCCCAATGTTTGAGTTTTATTATCCAATCAGTTTTTGAGAACACACCAGGTTCCATTCCCAACAGGTAACCTACGATAAATTTGCGCCGTTCTCCGGTGTGCGGGCTTACGTTCAGGTTGATTCCGATCACCATCGCCGCATCGGCGTCCTTTATGGGCTGATTTGAAATTAAGCCGTTTTTCAAAATGCCGGTGAAACCGCCCCTCGTGTTGAAACATGCCTTTCGCCTTGTCTCGAATTGGTAAGATGAACCATAAGGCATTAAGGGCATGAGGTAATAAATTGGCGGAAAGTAGTTGACTTCCGATCGTTGGTCCGGTTGAATCTCGGTGGAGGCTGGTTTGAGTGCCACGAAAATCCCGGAATCGCCTTGGAAGGAATCCAGCTTGAAATCTTTCCACGCCGACGCCCGCCAGGAATGGAGCCAGCCCGCCACCAGGCGGGAGAGGGTGAACTGGCCGGGAACGAACTTGAGCGCGTTCATGAGCATCGGGGTAAGGCTGCCCAGTCCTTCGCCACCTTCCGATGGTTCCCCTCCCTCTCCCGCGACCTCCGGCATCATTCCGAAATAGAACGGGTTCACGTCCCAGTACTCGTACCAGGTGACTTGCTTGGGCCGGTCGGACAGGTTCTCGATGTTGACGTCGGAAATGAGCTCCGTCCCGTAGCCCGGCGGCGCGGAGATAGTCTGGGTGATGCGGATGTCGGGGCAGGTTAGCTTTTTTTCGAAGTAGCCGATCCCGAATCTGCGCTCATATTCGCAGCCCTGGGGCCGCTCGGGGTAGCGCATGGAGATGAGGGTGTTGCCGTCCTTCAGGAAGCCGTAGCCGCCGGCGAAGCGGCTATGGGCGGGGTCGCGCTCGTTCAGCCACATTGACCCGCGCTCGCCGGAGTAGATCTGGACCTCGCCGTGGTTGTAGGCGATGGCGACCATGCGTCCGTTGCCCACGAGGTGCCAGTGGTCGTTGGACATGCCGTTGGAGGTGGGGTAGAGGGCGCGGGGGTCGTTGTACTCGTCCATGGTGTAAACGAACACGGGCAGTCCGGCGGCGTCGGTTTCCCAGTGGCCGACGGGATTTTGCGCCGCTTCATCCGCCCGCGCCGGTGTGGCTGCAAGCAAGAGACATAGCGACGCCATAAAGATTAGAGCCGCGGGTGTGGGCACCCGCTCCCCCTTAATAGCTGTTCCTAAAATATAACGAAGAAAACGATGACAAAGGGGCGCGGGTGCCCTCACCCGCTCCCCCTTAAAAGCTGTTCTAAAAATAAATTGAAGAAAACACTGAAAAAGGGGCGCGGGTGCCCTCACCCGCGCCCCCTTGACGCCGTTACATAATGTTCGCGCATCAGTCTCCATGCGGCTTTTCCTCCTCCACCTTCCGGGAGAAATGCTTGTACAGCTCCCAGGTGACCCAGAAGGAGAAAGCGAAGATGGCCACGGGCCCGACCACGCCGATGATGTGCATGTGGATTTCCTTCCACATGCTGACGCCCTCGGGGCCGGTGGCGGCGCTGATGAAGATGATCCCGACCAGGGCCAGGCCCACGATGGCCCCGATAATGGCCTTGGCGGTCCCGGTGAAAATCTTTTCGGCCTTGACGACGCGCTTGCGGTAATTGTAGTAAGCGAGCAATAGTCCCAGCGAGCTCACGCCATAGGCCATGACCATTCCGAGCATTTTGCCGACGGCCGGATTTTCCATGATTATTCCTCCCACCGCGTGGTCTTGTCCACGTGCGCGATGTATTCCTTTTCCTTCTTCTCGAAGGCGATTGACATTGCTTTCAGCTTCGGGTCAATGACTTTGTACATCAGCCAGATGCAGACAATGGAGACCGCGGTGGCGGCAAAACCCCACCACTGGAAGAGGAGGATTCCGGCGATGCCGACGGCCATGGTGATATAGGTAATGACCGAGAACGTGGCCGCGAGAATGTCGTGGATGGTCCATTCGTCGGCTTCGTCCGGGGTCCAGTCCTTTTTGAAGATGCCGCCCTTGACCACGGTCGGCTGAATCAGGCCGCGCTTGATGGCCTCCGCCCGCACCGGCCCCCAGAAGCCGATGGGCCGGGCCATGACGTAATATTTCACGAGGTGGTCCATGTCGTCGGCCTTGGTGAGGAAGGTGATGGGGATGTAAACAATGCCCACCAGCACGGCCAGCATCCAGAAGTTGGCCCAGTTGGGCAGCTCGGGGAACAGGCCCAGCGCGGGCAGGACCCAGACCACCAGCCAGCTCATCACCAGGTTGGCGATCCAGGAAGAGAGGTAGGCCCAGGAGTTGAAGCGCCACCATATGACCTGAAGGATCGAGGGGATCCAGATGCCCGCGGCCTGAAGCCAGAGCGCGAAGATCAGCCAGGCGGTTATGGACGTCATGGTGAGGCCGAGGATAAAGCTGCCGATGAGCAGGAACAGGGTGTTCAGCCGCCCCACCCACACCAGCTTTTCCTCGCTGGCCTCGGGGTTGATGTAGTGGTGGTAGAGGTCGCGGGTGGCGTAGAGCGCGCCGAGGTTAAGGTGGGTGGAGATGGTGGAGAGATGGATGGCGATGATGCCGGCGAAGAACATGCCCAAGAGCCCGACGGGCATGTACTCGAAGCCGAGCCGGAACCAGCCGTACTCGTACTTCGCTTCCTCCGTGATCCCCGGGAACATCACGAAGAAGGCCAGGATGGACACCGCCCAGAACGAGTTCCGGAAAATGGCGGCCAGTCCGCCGGCCCAGATCGAATACGACGCGTCGCGCACCGTCTTGTTGCTCTGGATGCGCTGGGCCTCCGGGTACCAGTCTATGAAATTGCCCATCCCGATCCCGCCGAAGATCGCCATGATCATCAGCGTGATGATGTCAAGGGCATAAAACTTGTCCCCCGAAAGGCCCGCGATCCCGTCGAAATGGAACGGGTTGATGCGCCAGGCCTCGCCCATGGCCGTGAGCTTGTCCACGATCGCGGTGGGACCGCCCGCCTCGTGAATCCCCCACAACGACACCAGCGTGATGATGATGAAGCTGATCACGCCCTGCTGGAAGTCGGCCATGATCACGCCCCAGTAGCCGGCGGTCAGGACGTAGATGGCGCAGATGGAGGTGAACAGGGTGATGCCGAGCCAGGGCGGCCAGCCGAAGAGGTAATGGCATACCTTGCCCATGGCCGCGGAGACCCAGGCCAGCACGAACATGTTCATGAAGGTCTGCCAGCCCGCCAGCCACCCGCGCAACAGCTCGGAGCCCATCCCGGAGTAGCGCAGGGTCTGCCACTCCGCCTGGCTCATGGCCAAAGAGCGCCGGAAAATGCGCGTCGAGACGAACGCCGACACCGCGCACCAAGCCGAGAAGAACGGGTACCAGATGCCGCGCATGCCCCACTTGTAGATCGTGCCCGTGATCCACATCGGCGTGTCGGTCGCCGTGTGCGTCGCGTAAACCGAGGTCGCCGGCAGCCACCACGGCAGCCCGCGGCCCGCCAGGAAAAAGTCCGACTCGCTCCGCTTCCCCAGACGGTAAAAGATCACCCCGCACAAGATCATCAGCAGAATGAACAGCACCGTCCACGCCCAGTCCAGCGGAGCGAACTGCACGGCCAGTCTGATCTCCTCCATTTATTCTCTCCTTCCCCTCAAGCTACTTACCACGTTTCCCAGGGGGAGCGGGTGCCCTCACCCGCGGTCCCGCGCCATGCGCGCCGCTTCCTGAAAAACCATCCAACAGCCAGCGCTCCCCATTCCCCGCAAATCATACATGTACAGATGTGGGCAGTCAAGGAAAGGAGCGAGGAGCGAGGAGCGGGAATCGAGGGAACTCCCCTAAACCCCTCGCTCCTCGCTCCTCGCTGCTCGATCCTTTTATCTTCGCGGGACTAATGGTAGAATTTCCCGGGTGCGCCCAGGCGCCCAATGATCGAGAGGGAGGTACCATAATGAAAAGAGGAGCTGCTCTCTTTTTATTCACCGTGATGGCGTTTGCCGTGGCGGCCCCGGCCTTGGCCGCGGGCCGCGAGCAGGGGGCCTACGCGCCCAGCCTGATCGCGGACATCTACAAGCTCAAGCTGAAAAGCCGCGGCTTCACGCCGGCTGAGCTCGACGTGCACTCGATCGGCCAGTCGCACATTGACGCGGCCTGGAAGTGGCGGCTCGCCCAGACCCACGAAAAGGTCTACGACACCTGGAGCCAGGCCATCCGGCACATGGACGCCTTCCCGGACTTCACCTTCTCCGGCAGCGCGCCGCAGTATTACGAGTGGATCCGAGACGAGCACCCGGACCTCTTCGCCAAGATCGTGGAGCGCGAGCAGGAGGGCCGCTGGGAGATCGTGGGCGGCCAATGGATCGAGCCCGACGGCAACATGCCCGACGGCGAGTCGTTCGTGCGCCAGCGCGTGCTCGGCCAGCGCTTTTACCTCGAGTACTTCGGGCACGTCTCCGAGGTCTCCTGGATGCTCGACTCGTTCGGCTATAACCGCAACATGCCCCAGGTCATGGCCCGCTCCGGCGCGAAATATATGTGGACCTCCAAGCTCACCTGGAACGACACCACCATGTTCCCGTTCCATAACTTCTGGTGGCGCTCGCCCGACGGATCGCAGGTGCTCACCCACATCTGCCCCATCGTGCCCATGCCCACTTACTTCCCCTACTCCGAGCTCAAGAAATACAAGAGCACCCGCTACCTGCTCAAGCCCGGCGTAACGCTCATCGCGGATTACTCGACCCCGCCGGACGCCATCAAGCAAGCGCTTTCCGACGACTGGCTGGGCGAGATCGGGTCGTTCTACGGCCTGGGCGACGGCGGGCTCGGCCCGCGCAAGGTCGAGGTCAGGGTCCAGGAAGCGCTGGCCAGGAAGGGCTACTCGCGCTTCTCGACCGGGCTCGAGCTGTTCCAGGACATCGCCAAGTGTTCGGACCGCATGCCGGTGTGGAACGAGGAGATGTACCTCGAATTCCACCGCGGCGTGCTCACCACGCAGGCCTGGATCAAGCGCGCGAACCGGCTGGCCGAGCAGATGATGCGCTCGGCCGAGGTCATCCGCTCGGTGGGACAGCTCTACAGCATCACCTACCCGTACGAGTCGCTCAAGGAGGTCTGGAAGCACATCCTGCTTAACCACTTCCACGACATCCTGCCCGGCTCGTCCATTCCCGAGGTTTACCAGGACGCCCGGGAGGAATACAAGATGATGCGGTCGGCGACGGAGGACGTGAAGACGGCGGGCTTGAAGGCGCTCGCGGACCTGATCCGGATCAGCCCGCCGGAGGACGGCATGGCGCCGATGGTGGTGTTCAATACGCTGGCGTGGGAGCGCGGCGGGCTGGTCAAGGTGGAGGCGCCGGAAGGCAGGGCCTTCGCGGTGATGGACGGCTCCGGGAGCACGCTCGCGTCGCAGCAGATCGAGAAGGACGGCAAGACCTACGTGGTGTTCCGGGCGGACGCGGTGCCGTCGGTGGGCTACAAGCTTTATTATCTGAAGACGCTGAGCGAGCCGGTCGAGGCTGAAGCCCAGGGCATTTCCATAACGGACTCGGAGACCGCGGGGCTGGTGCTGGAGAACGAGTTCACGCGGGTGGCCATTGATAAGAAGAGCGGCTGGCTCACGTCGCTGGTGGATAAGTCATCCGGCAAGGAATTGCTCTCGGGGCCGTCCAACCAGCTCGCGGCCTATTTTGACCGGCCCTCCCAGTACTCGGCCTGGAACATCAGCAAGAACTATCTGAAACACCCGATCGCCGTCGGCGACGTGACCGACGTCAAGATCACGTCGCAAGGCCCGCTGTTCGTGGAGGCCATGGTGTCTCGTAAGACCACGCGGCTTGCCAAGGTCACCACCTTCTCGCAGCGCGTGCGCCTGGTCAAGGGCGATCCGGTGCTTTACCTCGACCTCGACAGCGACTTCCATCTCACCGACGCGCTGACCAAGGTCCGCTTCGCAACCGTGCTCAACTCCGACACCGTCTCCGCCGACGGCCCCTACCTCGTGCTCGAACGGCCCACCCATCCGCAGACCGCCTCGGAAAAAGCGCGCTGGGAAATGGCCTGCCAGAAATGGATTGACCTATCAGACAAGCAGGCCGGAATGGGACTCGCGCTGCTCAACAACGGCAAGTACGGCTTCTCCATCATCAACGGCGGCAGCGGCTTCGCGCTCTCCGTAATCAAGGGCGCGCGCTACCCCCGCGCCAACTTCGAGGCCACGAACGTCAAGCACCACTACTACAGTTTCCCCATCCCCACCGGCTTCACCGACCAGGGCCCGCAGCACGCGGAGATGGGACTCCTGGTCCATCCCGCCGGATGGCGCGAGGCCAGGCTCTGGGAGGCCGGCTACAACTTCAATACGCCGTTCGAGGTGGTGTTCACCACGCCGCATAAGGGCAAACTGCCGGAGGAGGCGTCGTTCGTGTCCGTGGACTCCGAGCAGATTTACCTGGGCGCGATGAAGCGGGCGGAGGACGATGACGACCTGGTCCTGCGCCTGGTCGAGGCCACCGGCAAGCCCGGCACCGGCACCGTGAAATTCGGCGAAGGCGCCACCATCGAGTCCGCCGCAACCACCGACCTGCTTGAACTCAACCCCGAGCCCTTGAGCGCCTCCGGCTCGTCGCTCACCGTGGACGTGGGAGCGTATGAGATCAAGACGGTGAAGGTGAAAGTTTCGAGATAAGCTGAATAACGCGCACAAAAGGCCGCGGGTGAGGGCACCCGCTCCCCCTTGTCTACACTTTCTTTCTCTCAGTCTTTT
>Ga0307379_10003965_pt1 | contig 21285 bp, 19 predicted proteins | sample UN2MG_FD_202237 | JGI IMG/M metagenome (GOLD analysis project Ga0307379, IMG submission 202237) | Soil microbial communities from Risofladan, Vaasa, Finland - UN-2 | ecosystem: Environmental > Terrestrial > Soil > Coastal area > Acid sulfate soil | place: Finland: Risofladan, Vaasa | collected... | reverse complement strand
TCGGGAAAGTCAGCGTCCCTTTCATCGATATCTTCAAGAATTTGGCAGAAAACAACAAAATACCCATCATCCTGCAATTGTTTCTGCAAAAGCCTGAGCTCTGTGCTTTTGCCGCTCCCAATATGGCCGGCGAATAACTGGGTTGTAGTACTCTCGGAAAGCTTTATTGTTTGGGCTAACTTGTTTACAGGTTCATCACTTCCCCTGACTTCGTCCAAATCAACATAAAGATCAGTTTGGTTGGCCTCCAGCGGGGATGGATCGAATGCCTGGTATATTTTCTTTATTTCATCCGCCATAAGCTGTCCTCATATAATTAGTTCATCTGTATTTATATTTTCGGCGATATGTTTTGTCAATATTTACTTTATTGCCGTATTAAGCCTTACGAATCCACCTCAATTCACATTCTGAAAGTCTCAGGATAAGACTACTCAAGTTCCTTTTTTCTGCCGACAAATATCTTGTCCGCAATCTACAGTTCATTTTGCGTGATATGCGACACACGACGTACCATATACGACATACGAAATACGCTTCACGAGATACGGCTCACTTGTTTTCCAGTTGATTAAGCGTTGTTAGTGCGACTCTTTTGACGTAATTGTCCGAATCCTTCATGGTGGCCTTTATCTGCGGCAGGAGCGGGCGGGCCTTTTCGCCGAGTTTGTTCAGGGCGATGATCGCATACAAACGGGCCTTGTCTGTCTTGTCCTTGAGCGCTTCGGCTAATACCGGCAGGGCTTCTTTTTCAAGACCCCAGTCACAAAGTGCGTGGGCCGACGCGATGCGAACAACCGCCGCCGGGTCTTCCATTGTCTCTCTGAGCAGCGGTTTTGCCCGGTCTCTATCTCTGCCTTTGAGGTTATTGTGTAGGCCGACAACCGCCCAATAACGAACAGAGGCGTACTTATCCTTGAGAGCTTTAACGTAGGGCCCGTTCTCGCCGGAACCGTCCAGCTCCTTTATCTTGCGCAGGCGTTCGAGCAGGTCCGTTTGATTGAGCTTGTTCCGCCAGTGCTGCTGGTCCTCAGCCGGTACCTGAGTTTGCTGAGTCGTGTTAACTTTGTCGTCGAATTTGAACTGAACCTCGCTGCTGTCTTTGAAGCCGATGCGACAGGCCCTGGCGTGCAGCACCCTGCCGGGTGTGAGCCATACAGATTTTATGTAAAGTCTCCAGCCTGCATTGTTTTTGCCGTCGCCGCTGATTCTGTACACGATCGAGGCTCCGGCCGTGGGACAAGCGATTGTTACTCGACGCGTAGCTTCACCCGGCTGCCATTTGGGCGTCCAGAAGATCGGTTCTGCCGTCTTTTGATATTCGCCGCCCGGGCGTTTCATCTCGTCGAATTCAGGCTCCGGGATCAGTCCTATATCAGAAGTCTCTTTGACCCATTTGACGTGGGTCGCTCGCATTCGTTCAAGCACATCCTTGTACTTCGGGTCGCCTGCCAGGTTTTTGACCTCGTGCGGGTCGGTGGCGGTGTCGTAGAGTTCCTCGACAGGTTTGGTTTCTTCAAAATACTGTTTCTGTGGACCTTTGAGTTTGCCCTCGGCGTTGAGTCGGCGCATTTCCTGCATAGTCGGCATCTGGTTCATGTAATCGATGTCCTGCCCCCGACTCAGGTGGGCCATATAGTTGCGAATATATTTGTAACGCTTGTCACGCACGGCGCGGATAAGATCGTACGTTTCGTCCATACGGTCGCGTGCGGCGAAAATATACTCTCGCGGTTTGGCTTTTTGACTGCCTAAGAACGCCCGTCCCTGTATGTGTGACGGTATTTTTACGCCCGTCAGTGACATCATGGTCGGCGCAAAATCGATGAAGGCTATCAGCTCGTCGTTGACGGTGCCGGGCTTGGCCGCGTTTGGATTGTCCGGCATTGCGAGCTTTTGCCATTTCTCCGGCACATGGATAATCAGCGGAACCTTTAGGCCGGAATCGTAAATCCATCGCTTGCCCCGCGGCAGTCCACGCCCGTGGTCGCCCCAGAACCATACAATTGTGTCATCAGCCAGGCCGTCGTCTTCGAGCTGCTTTAAGACGTTTGCAACCAGCTTATCCGTAAGGGTTATGATGTCGTAATACTGCGCCCAGTCCCGCCGAACCGCCGGCGTATCGGGGTAGTAGGGGGGCAGTACCGCTTTGTCCGGGTCGTGCCTTTCCTCCGGCTTGAGCTCTTCCAGACGCTTGAGCATTGCTTTACTTCTGTTGCGAATCTGGCTTTCATGCGAGACTGTAAAATTGAAAATAGCGAAGAACGGCTGGTTTGTACCGCGATTACGCCAGTGAGCCTTATTACTGCTTTCGTCCCAGGCACTTGCAGGCGGGTCAAACTGGTAATCGGTTTTAACGTTGTTAGTGCAGTAATATCCGTCGGCTCTTAGGTATTCACTGAAGCATTTTACATAGGCCGGCGGCACACCCTTACAACGCATGTGGTGAGTGCCGATAGTAGTCGGGTACATGCCGGTAATAATCCCCGATCGCGTCGGGGCACAAACGCCGGCGTGCGAGTACACGTTTGTATAGCGTACGCCCCGAGTTGCGAGTTTGTCGATATTGGGCGTGACAGCGTAATTATCGCCATAACAGCCCAGGTCAGGACTGATATCTTCAGTGCTGATCCAGAGGATGTTCGGCCGTTCTGTACCCTGTTTTTCGGCGGCGCTTAGTGGAATTTGAGATAAGAGCATTGCAGCGGCCGAACCTGACGTGACCTGCAGGAACCGACGCCTGTTTATTTTTTTCCTGGAACTTACCATTAATTTTACCTCCACTTATCAAGGGCTTAAAACAGTTTCATAACTATATTTTGTGTAAACATTTACAAGCTACCGATAACTTTCCTATGCCGGATTCGTAATGAATTCTTTATTATAACCGCCGGTAGTTAATACACAACTCAAATCCCGACATGGAGCCCGGAAGATTTCTAATTTACAATCGCTGGTCGGCGAATTAGAATCCTACAGGCGATATTCCGCGTTTGGCACGAATTTATTGAGGTAGATATGGATATCTATAATTTTGTTAGTTTTGCGGGTATTTTTGTTCTGATTGGACTTGCGTGGCTTTTTTCATCCGACAGAAAAAATATGAACTGGAGGGTGATAGGCTGGGGGATTGGATTGCAGATTTTAATTGCTTTGTTTATCTTCGTTGTTCCAGCAGGCACAAAGATGTTTCTGTTTGTCAATGACGTGGTCGTAAAGGTCCTGGATTCTGCATCGGCTGGGTCGAAGTTTGTGTTCGGGCCTCTGGCTCTGGCGCCGGGGCAGACAAACGAGGCTGGAGAGAAGTCGCTCGGATTTATTTTAGCTTTTCAGGCATTTCCCACGATCATTTTCTTCTCGGCCCTTATTGCGATTTTATACTACTTCGGCGTAATGTCGTTGATTATCAGAGGATTCGCCTACGTATTCACTAAGTTAATGAGAATATCCGGTGCGGAATCTTTGGTTGCTGCAAGCAATATTTTCGTGGGAATCGAGTCCACCCTCACGGTCAAGCCATACCTCGGTCGAATGACCAGTTCTGAAATCTGCACAGTCCTGACAGTAGGGATGGCTACGGTTGCTTCCAATGTATTGGCGTTATATGTGTTTTGTTTAAAGGCTCAATTCCCTACAATCGCCGGACATTTAGTTTCGGCATCTCTGCTTTCGGCGCCGGCAGCGCTTGTTATGTCGAAGATTATTTTCCCTGAAGCCGGGAGTCCCGAAACATTGGGTATACATGTCAGGCCTTTTTACGAAAAAGAAAAAAGTCTTTTCGAAGCGATAATTAACGGAGCAAATGCCGGAGTCAGGATGGTTGTGGGAATTGTTGCTCTGCTTATTGCGGTTTTAGGCCTTGTTGCGCTGATTGATGTGTTATTGTCTGCTTTGGGTTCGAGGATAAATTTGCTTTTCGGCATCGAGGGCCAGTGGTCTTTGAAAGCCATCTTTGGCTATATTTTTTACCCTTTAACATTGGTCATAGGCATTCCTCCATCTGATGCAGGGGTAATTTCCAAAATTATCGGTGAGCGTATAATTGTAACAGAAGTAGCGGCTTATAAAGATTTGGCAGTTGCTTTAGAGCAAAATTTATTGCAGCACGAACGCTCCGCGGTGATCACTACCTATGCGTTATGCGGTTTTGCTCATCTGGCCTCAATGGCCATTTTTGTCGGGGGCATCTGTGCGCTGGCTCCCGAAAAAACCCGCAATATAGGGAAGGTTGCTCTTCAAGCACTTTTGGCGGCAACTTTAGCCTGTCTTTCAACCGCCTGTGCTGCCGGAACATTCTTTACAAAAGGATCTATCCTCCTGGGAGAATGATTATGTTCTTGAGACATTTGGCAGATTGCCGGGAATTCAAAGCCGGTGACGATTCAATTTTGCGTGAGCTTTTGCATCCTGAAAAAGCAGACCTTAAAATCCGATATAGCCTTGCTCATGCAAAGGTTACAGCCGGCCGGAAGACTAAGCCACATAGACTCAAATCTTCTGAAGTATATTACATCATGACCGGATCGGGCCTGATGCATATAGATGAAGAAAGCTTTGAAGTTGGTCCTGATTGTGCCATTTATATTCCGCCGAACTCAATGCAATATATTGAAAATACAGGGAATTGCGATTTGATGTTTTTATGCATAGTAGATCCTGCATGGCGAAAAGAGGATGAGGAGGTACCTAATAGCTAACGTTTTAGCTATCAGGGTATAGCCGAATAGTAAAAAAAGAAGCAATGAGGCACGTTACCATAACTGGATTCGGCCGTGCATAAAAGCTGCGATTATCGCAAGCATGACCATTACTAAGGCCATTTTAAGAAGGCGGAAATCATTTGCTTGATTAGTAGCTTTCAACTGGTCTTTTAACTGTTCAATTTCCTTTTTGGTTTGTTTTCTGCTCATATTCCCCCCCGTGTTATCCCGGTTTGCCTCTGGATGATGGTTACGCCTGTATAACCGGGCCTTATTTGAATTAGTGTCCTATCTTGCTGTACATAAAACAAATTTAAGATAAGAAAGAGTCTAATCCACTTCTATAAACTATTTAAAATATAAAAAACATTCGGCAGAAACACAAAATTATCGCAATAAACAGATACACAAGAGGAAAAAATAACACGAATATCTATGGAGCTTCTAAAAAAAGCTGACTCAATAAATCAACATATATGTTTACGGCAATCAACATCAGTGTAACTATTTTTTAATAAAGTTGTTATATACAGAGATAAAAAGTAGACAAATCCAGCATGTTGAATTTTTGCAACAAGCAGTTTCAACCCGTATAACGGCTGTCTTTCGGAAAATAGAAACAAAACTCAAGGGCAACACACAAGACCAGTACGATTGGCTGTTTTATTGTCCTAAACAGCATAATTGGGCAAAAAGTTGCTTTTTGGGCGTTTAGGTACGGATTTTGCTCTTATATTTATAAACAAGAAGCATCGGGGGATATCTATATAATAATATAGTTATTTGAAAAGGAAAGTGTGTTCGAGAGGAGAGAAATGTAATGGACGAGACAAACCTGGAAGACAAACTTAACGAATTAGTGAAAGAATTTGGAGAGGCAATAGACCCACAACATAGAAAGTTGGCTAAGCTCGCCAAGCAAGCGCAGGTAAACCGTAAAAAGCTCGAAAAAAGTATAAACAGCCTGCAGGAATCGCTGGATTATCTGCGGGTATGTATTAAATACCAGGTCTTCGATCTTGAAGCGACTCGCCGGGAAAATGAATACCTCAGAAAGCTTCTCGAGGAAAACAACGGCTAAGGCGAAAAAGTAAGATTCTAAGCCAAAAAACGTACTTAAAAATCGGGACGGGCCCGTAAAAAATCAGGTGCATCCTCCTGGCAAAAAATCCGGCTGTATATCAGCATGTCCCATATCAATCACCTCCAAGAGCCGAATCTACAATACACACCTTTTATGTTTCGATTTGTTAATTAAGATGTACAAAGTTCATTTTACCTAAGAGCCGTTTTGTTAATCCTCCAGTATGCCCTTTTTGATGCACAGAATACCGGTTTTATGCGGTTAAACGGAAAGTCAGCATATGTTTTTGCCGATAAAATTAACATTGATGAAAAACGTTAGACCGAAAATGAACAACATTATAACTTTAAGCATATAAAAATATGTACTTCCAACCCCATAAAGTAGGGTTTGGAAGGTTTTGTTTATTTGACACACAGGTTGTGTGCGATATAATACAAGGCTAATTATTTTATTTGTTGCCCATTGATCGTACTGGGTTGACGTCTTTGTCGAAACGGAATCAACAAGTTCGAAATTCTTTTTAAATTAGTTTTTGGGGTAAAAGATGTTTGAGCGTTTTACAGACCGTGCACGTAAAGTTATGGCGCTGGCTAATCAGGAGGCACAGCGATTCAACCACGAATATATAGGGACCGAACATATCCTTCTCGGATTGGTTAAGGAAGGCAGCGGAGTGGGCGCTACGGTTCTGAAGAACCTGGATGTGGATATAAAGAAACTTCGGCTTGAAGTAGAAAAACTGGTCAAAAGCGGGCCAGATATGGTTACGATGGGAAAACTGCCCCAGACACCGCGAGCCAAGAAGGTCATAGAGTATGCGATAGAAGAGGCGCGGTCACTCAACCATAATTATGTTGGGACTGAACATATCCTTTTAGGTCTGTTGCGGGAGAGCGAAGGTATAGCGGCTCAGGTTATTATGAGTGTGGGTTTGAAACTTGAGGATGTGCGTCAGGAGGTGTTGAATCTGCTGGGGGCGGGGGTAGACGATGGCCATTCGGCCCTTGGGATGAAGATGACCCCGGCAATAGGTCGAAAGGCAAAAAGCAAGACTCCGGCACTGGACAGCTTCGGCAGGGACCTTACTCAATTAGCGGAAGATGATGAACTCGACCCGGTAATCGGCAGAAAAAATGAAATAGAACGATTGGTGCAGATACTCTGCCGCCGCACAAAAAACAATCCTGTTCTGTTGGGTGAAGCAGGTGTAGGCAAAACTGCTATTGTCGAGGGTCTCAGTCAGCAGATAGTCAACAAGCAAGTGCCGGAAATTCTCAATGGCAAGCGGATAGTGGTACTTGACTTGGCGATGATGGTTGCAGGGACAAAATATCGCGGACAATTTGAAGAGCGAATAAAGGCAGTTATTAACGAAGTTAAAAGGGCTAAGAATGTCATTTTGTTCGTTGACGAGCTTCATACGCTTGTTGGTGCCGGTGGGGCCGAAGGCGCTATCGATGCATCAAATGTGCTAAAGCCCGCTCTTGCCAGAGGTGAAGTGCAGTGTATCGGTGCTACTACTTTAGACGAGTACAGAAAGTATATCGAAAAAGACGGAGCGCTTGAGAGGCGATTCCAGACGATAATTGTCGAGCCGCCTTCAAAAGATGAAACTCTGGATATACTCAGAGGACTTCAGGACCGCTATGAGGCACACCACAAGGTTCGATTTACCGACGAGGCCCTTTTCCATGCAGTAGAGCTTTCGACCCGATATATTACCGGCAGGTGTCTGCCCGACAAGGCGATAGATGTGATCGATGAATCCGGTGCACGAGTTCGACTTAAGAACATGACTCCTCCACCCGATTTGACACAAATAGAAGAAAGAATAGAAAAGCTTCAAAGAGAAAAAGATGAGGCAGTCAGAAATGCCGACTATGAGAGGGCGGCAGCTTTGAGAGATGAGGCTCAAAAGCTTCTGGATGAAAAGACGGAACTTCACAAGGAATGGTATGAGGAAAACAAGGAAACAACCGGCGTGGTGGATAACGAGATTATTGCTGAGGTCGTCAGCAATATGACGGGTGTGCCGTTGACGAAGCTGGAGAAAAAGGAAACTCAGAGACTTTTGGAACTCGAAGTCGAATTGCATAACACAGTTGTTTCACAGGATGAGGCAATCAATGCTGTTGCCAAGGCCGTAAGACGCAGTAGAAGCGGTCTGAAAGACCCGAATCGTCCGATGGGATGCTTTATACTTCTTGGCCCAAGTGGTGTGGGAAAGACACTGCTGGCGCAGGCACTGGCGGAGTTTTTGTTCAGCGATAAAAATTCTCTCATTCGGCTGGATATGAGCGAATTTATGGAGAAGCATAATGTGAGTCGATTGGTAGGTGCACCTCCCGGATATGTAGGCTATGAAGAAGGTGGGCAATTAACCGAGAGAATAAGAAGGCGACCATATGCAGTACTGCTTCTTGATGAGATAGAAAAGGCCCATCCGGACGTTTATAATATGCTGTTGCAGATTATGGATGAGGGCAGGTTGACAGACAGCTTCGGACGAGGCGTTGACTTTAAGAATGTCATTCTTATTATGACCAGCAACATCGGTGCCGAGTTGATTAAGAACCAATCCGGTTTTGGTTTCGGTAAAAAAAGCCCTGAAGCAAATTATGAGAAAATGAAAGATATTCTTCAGAAAGAGGTGGAGCGTCACTTCAGGCCCGAATTCTTAAACCGTATTGATGACACCATAGTCTTTAAGGCATTAACGAAAGAGAACCTGCAAACCATCGTTGAATACGAGCTTGCGAAAGTGTTCAAGCGTTTAACCGAGCACGGCTTGAAACTGGAGGTGAACGAACAGGCCAAGGAGTTTCTCATTGATAAAGGTTACAATCCTGAATTCGGCGCCAGGCCTTTGCGAAGAGCTATCGAGCACTATATCGAAGACCCGCTTTCAGAAGCTGTGCTTTCAGGCAAATTCAAAGGCAAAAACCTTATCAGGATTGACGTACAGGACGAAGAGCATTTGAAGCTTGAGGGTTTTGATGTGACTGAGCCGAAGGAAAGCGAAACCGCCGTAGCAAAGTCACAATAGCCGATCGTATCTCGGAAATGGAACTTTTAGCTCGAGTACCGTAATTTCCGCAAAGGCAATTACTGTTCGCACTTCTCTTAACTGAGTTTTTCCCGCCCGTTGGTGCTTCCTGCCTCGTGGTTCGCGATAAGAATAACATCCAGCGCTTCAGGATTGTATTTTTACTGTGCCGTTTTGAATGGACAATCTATCTTCGGCAAACAATCTTATAGCCTGAGGATATGCGATACATTCCTGCTCAAAGACCCTGTCAGCAAGCGTTTCAGGGCTGTCATCTTCTTTGACCTGGCAGGCTCGCTGGACAATTATTGGTCCTTTGTCATATTCGTTTGTACAAAAATGAACAGTGCAGCCGCTGATTTTACAGCCCGCTTTTAACACCGCCTCGTGGACGTGATGTCCCCACATACCCTGCCCGCCGAAACTCGGCAGCAGGGCAGGATGTATGTTCATCACACGATTTTCGTATCGAGGCGGTATTTTCCACATGCAAAGCCAACCTCCCTGGATGACGAGGTCAACATTTGCGGCAACCAGTTCCTTTTCGATACTTTTGCTGAATTCATCAATGTTGGTGTGGTCTTTTTTGCGGATTATTTTAACTTCAAGTCCTGCGTTTTTTGCTCTTTCAACGCCGGCTACTGTTGAACGCGAACTTATAACTACGGCGACCTCAGCATTCAATTTGCCTTGTTTGATATATTCGAGGATATTTATCAAAGTTGTGCCACCACCACTTATAAGAACACCAAGCCGAATCGATTTTTCGTTTGGCGAGACCAGCTCACTTTTGGCTTCAACATCGCGCCCGAGATCAAGAGCCTGGTTTACGAGTCTGTCGGCTTCTTTGTTTTTCTCCCTGTTAATATGTCGGACCTGCCAGTTCTTGAACAAGGCCAACAGGTCGATAGCCTGCTGGAAAAGGGGCCTGATTTGTTCGCTTTTAACTCTGTATTGGCCGTTTATCTGTTTGACAAGCAGTTCGCTGTCACTGAAAACCGTTAACTGGTCGGTACTAATCTGTTTTGCACTCTCGATGGCCTTCACGAGACTTGTATATTCGGCCACGTTATTCGTAGTTCGGCCTATTACTAAGGCTTTTGCCTGTAATTGAATCCCGTTGGTATCGGTTAAGACAAAACCAGCAGCGGCCGGACCCGGATTGCCTCTGCTTCCACCATCTATATAAGCTGTTATTTTATCAGGCACTATAATAGCTCCTCAAAAAATTATATTGGTTCAGGCTCAAACTGATGGGTGCAGGAGACACACTGTGGTTTTGCAGCGTTTTTTTTGGCTTCTAATTCTAACCTAAATTGTCAAGCACAAGTATCCTTGTACAATTGGGGCAGCGGATTATGTCATCCTTGGTCATAAGCATATTAACACACTCAGCGGTGATACCCATAAAACAGCCGCCACAGCTATAGGCTCCCTTTTTTCCCCCCTGCTGTTCGATTAATACAACGGCCTGGCCATCATACGTTTCAGCTACGCGATTGAATGTCTCCAGCGATTCGTTTGGAATAGTCTTTGCAACCTTGTTCCATTCAATCTGAATATTATCGATTTCGGTCTGGTATTTTCCTGCCAGTGTCTCGCTTTCTTTTCGGGTTTGCTCAAGAGTTTCTTTTTGCTCATCAATCTGTTTCTGGATATCTTTGCACTCTTCTTCATCGGCATCAATATCTTTCAATAATTCCAGACTCTGAGATTCAATTTTGGAATTATCAGCTTTGGTTGTATTGAGCTGAGTGAGGACTGCGGCATACTCCTTATTCGTTTTTGAGATGTTAAGAGAGGCTCGTAACCTGGCTATTGTCTCATCTTTGGTTTTAAGTTCCAATTCCATGCGGTCGAACTGGACCTTGGTCAATAGAACCTCCTCTTTTTTGGCTTCGAGTGCGTTTTGAAGGCTTCTGATCAGATTTTCCTGAATAATTACGTTTCGTCTACACCTTGTAAGTTTTGCCTTTTCGACTCGCAGGCGATTCTCAACACTTTGAAGTTTTAGCAGCCCATTTAATATAGGTCCCATTCATGCTCCTTTGCGCCAGCTTCTAAATCCCTTATTATCCCCTTTATATTTTAATCTGCAACAAAAATATTTCTGTTTTTTTCTTTTTGCTTTTTGTATAATTGTCCTACTATCTATGAAAGAGCTATTAAAAGAACTCATTCAGGCCGAAACCACCTTCGATAAAGGCGAATTATCTGCAGCAGAGGTAATATCAATAGGATTTCGCCGTTCGGGCATAGATTCCAGGATAGAGAGTTGGGATCTGACCAGGGCTAATATTCTCGCTCATATTCAGTCCACCGGAAGCAGGCCTGCATTGCTGTTTGCCTGCCATCTTGATGTTGTCGGTCCCGGCGAAGCGCTCTGGAAGCATTCGCCTTTTACGGCAGTTGAAAGCGAAGGTAAAATCTACGGAAGAGGCTCCGTGGATATGAAGGGAGGGATTGCTGCGGCTGTTACGGCCATCAGCCGGATCGTCGGGTCCGGCGTAAAGTTACAGGGTGATATTATATTCCTGGCCGTTGCCGGCGAAGAGACCGATAGCTGCGGTGCGAAAAGATTTATCAGCGACCATGAATCGCCACCGGAGCTTGTAGGGGTGATTATACCGGAACCGACGGACTTCGCGATTGTTACCGCCCATCGAGGAATGCTCTGGCTCGAAGTCACAACCAAAGGAAAGGCTGCTCACAGCTCAACACCGCAATTAGGCGTAAATGCTATAGCTTCAATGCGGTCTGTCCTGGATGAGCTGGAGAATTACGAGATTGCCGCTGAGCCCCATAAGCTGTTGGGCCGGTGCTCTATGAGTATCAATACAATCTCGGGCGGCAAAGCGTTTAATGTTGTACCTGACAAGTGCAACATTGGAATAGACATCCGCACCTTGCCTGATCAGAACCATCAGGATATCATTGCAGATTTGGAAAAAATCTTTGCGAAATTGAAATCGGAGAATCCTCAATTTGAAGCTGAGGTTTCCATCCTGCGCGAGGTACAGGCCTTGGAGACCGACTGCAGCAGTGATTTTGTCAAGGATTTTTGCTCTGTTGTCGGTACCAATGAAACCAGGGCCGTCGGCTTTACCACGGACGGCCCCTGTTTTGAGTCGCTGAAAGCACCGATAATTATCTTCGGGCCGGGAAAGCCGGAGCTTTGCCATAAGCCCGATGAATATATTGAAATCAGCGATTTAGAAAAAGCCGTGGAGCATTACAAGAACATAATTTTGAAATTCCTGACCTGATTATTGCCCCAAGACCTTAGTTTTAATATACTTAGCTTTACAGGTTATAGGACTATATTTTGGAATATTCGATAAAAACCCTTGACTTTTAGGGCTTAATCTGATAAAATTCTTAAAATTGGTAATAATGTTTATTCGCCGTGGAGGAATGGTGTGAAAAATAGTCAATGGCTTGACCAATCATTCCAATGAATTGCAGCGAGATACAATAATATTTGAGGGAATAGGGAAGCATTACGACCGCGAAAAAACAATTTAATAACAGGGCTAAAATTCCGATAATATAAATCAGGCTCTGATTTCAAATTTATGATTTTGAGTTCTGCAATAAACTTGTAATATTTTAGAATGTTAATAAAGATAAAGGAGCAAGATCATGTTAAGACGAATCTTTTGTAAGTTAGCGTTAATAGTTGTTGCCATTTTCGCAGTTCTGGCTCTTCCCGGCGTTTTGCGTGCCCAGGGTAATAGCGACTTGGCTTTTGAACACGTCAAGCAAGTCCAGGAAAGAAACACCAATCGGCTCATGGAGCTCAAAGGCGTCGAAGGCACAGCTATTGGCCTCGATGAGAATGGACAGCTTGCAATCGCAGTTTTTACTGACGGTCCGGCAGTTCCGGGCATTCCCAGAAACCTGGAGGGCGTCCCGGTACAGGTCGTAATCACTGGCAAATTCTATGCGTTGGCCAGGCCTACATCCCCACCCGGCAAGGACAAGAAAAATCCTGCTCCGGCTCCGCCGACGGGACTAACAGCCAGCCCTTCCAGCGTCACTGAGATATATCTGGATTGGAATGATAATACTGAAAGTGACCTGGCGGCTTACAAAGTGTACCGGGGCACATCCCCTGGTTCATACGGTGAACTGATAGCCTCCTTTGATGCAATATTGGGCAGTTGGTACCTTGATGCTGTTCCGGTTTCCGGGACTTATTATTATGTAGTGACAGCCGTTGATGATGCGGGTAAAGAATCGGATCCTTCCAACGAAGCTTCCGCCACGGTGTCCTCTGTGACTGAAGCCCCGAGTGCGCCGACTTTCCTGACGGCAACGGCCGTTAGCAGCAGCCAGATAAATTTAACCTGGACGGACACCTCTGACAATGAATCAGGATTCGTTATCGAACGCAGTAATGGAGGTTCATACGCGGAAATCGGCGATGTCGGAGCAGACGTAACCGCATACAGCGATACTGGCCTCAACCCTTCGACGACATACACCTATCGGATTTATGCATATAACATCATAGGTAACTCTGACTATTCCGATACCAGCTCGGATACAACGCCCGCTGCTCCTGCCAATCCATGGCGGTTTGACCGACCGGTCCCCATAGGTGTCTCGACCGGACATCCTGATATAACAGCAGGGACCCTTGGCTGTAGAGTCTATCGAGGAGGTGAGGTCTTCGCACTCAGCAACAATCATGTTTATGCAAATGAGAATCTCGCAAAGATAGAAGACGAGGTGATTCAACCGGGGACTGTCGATGGTGGAGCTCTTCCGGATGATTACATCGGCTATCTCGAAGATTTTGAGCCGATCGTATTTCATCCGCGTGCTAATAATACGATTGACGCGGCCATTGCCAGTACAACGGTGGACCTGGTCGGCAACGCTACACCGGGCGATGGGTATGGGACACCAAGTTCAACGCCCGTCGACGCCACTTTTCGTATGGCTGTTCAGAAATACGGCCGGACAACGGGCTTGACAACAGGAACTGTGGCCTACGTCAGTGTTACTACCAGAGTTGGATATGATTCCGGCCAGGCTCGTTTTATCAACCAGATCGCAATTTCACCAGGCACCTTCAGTGACGGTGGCGACTCCGGATCGTTAATAGTAACAGACCCCGGCAAAAACCCTGTTGGATTACTGTTTGCCGGCAGCTCGAGTTACACAATCGCCAATCCAATCAATTTGGTGCTCGAACGCTTTAATGTTACCATTGATGACCGCATTATTGAAGAGTGATAGACGAAGAGTCTCTGAACGAATACAGGATATACAGAGACCTGATCGCTTTGATGTTGTTGATAAGGTGACCTTTATCAAGAATACTTAAAGTAGAAATCTATCAATGATTAGGCGCATTTCAATTGTTCTGTTGAGTATTGGCGCCGTCAGCGCAGGTTGTATTCCTGCCGGTTGCTCCAGTATCGGTCCCGGCGATTCTGAAAAAGGACAATCTATGGCGGAAAGAACTATCGAGCAAGTACTCAAAGAAAAAACGAATGAGTGGATGACCATTCCGGGAGTCGAAGGCACTGCAATCGGGCTTTTTGAAGGTAAGCCCTGTATCACAATTTTTGCGTCCCTAAAAGAACAGCAACTGCGAGCAGAGATACCATCAACCATCGAAGGTTATCCCGTGATTATTGAAGAAACAGGAGTATTTCGCGCGCTGGACCAGCAGTAGTCCAAGTTGATAAAATTGAAGATAAACGTCAGCGACATCCGCCGATTCAGGCGGATTTTGTTTTGGCTTTTGAAATTCCGGGCTTGACTTTGGCACGCGGGACGGATTCAATTGATTGCCGTTTTACAGTGAATGGATAAGTCACTCAAATCAAAGAAAGAACGTATGCAGGGGAACCGGTGGCCGAGATTGAGGCCGGCTAATAATAAGGATTGTGAGAAAATAACCGACTTGGTCTATAGCATTCTAAAAGAGTACAATCTCCGGCCGGCCCCGGCAACCACGGACGCCGACATCAAAGACATCGAGCTTTCTTATTTTGAACGAGGAGGGACGTTTTATGTTCTTGAAGAAAAAGGCGGCGAAATAATTGGAGCTTACGGGCTTTATACCATAGACAAACAAACGTGCGAACTTCGCAAGATGTATTTACATAGCTCCTGCAGGGGTAAAGGGCTGGGAAAATTACTGCTGGAAAACGCTCTATTAAAAGCACGACAATTGGGATTCAACAGAATGCTCCTGGAGACCGCTTCGGTCCTGAAAGAAGCGATAGCTTTGTATAAAAGCTACGGCTTTGAAGAATACAATCCGGAACATTTGTCAAGCAGATGCGACCAGGCGTATATCCTTGAATTGAAATAGGCCCAAACGTCTTTGCAGCAAAGCGGCGTTTCACTTGCATCGGGCAAATCTATTCTGCCAAACTTTGGATGAGCATGTTGAATTTCTGATTGCAGCTTAGAATTCGAATTGGTCTTTGAAGACGGTCTTGAAATCGAAGACATCATTGAAATCGTCTATGGAATCGGTCGGTTGTGCGCTCATCCATTTGTTTTCTATCAACAGATAGACGATTTCGCCTAAATCGCGTGTCGTTTTGACGCCCCATGTGTTCAGGACCATTAGTGCCAATCTGCCCCACTTTTCAATAGCGAAGTTTCTGAGTCCTTCACAGAGAGTTTGGCCGCTGACGTGCTTCTGGTCAGTGGTGATTTTTTTAGCTGTATAACCGAGCCCCTCATAGACAAACCTGACTGCCGAAGGGCTGAATCGGCCATCTTCCTTAGCAATTTGTTCGAGATCCTTTTTCATTTTTCAAGTTCAACTCATTTTTCTCCCATATTCTATCGTCGGCCAGAACCGTGTTGGATATCCCGGCAAAAGAAACAACGGTGCTCAGCATAAATAAGAGCTTTACCGTTATTATGAGATTATTAATCTGCAAAATTCGACCGGTCTGCATTTTCTAAAAGTCCGGCACGTATAAACACTATATTATTTTAAGAACTTTTTAATCGGTAGTCAACAATATACAACATAACACATAACGTTATACATATAATAACGTTTTTATTTCGCCAACTAAACAAACCCTTGACGACCTGAAGTTTGTTGTGGAAAATTTAGAAATGGCCAACAAAAACTTTTGGCTAACTTGTCAGTAGATGGGCATAATGCATAAAAGGAGAAAAAATCATGAAATCAAAGTCAAAAATACTGCAATCGACATCCGTTATTTCAGCTGTTTTCTGGACAGCGATAACTTTTTTGGTTTGTGGTGTAAGCGGCAGAGTCCTGGCCGATACCGCTGATACTTCATCCTGGTATACCTTCCAGCCAGGCAGTGATCCGGCACCTGGTGAGATTGGCATGCAGGAATGGCTTGAAAAACCTGCGGGAAAACACGGACGGATTGTTCGTAAGGGCGACAAGCTCTACTACGACGGTAAAGAGATTAAGCTCTGGGGTATCAACAATACCTTTGCGGCATGCTCACCGGATAAAATACTTGCCGAAAAACGAGCGGCATTCTACGCCAAGTACGGCATCAACTCGGTACGTCTGCACAAGTACGCTGACGGTACCGGCTGGGCAGGTATCCAATCGAAGGACAGTTTCGTCGAATTTGATCCCGGTGCGCTTGATCGGATGGACTACCTCGTCAGTAAGTACAAAGAACACGGCATCTATGTAAAGCTGTCATCTACATTTGGTGTCAAGCTCGGGCCTGCGGATCGCAAGTATATCCCATACATGGATGAGTTCGGTCAGTTTTCGGGTAAGAAGAACCGCATCAGGGCAGGCTATGGCGCCATCTACCTTTCGAATGAACTGCAGGATCTGCAAATTCGGCAGATCGTCAAGATACTTAAACACCACAACCCGCACACCGGCATGACCTATGCCGAGGACCCGGCTATAGTTGTAGTCGAGTTGTTCAACGAAGATAGCGTTCTGTGGTTTGGGACGATTAGTAGCTTGCAGAGCTATCCAACACTGCGCAAACTCGCCGCAGAACGTTTCAGCGACTGGCTCAAGGCTAAATACGGCAGCCGCGAGGGCCTGGTCAACGCCTGGGGCCAAGAAGCAATTGATTCATTCAAGAGCGAGGGTTTCACCGGCGAGAACCTCGAGAAGCGAAACATCGTCCCGGCCGGTAATCCCTGGTTCTACGACCCGGAACAATTAGCCGACTCCCAGGCCAATAAGCGCCAACGACTTTTCGACACGATGCTGTTTCTCTATGAGCTTCAGAATGAATTCTACGACAAGTACGTCAATGCAATTCGACAAACAGGCTATAAAGGCGAGATACTCGGCTCGAACTGGCAGGCGGGACGTGCGTTTAGCCACTACTACAACCTGCACTCGGACTATCGCGTGGGATTGATTGACCGACACAACTACTTTGGAGGGGGGCGCAAAGGCAAGGTCAACAACGCAACAATGTTGAGGATTGCCGGCTCCGGTATGCTTAGCGCGGGTATGCAGCAGGTGCTCGACCGCCCCTTTATGCTCTCGGAATGGATTCACGTTCAACCTAACGAGTGGGGCGTCGAAGGCCCGGCTATCATCGGCGCATACGGGATGGGGCTGCAGGGCTGGGATGTCTCATACATGTTCCAAAACTCGGACACCGGCGGTTTCAGCAGCCGACTCGGCTTGCAAGCATGGGATGTGACTGTACCTCAGGTACTTGGTATTTTCCCCGCGGTTGCTCGACAAGTGTTGCGCGGGGACGTCAACGAATCCGATTTGCTCGCTACTCGTTACGTGCATATACCTTCGCTGTCTAAAGGCAAGATAAGTTTTGATGATAAGATTTCCCAGCAGCATGATGTCAAGACCTTCGATAGCGACAAAGTTCCGGCTCAGGCACTGGCTGTTGCGCGGTCGGTTGTCCAATTCACGGATGCTTATCGTGACACGCCCCCGTTTGATATGACTTCATATCTGAGTGATGAGTTCCTGGTATCATCCACAGGGCAGCTTCGTTGGAAGCAGGGTCAATCCGAATTGGACGGCTTTTTCACTATTAATACGGACGCGACGAAGGCGGTCGTGGGTTTTGCACCCAGGCAATCCTTCGATCTCGGTTGCGTAACCATCGAGCCCGACAACGAATTCGCCGCGATATATGTAACCAGCCAGGAACGTGACAAAGATATTTCAACCTCTAAAAAGCTGCTTGTGGTCGCCTTAGCGCGAGCTCGCAACACAGGGCAACGCTTTAGCACCGAGGGCACTACGATGGAACAAGTTGGAGCTGCCCCGATGCTTCTCGAACCGGTCAAAGCCAGGATTACTATCAAGAAGCCAGGCAATCCGAACGTTCATCTCTTGGATCACGATGGCTTTATGACCGAAAAGACACTACTGCTCAAGAACGGAACATTTGAGATAAACGGTGTCCGCGACAAGACATTCTATTACCTGGTCAAGTACTGACGATAGCGCAGATTTAAATTGCAGGGACACGTTAGTTTAATAAGACCAAGTGTAATCAAACAAACATAAAATCCTGCTTTATATGAACTTGCAATCTTTCTTGTCCTGTCAGTATGCTATAAACTCATCACCGCTCGCTACCATTTATAGCTTGAGAGATTAATTGAAAAAATCTGTTCGGTATGTCACAAGCTTGCTATTTGCTGCCGGACTGTTTACTATTAACTTGAATTTTGAGTCAATTGAAAGGGAAAAATATGGAATGTCCTTTTGCTTTCTGCAATTGTTCGAACATGCCTCCAGTTTTTGTGGCGATTTTTGTTATATTGGTAATTTTGGCCGGACTGATAGTAACTGCAATCAAGATTTTAATCTTCTGCAGGATATTTTCCAAGGCAGGCTACAGTTGGGCGCTTGGATTACTCATGCTCGTACCCATAGCGAATATAATCATGGTTATTTTTCTTGCTTTCGCAGACTGGCCGATTCAAAAAGAACTACGATTAATGAAAAAGTAACAGAAAATGCCAGTCTGAAAGCATCAATAGTCAACAAACACAAGATAAGCGCATCAGCTTATCCGACTGCTATGAGAAGCTCAGGAATATATGTCTGTGTTCCTCTGAATTAAAATACGAGCAAAATTAAACTCAAATCAAGGCCAATAAAAGTGACGGCGATAAAGCAACGACCGTTTTCTAAGTATCCACAATAGAGACAAATGTAAGGGAAATATTAAAAAAGTGTGAGTAATCTGCTTTCTGCGCGCATATACTTAATAGAAATTGGTGCACAAAAGGGATATTTAAGAAAGTGCGTGACGGGTTAGAACGACAAAGCTGGGCCGGATTCGCTCAAGGTAATGCCGGGATATGGCAAGAGTTTATCGACCGAGAGATAATACGGCTTTACGGGATGTTTATGAGACACTGGCCGAATCCTTCACTTGCCGAGGAGTTGGTACAAAAAACCATTTTTGACGACGTGCGTGGACGCGGCAGCTTTGACCCGTCGAGGGGCAGCCCTGAAGAATGGATTCTTGGCATCGCACGGAACAACATTCGTCTTGAACTCAGAAGACGAGCTAATCGGCCAAGCGCTAATGGTGATCTCAGCCATTATCTTGAAGTGATTGACACCGAGCCGTTGCCCGATGAGGTACTCGAACGGGAAGAAACGTCTGCGATTGTCCGGTTGGCATTAAGCAGATTGGAAAGTAAAGAACAAGCTGTTCTAAAGTCCAAGTATATAGATGGTTTCTCAGCACGCGAGATTGCCCGGCAAATGAGCACTACGGAAAAAACTGTGTACAGTTTGCTGTACCGGGCTAAAATTTCGCTGCGTCAGGAACTTAAACGAATTTCAGCTCTGCAAAAGAAAGGACAGCTATTATGACAATAAGAGACGACAGTTCGTCCTGTTACAATTCTTCCGGCCAATTGGATAAAAATATCTCACGACTGGTCAAATTGACCGATGATTCAAATACACCAGGCAGAGCTTTCACCGAATCACTGATGAAAAACGCTCTTGGTGAACTTGGAAGATTAGAAGTTAAGAATGAAAATGGAAAGAATATAATTATCAAATCCAACTGGTTGGAGAAAACCATGGGCTGGGCTGCTATGGTAGCGGTTGCCTGCGGCGCATTACTTGCTATTGTTGTTTCAACTATTTTAAAAATGAGCTTCTTATTAGAAGTCATAATTGTTTTAACTATGTTCCTGCACTGGTTAACTTATCTTGGAGAACGTATATTATGAATTATGAACGGCCAAATAAAGTAAGTGTAATTGATCCCATAAGTCCTGCTATCGACAGGGTAAAACTAATGCTCTTCAGCCCCTTCGATTTAAGCAGGTGGTTTGTTATTGGCTTTTGTGCATGGTTGGCCTACTTGGGGGGCGGCGGCGGCGGCGGCGGCGGTGGCGGACCCCGTTATAATTTTCTGCATAAGCCTCAGGAGCAGAAGGCTCAGATAGAAGAGGGAATTAACACGGCAAAAGAATACATATCGATTAATCTTTACTGGTTTATACCTGTAGTTGTAATTGTGTTGGTACTCATCATAGGAATAATTATTTTGATTACTTGGCTTAACAGCCGAGGTAGGTTTATGTTTCTTCACTGTGTGGCGGAAAATAAGGCGGAAGTCAAAATCCCCTGGCACAAATTTAGAAACCAAAGCAAAAGCCTCTTTCTGTTTCGGATTTTGCTGGGCATAATCAGTTTAATTATAGTTGGTGTCCCTGTCCTTGGTATTGTCATCTTGATTATTATGATGGTAACCGGAGCTGTTCCAGGTGTATTTTCCATTCTTGGTATTGTCATTCTTGGCTTAACTATATTTGCTCTCTCAATAGCGCTGTTTTTAGTGAAGAAATTTACGTTCGATTTTGTCGTGCCGATTATGTTTTTGCAAACAGCAGGTTGTGTAGCCGGCTGGCGTGAATTCATGACTGTCCTTTCAGCAAACAAACTTCGCTTAGCCCTTTACCTTCTTTTTCAGATTGTCATATCGATAGTGATAGGCGCAGTAATCGGGATTGGCTTTTGTATCGGATGTTGCCTCTGCTGTGTAAGCTTCTTGTTGTTTATTCCTTATATCGGCACTGTCATACTGTTGCCTCTTTTGGTTTTCAAGCGGGCCTATTCTCTTTACTATCTGAAGCAGTTCGGCTCACAATTTGATGTCTTCGTACCAGAAATAGAAGCTGCCCAACCTGCTTAAGAACTCCTGATTCGCCAATATCGATAATAAGTCACAAATATTACTGGAGATTGGTTATACCGGTGCTGCGAAGATTTTAGGCCCGATTTGCTAATACTCTCAAATTTTTACTGTGAAGTCTTCGTCCAGTCTTCTTGTCTTACGCCGTGATAGGTTCGCAGGGTGTACTCGAATTTCTTCGTTGATCTCGGTTCTAAGCTCAGTGTGAACTTGACCGTATCAAGGTCAACCTTCTCGAACGCGCCGAAGCTGCCGCTGTTTTTGATGTCCCAGTATTGCGTATTGAAGTTGCGTTTTATC
>Ga0307379_10003962_pt1 | contig 21289 bp, 18 predicted proteins | sample UN2MG_FD_202237 | JGI IMG/M metagenome (GOLD analysis project Ga0307379, IMG submission 202237) | Soil microbial communities from Risofladan, Vaasa, Finland - UN-2 | ecosystem: Environmental > Terrestrial > Soil > Coastal area > Acid sulfate soil | place: Finland: Risofladan, Vaasa | collected... | reverse complement strand
AATACATGGCAGCTCCGACCAGCAATGCGATATCCGTCAAAAAAACCCTTGCCAACATGGAGCCGTCCACACATGTGTGAGGAGGGCATCATGGACAGGTTCCGTATTGCCCGTGTCTTCGCTCTGCACAACGCTCCAGATATCGAGTTCGGCAGGATCCATCTGCGCCCCGGACCTATCATGGCGGCTGTGGACGAGTTCTACATCAAGCTTCGGGGTAAGGGCGGTCACGCCGGCTACCCGCATACCGCGATTGATCCAATCCCCGCGCTCCTGCAGATCGGGCAAGCGTTGCAGGCAATCCCAGCCCGCCGCGTTGATCCCATGGCCTCCGCCGTTGTCTCTCTCACGATGCTGCGCGCTGGCGAAGCAACCAATGTCATCCCGGAGGAGGTGACGCTAGCCGGCACGGTTCGGACACTTGATGATACGCTCCGATCGCAAATCGCCGAGGATATAAAGAAGATTGCGGAAGCTTCTGCAGACGCCCATCATTGTACGGCGGAGGTCGAGTACGACTGGGGCTACCCCGTTACCTCTAACGATCCCGAAGAGGCCGCTTTTGCGGCCAGAGCTGCGGCAGATGTCGTCGGATCGGAACGCGTTAACGCCAACTGTCCGCCCGAAATGGGTGCAGAAGACTTCTCGTATATGCTTCAGGAACGGCCAGGCGCTTATGTCCTGCTGGGGACCGGCCCTGGGGCATTCTGCCACAATCCGGCATTCAACTACAATGATGACGCAAGCCCGATAGGTGCGTCCTGGTTTGTCCGGCTTGCCGAAACGGCCTTGCCGCTGGCACGATAGTTTGTACTGCGGCCCGGTGCCGGCTCGCATTCGCATTCCGGAAACGATGACAAGCCATGTCGAACGTCCAATCATGGCACAAAGCGTGAGTTCAGCCCGGAGCCTACGAAGGGACAAAAACCGCCGCATTGCCGACGTTAGGCGTTGACCGTCGGCTATCGGACACTCGTGGCTGAATGACGGCACACTGCGGCATCGGCGAAGCTTTCATCGATTCTTCCACCCGCCCTTCATCTCGACCACATCGGCATCTTTCTTGCCCGCCATCTTCGCGGCCATGCTCGCGCCCATGCGCTCCCGCAACTCGGTCAGCGGCGCCCCCGCCTGCCGCGCATATCTGCCACTGCACCGATTGCCAGCGCCACTCGGGTGCTGCCTACGGGGTGGTCGTAGGCGTTCCGAGCGGACAATTCCAACTACTGACCGGCACGCTGAAGACTTTCAACAAGATCGCCGACAGCGGCAATGTGCGGGTGCTGGCCTTCTGCCCGGAATGCGGCACCCGGATCCATGCGACCGCGGCCGGCGATCCGGACGGGTTCATGGGGCTGCGCCTTGGCACCGTCGTTGAGCGCGCTCAGTTAAAACCGGTGGCCCAGGCGTTTTTCGACTCGGCGCAAGCTTGGGTGATGGACTTGGGCGATATTCCGAAGCGGTAGGCGGAAAACAGCAGGGAAATCGATCAACAACGCGCGACCCTGCACTTCCCCGGGCTTGACCCGGGGCCTCGCGCCGTTGTGCGCTGCGGATCGAGGCCCCGATTCAAGCCCGGGGAAGTATGGTGTGGCTATCGGGTCGCGCCTTTGTCGCCCCCCCCCTCAACAATCCAGCGTGTTGTCGCGCTCCCATTGGCTCAGATTGGCGGTGTAGGCGTTCCACTCGATCATCTTCAGCTTGATGAAACTGTCCACCGTCTCCTGCCCCAACGCGCCAGCCAGCGCCTTGTCGCGGGCCAAATCGCGCAGGGCGTCCAGCAGGTTCAGCGGCAATTTCTTGGCGCCCTTCACCTTGTCGCCCTCGGCGAACATGTTGAGATCGGTGCGCTTGCCCGGGTCGAGCTTGTTCTCAATGCCGTCCATGCCAGCCGCCATCAGCACCGCCGGGAACAGATAGGGGTTCACTGCCCCGTCGGCGAGACGCATCTCGAAGCGCCCGGCGTCCGGAATGCGCAGCATCGTGGTGCGGTTGTTGCCGCCATAGGTGACCATGTTCGGCGACCAGGTCGCGCCCGATGTGGTGGTCGAGGCATTCAGCCGCTTGTAGGAATTCACCGTCGGGTTGGTGATCGCGGTCATCCCCTGGGCGTGGGCCATCATGCCGCCCATGAAATGATAGCCAAGTTTCGAGACGCCAAGCTCGCCCTTCGGGTCCGAGAACAGGTTCTTCTTGCCCGCATTGTCCCAGACGCTGACATGGGCGTGGCAGCCATTGCCGGTCAGGTTGGCGAAGGGTTTCGGCATAAAGGTGGCGCGCAACCCGTGCGCCTCTGCGATCGCCTTGACCATGTATTTGAAGAAAGCGTGCTGGTCGGCGGTCACCAGCGCGTCGTTGTAGTTCCAGTTCATCTCGAACTGGCCGTTGCCGTCTTCGTGGTCGTTCTGGTACGGGCCCCAGCCCAGCTTCAGCATCGCGTCGCAGATCTCCTTGATCACGTCGTAGCGGCGCATCAGGGCGGACTGGTCGTAACAAGGCTTGGTCTGGCGATCGCTGGGGTCGGAGATGTCGGTGCCGTCGGGAGAGATCAGAAAATACTCCGGCTCGACGCCGGTTTTCAGGCGGTAGCCTTTCTTTTCGGCATTGGCCAGGACACGGCGGAGCGTATTGCGCGGACCGTGGGCGACCTCCTTGCCGTCGAGATACAAATCAGCCGCCAGCCAGCCGACCTGCGGCTTCCACGGCAGCTGGATCAGGCTGTCCGGGTCGGGCACTGCAAACATATCCGAATCCGCCGGGGTCATATCCAGCCAGGTTGCGAACCCAGCAAACCCGGCGCCGTCCTTTGCCATCCCGGCAATCGCGGCGGCAGGCACCAGCTTGGCCCGCATCACCCCGTAGAGGTCGATGAAAGAAATCAGGAAATACTCGATTCCCTTGTCTTTAGCGGCTTTCGCCAGATCAGTTGCCATTGTCCCCGTTCCTTTCTTGTCACTTAGGCCGCGAAGGCTTGAACTTCGCGACCCACCCCCAACGCCGTAGGGTGGGATCTATCCCACCATTATTCACCCTCGTCACAATGGCGGGTCAAGACCCGCCCTACCTCACTCGGCACCGCTCCGTTTTCCGCCTCTGAGCGACTCGTCATTTTGAAAACCATTTTAAATCAATAAGTTGATCCCAGTTGCAAGCTTGAAACCCTTGCTCTTGCGTCCCGGCCTCGCCTCAATACCCGCCCCGCCCAGGCACCCAGCTGGTGCCCGCCAGCGGCACTCCGGCCATGGCGGCGGCCTCGACCGTCAGCGCCGCCAGATCCTCGGGCTCCAGGTTGCGCACATGGCTCTTGCCGTTTGCCCGGGCCAAAGTCTGCAACTCCAGCGTCATCACCGCAAGATAGTTTGCCAGCCGGTGGCCGGCTTTGACCGGATCGAGGCGCTTCGACAGCTCCGGGTCCTGGGTTGTGATGCCGGCCGGGTCGCGGCCCTCGTGCCAGTCGTCATAGGCTCCCGCCGTGGTGCCCAGCGCCTGATACTCGGCCTCCAGAGCCGGGTCGTTGTCGCCCAGCGCCACCAGCGCGGCGGTGCCGATGGCGACCGCGTCCGCCCCCATCGCCAACGCCTTGGCCACATCCGCCCCGCTGCGGATGCCGCCCGACACGATCAGTTGAACCTTGCGGTGCATGTCGAGGTCCTTCAGCGCCCGCACTGCCTCGCGCACCGCCGCCAGTGTCGGGATGCCGACATGCTCGATGAACACATCCTGGGTCGCGGCGGTGCCGCCCTGCATACCGTCGACCACCACCACATCGGCCCCGGCCTTTACGCTCAGCGTCGTGTCGTAGTAGGGCCGCGCGGCGCCGACTTTGACGTAGATCGGTTTTTCCCAGCCGGTGATCTCGCGCAGTTCCTGGATCTTGATCTCCAGATCGTCGGGTCCGGTCCAGTCCGGGTGGCGGCAGGCGGATCGCTGGTCGATGCCGACCGGCAGGGTCCGCATCCCGGCTACCCGCTCGGTGATCTTCTGGCCCAGCAGCATGCCGCCGCCGCCCGGTTTGGCGCCCTGACCGACAACGATCTCGATGGCATCGGCCTTGCGCAGATCGTCAGGGTTCATGCCATAGCGCGACGGCAGGTACTGGTAGATCAGCGTCTGCGAGTGCCCGCGCTCCTCCTGGGTCATCCCGCCGTCGCCGGTGGTCGTCGAGGTGCCCATGGCCGAGGCGCCGCGCCCCAGCGCCTCCTTGGCCTGGGCCGACAGCGAGCCGAAGCTCATGCCGGCGATGGTGATCGGGATCTTCAGGCGCAGCGGCTTCGAGGCGAAGCGGTCGCCGAGAATGATATCGGTGCCGCATTTCTCGCGGTAACCCTCCAGCGGATACCGGCTCATCGAGGCGCCGAGCAGCACCAGGTCATCGAAATGCGGCAAGCGGCGTTTCGAGCCGCCACCCCGGATGTCATAGATGCCGGTCGCGGCGGCACGGCGGATCTCGCTGAGCGTGCTGTCGTCAAAGGTCCAGGACTTGCGCGGGACGGTGCGGGGAGCGTCGGAAAAGCCGGCCATCAGTAGGCCCCTATATTGTCGATGTGGAAGTGATAAAGCTGGCGGGCCGAGCCGTAGCGGCGGAACTGGTCCGGACTGGCATCCATCCTGGCGCGCTCGAGCAGATCGGCCAACTCCGCCCGATGTTCGTCGCGCATTTCCTTTTCGATGCAATCGGCCCCCAGCGAGGCGACCTTGCCGCGCACGTATAACCGCGCCTCGTAGATGCTGTCGCCGAGATCGTCGCCCGCGTCGCCCAGCACGACCAGCCGTCCGGCCTGGGCCATGAAGGCCGACATGTGGCCGATGTTGCCGCCAACCACGATGTCGATGCCCTTCATCGAGATACCGCAGCGGGCCGAGGTATTGCCCTCGATCACCAGCAACCCGCCATGCCCGGTGGCCCCCGCCGACTGTGATGCGTCGCCGGTGACCCGGACGGTGCCGGACATCATGTTCTCGGCGACGCCGGTCCCGGCATTGCCCTCGATGGTGATGGTGGCCCGCTGGTTCATCCCGGCACAGTAGTAGCCGGTGTGGCCCTTGATGGTGACGCCGATCGGGTTCATCAGCCCGCAGGCCAACGCATGGGTGCCGCAAGGATTGATGACCGTGAAATCGCCGCGCTCGGCCTGCTGCAGCGTCCGGTTAACGGCGCGGCGGTCCAGTGCTACGACGTCGAGTTCGGAATTGGCCAGGGTCGTGGTCATGCCGCGTGGCTCCAGCTGTAGATTCGTCCGGGTTCCGGCTCCCATATCTCGGCGTGCTCCACACCCGGCAATTTAGCGATTGCGCGGAACTCCGAGGACATGGCAACCCATTGATCTGTCTCGGCAATTATGGCCGGTTTGCAGGCGATGGGGTCTCGGACTACGGCGAAGCCTTCCTTGGTGCCGATGGCGAAGGTGTAGAAGCCGTCGAAGTCGCGCAGCGCTCCCTCGATGGCTCGGTCGATGCTGTCGCCCTCGCGCATGCGCCAGGCGAGGTAGCCGGCGGCGACCTCCGAATCGTTTTCGGTCTGGAAAGTCTCGCCGCGTTTGCGCAGCACCTCGCGCAGGCGGTTGTGGTTCGAGAGCGAGCCGTTATGCACCAGGCAGGTATCGGCCCCGGTCGAGAACGGATGCGAGCCTTCGGTGGTAACAGCGCTTTCGGTTGCCATCCGAGTATGGGCGACGGCATGGGTTCCGGTCCGGCCGGCGAGGCCCAGCCGTTCGGACACCGCATCGGGATCGCCAACACCCTTGAACAGCTCGATCGACGAGCCGACAGCCAGGACTGAGACGTCGGGAGCGTTCTCGATCAACCAGTTACGGGCAGTCTGGCCGTCTCCGGTGGTCGAGAAAATGGCGTGGTCCGACAGGGTCTCGACCTGCACGTCGGTGCCCAGAACATGCTCGAGCTCGTGCTCCAGATGCTTCCAGTTGGTCTCGCCAGTGCGTGACAACGTCGAGATCTTGGAGACCCCGTTGGCGCCGCCATAGATGGCGAATCCGGCGCTGTCCGGACCCCGGCTCGACATCTCGTGCAGCATCAGGGCGGTCAGCCGCCCGAGCTCCGGTTCCAGGTCAGGGGTCTTCAGATACAGCCCGACAATGCCGCACATGGCAGCCTCCTCCGTGTCATTGTGGCCTGAAAAGTGGGGCCGCCTTGTGTGAATGTCAAGAACAAAACTTTCATCTCAGGAAATATGTGCGACGCGCCGTAGCGGCTTAGGACTGGGATTCCAACGGGGGTGTTTTGGGGGTGTTATGGGGGTGCTGAAAAGTCGACCTGGAGATCCCGCCGGTGGCTATGGCGTGTACCCAGATAGGATGATCAGCCGGGTAGATTTCGAACGTCGGTTTTTGAAGCGCCTCCGGATCTCATTTGATCCGCAAGCTATGTCACGGATGTGCCAACACCGGAAGTCGGTCGATCCGATCAATTGCCCCTCTTGGGTGTGGAGTCGATGATCGATCAACATGGCCGGCTCCATCGCCACGGAAACGATAGTCCAAGTGTTTAAGACCTCCAGTTGGTAGAGCTTCAAGCCCCAACCCGCCTAGATCATCAGCGCGGTGAGATACATGATCGCGAGGCCCGCCGTCGCGCCGAGCAGGGTCGCCGGGGTGATAGCCCCGAAATGCGTGGGCGCGTGTGCGGCACGGCGGACCAGCAGGGCGGCGACTTCGATGATCACCTGCAGGATGGAACCTGCGCCGACGCCGAAGCAGAGCGCGGTCCAGTAGGGGCTGATCGCGGCGGCGCCCAGGATCACGCCGGGCACCGCCGGCAGTCCGGCCAACGCCGCAAGCCCGGCGAAGGTCGCGAGCCGGGGCCGGCCGCTGGCCAGCGGCACCAAGATCGCAATACCCTCGGAGACGTTGTGGATGGCGAAGCCGACCACCAGGAAGGTTGCCAGCGCCGCCGCCCCGGTCGAGAGTGCTGCGCCCACGGCCAGCCCCTCACCGAAATTGTGAACGCCGATGCCCAAGGCGATGAACGTAGCTAGCGCCGCCCCCGCCGGTGGCCGTCCGCCGCGCCGGCCGATAGCCACCAAAACCAACGCGGTCGCCGCCGCCGAGACCCAGACCAGGGTACCGGCGCGCAGCCGGTCAAGCGCCCCGCTGGCCACCTCCAGCCCCTCCGAGATAGTGTCGATGAAGAGGTAGCCGAGCAGTCCAATGGTCAGAGCCAGAATAAACCCCATGGTGCGGTCGGAGGCATCACGGATCGCCGGGAAGGCCAGCAGGCCCGCCGCCACCGGCGCGATGCCGAGGAACAGGCCGATCAGGATCATCCCGACAAGATCCACCCCGATTGGCGCCAGGGAGGGCACCGCCACCTCGATTGTGTGCTCGAAGGTCGCACCGGTCGAGGCGACCAGAAGCAGATGATGGGTCTCGCCCTCGATCCAGGGATAGGGGATGTTGATCCGGGCGCTTGCAAGCCGTCCAATCGTCGCCGCCGGCGCGGCGGTAAAGGCGCGGTAGGCGCCATCGACCTGCGTCTGCGCCACGGTGACCGGCCCCGAGCCGTCGGCACGTAGGGCAAGCGAGATCATTCCCGGCGTCAGTGTTACCGACTCGACCGCTAGTTCCTCGACCGGCGGCGCCGAGGTGCTCAGCTGCTCCAGGGGCCGGCCGATCAGGATCACCGCCAGGATCACCGCCAGTCCGAGCGCCGGCAGCGCCAGCCAGATCCAGCGCGCGAAGATACTGCCGCTGAAACTCCCTCTGATCCCGCCGCCGATTTCGTCGCTCATTGGTTCGTCACCTCGAAGAAGCTCATCCAGCCGAGTTCCGCGAACTCGGACTGATGGGCGTGGAACATGTAGAGACCCGGCTCGTGGCCGGAGAAGTCGATCTCGATGAGGCCGCGCTGGCCCTGGCACTGGATCACCGTATCGACCATCCGCAGGGTCGGTGTCAGCGTCGTGCCATGGTCGTAGTAGTCGTAGAAATTACCGTGCAAATGGAATGAGTTGATCGGATCGAACTCGGTGACGTTGACAAGGTAGACCCGGATCGGACGCGAGCGCGCGACCTGGATCGGCTCGTGGGCATAGGCGAAGGCGATGGAGTTCATCGCGTAGAACTCGTTCTCGTCGTCGAAATTGGTGTCGAAGCCATTCATCACCATGACGAATTCCTGCCAGCGGGCGTGCTCCGGCGTGCCGTGGCGACGCCCCAGCGCGGCGTCGCGCTGCTCCGGGTGGCGTTCCGGGTCAGGATCGATAATCAGCGTACCGTAGAGCCCCTTGTGGATGTGGCGCTTCAGCGGCACTGTATGGCAGTGATAGAGGTGGCAGCCGAAGGGTTTGGCGTCGACCTCGTAGGTGAATGAGTCGCCCGGCGCGACCTGCCCGGCGCCAGAAATTCCGTCCATTCGCGCCGGATGGATCGAATGCAGGTGGATCGAGTGCGGATGCGTGCCGCCATTGTTGAATTGGATACGCAACCGCTCGCCCTCGACACAGCGCAGCGCTGGTCCCGGCACTCGGCCGTTATAGGTCCAGGCCGGGAAGAACACGCCCGGAGCGATTTCGATCTCCTTGTCGACGGCGGTAATAGTCCATTCGCGCACCGCGCGCCCGTCAGGATCAATCGAAGTCTCACCATAGTCGAACACGGTCAGCAATTCAGTGGGCGTGAAGCCATTGGCATCGTGATCGACGGCGCCGACCACGGTGTTGCCACCATCGGCGCCGCCATGTCCGGTGCCGTGCCCAGCCTGCTGGGCCGCCGCCAACGTGTGGCGAGCCGTCAGGGCCGCAGCGCCCGACAACCCGGCAATTGCGGCAATGGCCTGTCTTCGCGTTGGGGGCACTCTGGTTTATCTCCATGTTTCATGATGTGATTCGCGCACATCGGCGGCGCTGGATGATCTGATAGAAATGTGCCTCGGCTAATAAAATTGTGCAAGACTAATTTGCGTGATCGGGGCCGCCCCGCTAGACTTCGAATCCACGGGCAGGAAGGTGTGGCAATGGCAGGCAGCCGAAAACAATTGAAGCCGGTCGCGCATCAGGCGCAGGATTTCGGTCGGGTGCGCGACGCGCATTCCAGCGAGATCGCCGAGGACTATGTCGAACTGATTGCGGATCTTCTCGACAGCGTCGGCGATGTGCGCGCGATCGATCTCGCACAGCGCTTCGGTGTCACCCCGGCCACGATCAACAACACCATCAAGCGGCTGGTCCGCGACGGGCTGGTCCGGAGCGAGCCCTACCGTTCGATTTTTCTTACCGAGTCGGGTCGTGCCTTGGCCGAGCACTGCCGTGCGCGCCACCGTATCGTCCGCGATTTCCTGATCGCTCTGGGCATCGACCCGGTCACCGCCGAATCCGATGCCGAGGGGATCGAGCATCATGTCAGCGAGGAGACCCTCGCGGCGTTCGTCCGGCACCTGGGGCCGACGGCTGGCAACAAATGAAGAGTTTGCTGCCTTCAAACGCCTTGCGGGCCGCGAAGGTACCTTGGACGACTGACGGGCGGTAGCGGCGAGAGCATCATCTATCAGCCTAAACCATTAGCTCGTTTCGCGCGGGGTCACGATGATCGACAGGTAAATCGCTGGCAGCTGGCGCAGCTCCAGCGGGCCATGAGGGATGTTGGCGTCGAAGAACAGCGAATCGCCGGGCTGCATCACATAGGTCTGGTCGCCATGGGCATAGGCGACCTCGCCCTCGAGCATATAGAGGAACTCGACCCCGTCATGCTGGAAGATCGGGAAGGCGTCGGCGGTCTCGTCGAGGGTGATCAGGTAGGGCTCGACCCCGACCTCGCTGCGCAGTCCGTGACCGAGCAGCTGGTATTGGTGGCCCTTGGACGAGCCGCGCCGGTCGATTTTCAGGCCCTGGCCGGATTTGACGAAAGTGGCATCGGATTTCTGGTCGAACTTGGTGAAGAAGCTGGCGAGCGGCATGTTCAAGGCCCCCGACAGCGCTGACAATGTCGCCAGCGACGGCGAGGTCTGGCCGGTCTCGACCTTCGACAGCATGCCGGGGCTGAGACCGGCGGCGGCGGCGAGGTCGCTGAGGGTCATGCCCAATGCGGTGCGCAGCGCCCGAATCTGGGCGCCAACCAGCGCCTCGAGCGAGATATTGGGAATATCGGCCAATGCTGGGTTCCTTGCATGGTTCGGGGCACGGTTCGGCGAATGTTTCGGGCGCGTGAGCCTAGCGGCCCGGGATCGCCAGATCAAACGGGAAGCGCCGCACCGGGTGGTCGCCGCCCCCTTGTAATCGGCGCGGAATCGCGTATAGGGGCGCCTTCGCGTGGCAGTTACACCCCTGGAGGATCGCCACCGAAACTGGAACCAACACCCAAGGAGCGTGCATCATGGCTGACATGCCAGAACTTGAAGCCACGTCGCGGGAAGGTTCGGGCAAAGGGGCTGCCCGTGCTGCGCGTCGTGACGGATTTGTCCCCGGAGTGGTTTATGGCGGCGGTAGCGACCCCGTTTCCATCAATATCAAGCACAATGTGCTGCTGAAATCCCTGAAAGCCGGCAAGTTTCTGTCGACGCTGATCAATCTCAAGGTCGATGGCGAGGACAACCAGGTGATCTGCCGCGCGGTGCAGCGCGATGTGGTCAAGGATTTGCCGATCCACGCCGACTTTCTGCGTCTGGGCCAGAATTCGCGGCTGCGGCTTTCGATCCCGGTCGAGTTCATCAACGAGGCGGGGTCTCCCGGGTTGCGCAAGGGCGGCGTGCTGACGGTGGTTCGCAACGAGGTCGAATTGAACGTGCGGGCCAGCGATATTCCTGACCATCTGACCGTTGACCTGACCGGCCTCGATATCGGCGACACGGTGAAGATCTCGGATGTGGCGCTGCCTGAGGGCACCTCGCCGACCATTACCGATCGCGATTTCATGATCGCCAATATCTCGGCCCCGTCGGCGGTGCTGACCGAAGATACTGAAGAGGGCGAAGAGGCGGACGAGGGCGAAGCAGATACGGGTGAGGACGAGAAGGAATAATTTCCTCTCGATCGTCAAACCAGATGAATACGGCCCGGCAAACGCCGGGCCGTTTTGCATTTGCAGGCGGCAGAGCATTGCTGGACGGGCGGCATGAGCGGAGCTATAAGTGCGCCATGATGCACCGCTATGCCATCGCGACCCGGCTTTCTGGCCGAATTACCGGCCCGGCCCGCTAGACAGGCGGTGCCGGAACCTTGCAGTACGCCCGACTGCACCGCCCAACCCAAACAGAACTGACCGAGATTGCGAGCCGAGCGATGACCGCCGAAACCACGTCCGAGACGGCCGATAACACTGGCGCCAAGACTGGCGACAACACCCCGAACTACAAAGACACCCTGTTCCTGCCCCAGACTGACTTTCCGATGCGGGCCGGGCTGCCGGCGCGTGAGCCGGAATGGTTGGCGCGGTGGGAGGAGATGGGCATCTATGACCGGCTGCGGGCCAAGCCGGGCCGCAAGCCGTTTGTGCTGCATGATGGGCCGCCCTACGCCAATGGGCATCTGCATATCGGCCACGCGCTTAACAAGATCATGAAGGACATGGTGGTGCGGTCGGCCCAGATGCTGGGGTTTGACAGCCGCTATGTGCCGGGCTGGGACTGCCACGGCCTGCCAATCGAGTGGAAGATCGAGGAGCAGTACCGGGCCAAGGGCAAGAACAAGGACGAGGTGCCGATCAACGAATTGCGGGCCGAGTGCCGCCGGTTCGCCGAGGGCTGGATCGATGTGCAGCGCGAGGAATTCAAGCGGCTGGGTGTGATCGGCAACTGGGAAGACCCCTATTTGACCATGAGCTTCGAGGCCGAGGCGGTGATCGCCGAGGAATTCATGAAGTTCGTGATGAACGGCTCGCTGTACCAGGGCTCGAAGCCGGTGATGTGGTCGGTGGTCGAGAAGACCGCCCTGGCCGAGGCGGAGATCGAGTATCACGATCACCAGAGCCATACGGTTTGGGTGAAGTTTAAACCGCTACGAGATTTCCCCCCGTTTGGGGGTGGACCAATTGTTGACGCCAACGCGGCGTCCGCAATCGATGCGCTCGACGAATTAATGAGTGCTAATGTGGTTATCTGGACCACGACGCCGTGGACGCTTCCTCAGAATCGAGCAATCTGCTTCAATCCAAATATTCGATACGGGCTCTATCGCGTTACATCCGCGCCAGATGAAAACTGGGCGAAGACAGGAGAACTGTATCTATTGGCCGACAAACTTGCTGCCGAAGTCTTTGTGGCGGCCCGCATCGATGGATATGAGAAAGTACGAGATGTCGTTAATCTAGAAGGGATGCGGTGCGCCCATCCCTTCCGTAACCTCGACGGCGCCGCTGGCGAGTGGGACTACGATGTCCCCATGCTGCCCGGCGACCATGTTACCGACGAGGCGGGCACCGGGTTTGTCCATACCGCCCCGAGCCATGGCGCCGATGACTATATCATCGGGGTCAAGCATAACCTGCCGATGACCCATAACGTGCTGGCTGACGGCTCGTTCCGGGCTGATCTGCCGTTTTTTGGTGGGCTTTTTACCTTCGACCGTGAGGGCAAGGAGGGCAAAGCCAACCGGGCCGTTATCGACAAGTTGCGTGAAACCGGAGCCTTGATCGCCAGCGGGCGGATCACCCATTCCTACCCGCATTCCTGGCGCTCCAAAGCGCCGCTCATCTTCCGCAACACGCCGCAGTGGTTTGTCGCCATCGACAAGAAGCTGGATGACGGCATGGGTGAATATGGCAATACCATCCGCGAGCGCGCCCTGACCTCGATCGACAAGCTGGTCAAGTGGACCCCGCCGAGCGGGCGCAACCGGCTGTATGCGATGATCGAGCAGCGCCCGGATTGGGTCCTCAGCCGCCAGCGCGCCTGGGGCGTGCCGCTGACCTGCTTCATCAAGCGCGTCAGTGAGGGCGAGGTCGAGATCCTGCGCGATCCGGCAATCAATGCCCGCATCAGCGAGGCGTTCCGCGTTGAGGGCGCCGACGCCTGGTTCGCCGATGGGGCGCGGGAGCGATTCCTGGCCGGGCGCGATGACGCCGCCGACTGGGAGATGGTCACCGATATCCTGGATGTCTGGTTCGACAGCGGCTCGACCCATGCCTTTGTGCTACGCGACCGGCCGGACGGCACGCCTGATGGCATCGCCGATGTCTATCTGGAGGGCACCGACCAGCATCGCGGCTGGTTCCACTCCTCGATGCTGCAAGCCTGCGGCACCAAGGGCCGGGCGCCCTACAAGGCGGTTATCACCCACGGCTTTACGCTGGACGAGAAGGGCATGAAGATGTCCAAATCGTTGATGAACGCGGTGGCGCCGAACGCGGTCGTCAAGCAATACGGCGCCGACATATTGCGGTTGTGGGTAGCGCAGGCCGACTACACGGTCGACCAGCGCGTTGGGCCGGAAATCCTGAAGTCGACCGCCGACAGCTACCGGCGCCTTCGCAACACGCTGCGCTATATGCTGGGTGCGCTGGGCGATTGGGACGATGCGATGCGGGTTGACGCCGCACAGATGCCGGAGCTGGAGCGTTGGGTGCTGCACCGGCTGGCCGTGCTGGATGATGAGGTTCGCAAGGGTTATGCCGCCTACGACTTCCAGGGGGTGTTCCAGAAGCTGTTCACCTTTGCCACTGGCGATCTGTCAGCGTTCTACTTCGATATCCGCAAGGACGCGCTTTACTGCGACGCCGCCGATAGCCTGCGCCGCCGCGCCGCGCTGACCGTGATGGATGCGCTGTTCCACCGGTTGACCACCTGGCTGGCGCCGATCCTGACCTTCACCATGGAGGAGGTCTGGCTGAACCGTTATCCCGGGCCGGAAAGCTCGGTGCATCTGATGGATTTCCCGGAGACCCCGGCGGGTTGGCGCGATGATGCGCTGGCCGCCAAGTGGTCGAAGGTCCGCGCCGCCCGCCGGGTGGTGAACGGGGCCCTGGAGATCGCCCGGCGCGACAAGGTGATTGGCGCATCGCTGGAGGCGGCCCCAGTGCTGTATATCGCCGACCCGGAGATCGCGGTGGCGGTGAAGTCGGTCGAGATGGCCGATCTGTGCATCACCTCCGGTCTGGTACTGGCCGAACACGAGCCACCGGCGGAGGCGTTCCGCCTCGACGATCCGGCGATCGGTGTGGTGTTCGAACTGGCCTCGGGCGAGAAATGCCTGCGCTGCTGGAAGGTGCTCGACGAGGTTGGGCGGCATGCACATCCGGGTGTCTGCGGGCGTTGTGACAAAGCGTTGGATACATCGGCATTGGGTGGGGCGGCTTGATTGCGTCAATTTGGATTGCCGCATAAAGGCCGCCCAAGATTCGCCTGACTGAGCTGTCAGAATTGCGTTCCGGCGAAAAATATGAACCATTTGGAGTCCGAAATTGCGAAACCGCAGGATCGAGACGGTGACCAGGATGTGGCGAGCGGGACGAACTGTTGCGATGGTGCTCGTTGCGACACGGCTGGCCGGCGGTGTCAGCGCGCAGACCGTCGATACGCCTTCGGTTCTGCGCGCAGTGGCCTCGAATGGCGAGGTCGTGACAATGCCGGAGCTTGCTGGCCTCGATTGCGCCGGGATGTCGAATGCTCTGCGGCGGATTGATCTTTCCAACTATCGCGGACCCGATCCCGTTCCCGAGGGACACCCCGACAGTCTGATTTTCGAATACGAAGATCGGTTGGCCGCGAAGTACTACCTGTCGTGCATCGTCGTCAAAAACCGGTTGGAGAATCCAGAGGATGCCTTCTCCTTCGGGTTCGACACGCAGTGAAGCGATCCTGACCGTGCCCAGCGCCAAGCTTACGATTCGCTCACGGATGTTGATCGCTGGTGGCGTGGTCTTTGCCATCGATCGAATGTCGAAATGGTGGATCGTCGAGTGGCTGGATCTTGCAAATATCGGCCGGGTTGAAGTGGTTCCTCCCTATTTGAACTTCGTCATGGCGTGGAACCGGGGGATCAATTTTGGCCTCTTCGGAGGCGGGTCTGTATGGGTCTTGATCATACTCTCGATCGCGATCTCAGTGGCGCTGATCTGGTGGGTGTATCGCCAGGCGGGGCACGAGGAGGGCAAGGCGCGCGTACCCATACTCGCCTGGGGTGCTGGAATTGTTGTCGGCGGTGCTTTGGGCAATGCTTGGGATCGGCTGCAATATGGCGCCGTGGCGGATTTTCTGAACATGAGCTGCTGCGGGTTCAACAATCCCTATGCATTCAATATTGCCGACGTGGCGATCTTCGCTGGTGCGGCATTGATTGCATTCAGGGCATAATGCCGCCCTCACGATGCGGTACTGTCGTCTCGACCATTGCGGTTCGCCGCCCAAATGGTCAATATGCCGCCGGGGCCATTAGGAGACTCGTAGTGTACGAGGACTAGCGTGGGCGCCTGGGACAGAGGAACAATGCGATGAAGATCAAAAGGGCGGCTAGAATCGTCGGCTCGGTCGGAATCACAGCAATACTGCTGGCCTTGCCCGCCTGCGATACGGTCGGCAATCCGCTCGAGGCAATTAGCGGCAAGATTCCTCCACCGGACGAATTCCAGGTGTTGAACCACAAGCCGCTGATGATGCCGCAGACAGCCAGCCTGCCGGTACCCCGTCCCGGCGAGGCGTCGCCACTGGCTCCGGACCCGCATCGCGCTGCGAAATTGGCGCTGCTCGGCAGCGGAACCACTGTCGCGAGCCCAGCCAGTCCCAGCGCGGGCGAGCAGGTTTTGCTGGCTTCGGCCAATGCCGCATCGTCTTCGAGCGAGATCAGGGTACAGCTCGAACAGGACAAGATCGAAAACAACACGAACAAGCCATATAAGCCGCCAAGCCTGTTTGAACGATTAGGGTTCGGCGGTGAGAAGCTCGACGAATCGACGCTGCTCGACCCGGCAGCGGAGGCGCAACGCCTGCAGAGCGAGGGGAAGGTCACCCCGGTCGATCCTAACGCGACCGTTGAGGTTGACGAGGTTCGACCGCCGTTGGTCGACTCCCAATACTTGTCTAAACGTCCAACGAGTCCGTTCACGGATAAGGTTCCGACCTACTGATCGGCGTAAATCTTCCTATCTATACCGGCATCACAACGATCCTGCGGCGAGGGAGAATAGAATGCGTCTGACCTACACCCTGACGGTGTTCGGCATGCTTTTATCGATGGCTCTGGCGCCGGTAACGCGTGCAGGCTCGGTTGTGACCGATTTCCGTTTGGACAACGGCATGGACGTGGTGGTGATCGAGGATCACCGCGCCGCAGTCGTAACCCATATGGTTTGGTACCGCGTGGGTGCCGCCGACGAGCCATGGGGTCACTCCGGTATTGCTCACTTCTTCGAACACCTGATGTTCAAGGCCACTGACAAGATCGCGGACGGAGAGTTCTCGAAGATCGTCGCCGCGAATGGTGGGTCTGACAACGCCTTCACGTCGCATGATTACACCGCCTATTACCAGCGCATCGCCAGCGACCGGTTGGAACTGGTGATGGATATGGAGGCGAACCGGATGCGCAACCTCCTGCTGACCGATGCTGTGGTTGCGACCGAGCGTGCCGTAATCCTGGAGGAGCGCAACCAACGCACCGACAACAGCCCGCAGGCATTGTTCAATGAGCAGATGGAATCGGCGCTCTATATGAACCACCCATATGGTGTTCCAGTGATCGGCTGGCGCCATGAGATGGAGAAATTGAACCTCGCCGATGCCCAAGCGTTTTACGCCCGCTACTACGCCCCCGACAATGCAATTCTGGTGGTTGCCGGAGACGTAACGCCCGAGCAGGTTCGCGCCTTGGCCGAGACCTATTACGGGCCGCTCCTTCCCTCGGGTCGGCCACCGGAGGCGCGACCACAGGAACCACCGCAATTGGCGCCCCGGCGGATCGAAATGCATGATGCGCAAGTTCGCCAACCGTATGTCATGCGGAACTATCTGGTGCCGACCTTCGATCCATCGAACCCGCGCGAGTCGGCTGCCCTGAGCATTCTCAGCGATATTCTCGGCGACGGCATTACCTCTCGGCTGGCGCAGGCGCTCCAGCTTGAACAGAAAGTGGCCATTGATTCCGGCTCCTATTATACGCCGGGGCGGCGCGACCAGACCAATTTCAGCGTCTATGGCGTACCGGCGCCGGGCCAGGATCTGGCGATCGTCGAGGCGGCGATCGATGCGGTTCTGGTGGAGATGGCGACCAATGGACCTACCGAGGAAGAACTAGCGCGGGTCAAGCGTCTGAACCGGGCGGCGCTGATCTTTGCCCAGGATGAATTGGCCTCGCAGGCCCGGCTTTATGGCGCCGCCCTTGCGTCTGGCGGGGCGGTGGCCGATGTACAGAACTGGCCGGCGGTGATCGAGGCGGTCACTGCCGAGGACGTTCGACTGGCGGCGGAAAAGTATCTGGTGCTCGAGCATTCGGTGACTGGCTGGCTGGTGCGCACGAAGGAGACACAATAATGGGTATGATCTCAACCGTTCGCGCGACGCTGAGTGCCGGGCTTGTCGCCATCGCCGTTCTGGCCAGCCCACCGGCATGGGCGCTGGAGATCCAGGATCTGAAAAGTCCGAACGGCGCGGTATTCTGGTTGGTAGAGGAGCCTTCGATTCCAATCGTCGCCCTGGAGATCAGCTTTACCGGCGGCGCGCGGCTTGACCCCGCGGATCGCACCGGGCTGGCCAACCTGATGGCTGGGCTGGTTGAGGAAGGCGCCGGCGACCTTGATGCCGTGGGTTTCTCGAAGGCGCGGGACGATCTGTCGGCTCGGTTTGGGTTCTCTGCCGGGCAGGACGGGATTGACGTCAGTGCCCGGATGCTGATGGAGACGCTGGAGCCAAGCGTGGCGTTGCTGGCCACTGCCTTGGCCTCTCCGCGCTTCGATCCCGAGCCGATCGAGCGGGTCAAAGCACAAATCCTCTCGGTCATCGCCGAGGCCGGGACCGAGCCGGAATCCATGGCTGCAAACACCTGGTACGCGGCCACCTTTCCCGATCATCGCTACGGCCGCACGACCAACGGCACGGCGGAGAGCGTCAGCGCGATCACCCGCGGCGACCTGATTGCGGCCCGGAGCCGGCTGCTGACCCGCGCCAACGCACGCATTGCCGTGGTCGGCGCCATCAATGCCGAGCGGGCCGGGCGCATGGTCGATACGGTTCTGGCCGGGTTGGAACAAGGTTCACCGCTGGTGCATCAGCGGGTCAACGACGCGCCGCCACCGGGACTGCGGGTGATCGAGCTTGATGTGCCTCAATCGGCGGCGGTCTTTGGCCATGCCGGGTTGACCCGCGACGACCCGGATTTCATTCCGGCCTATGTGATGAACTACGTTCTCGGCAGTGGCGGATTCACTTCGCGGCTGATGACCGAGGTTCGCGAGAAGCGCGGGCTGGCCTATGGTATCTATTCCTACCTCGCGGTCCGCGACGAGTCGGCGTTGTATCTGGGCGCGGTCCAGACCGTCAACGAGGGTATGGCCGAGACCCTGGAGGTGGTCAAGGCGGAATGGGCCCTGATGGCGGCGGAGGGAGCGACTGCCGATGAGCTTGACCGCGCCAAGCGTTATCTGACCGGCGCGTTTCCGTTGAGCTTTGATTCCAACTCAAAGATCGCCAACTATTTGGTGTTTATTCAGGAAGCTGATCTGGGCATCGATTACATCGACCGGCGCAACGGTCTGATCGAGGCGGTGACGCTGGAAGATGTGAAGCGGGTGGCGGCGCGGGTGCTGAAGCCGAACGAGCTGTCGATCGTCGTGGTTGGCAAGCCGACCGGGCTTTGAAGCGCAGCACGGTCCTCGGCGCATTTTGAGCATTTGGAAGCAATAACCGATTGCCCGCGCCGGGCGCAGGCAGCAATATCGTGCCATGGCCAGTTCTGATCCCCTTTTGCAGCCGTTCCACCTGAAGCATCTGACCTTCAGGAACCGGATCATGTCGACAGCACACGAGCCGTTCTACAGCGACGATGCGCAGCCGCAGGAACGCTACCGGCTGTACCATGTCGAGAAGGCCAAGGGCGGCATTGCGCTGACCATGATCGGCGGCTCGACCGTGGTGGCGATCGATTCCCCGGGGACTTTCGGTAATATCAATGCCTCGATCGATGCGGTGGTGCCGCATTACCGGGCACTGGCCGATGCGGTCCACGCGCATGGCGCCCATGTCATGACCCAATTGACCCATATGGGTGCGCGCAGCACCTGGGCGGGCGAGCACTGGCTGCCGCTGGTCTCGGCCTCGATCCAGCGCGAGTTCGGACACCGGACTTTTGCCAGGGAGGCCGAGCCGGAGGATCTGCGCCGCATCGCGCAATGCTTTGCCGATGCCGCCATGCGGGCGAAACAGGGCGGTCTGGACGGCGTCGAGATCATGGCCAACGGGCATCTGATCGGCGCCTTCCTCAGTCCGGCCGAAAATCAACGCACCGATGCCTATGGCAAGGACCGCACCCGTTTCGCCATCGAGGTGATGGAGGCGGTGCGCGGCGCGGTTGGCGATGATTATATCGTCGGCATGCGGATCGGCCTCGACGATCATCTGCCGGGCGCCATATCCGAGGCCGATGGGCTGCGCCATATTGGCCGGTTCGCGGAGAGCGGCCTGGTAGATTTTTTCAACATCAATATCGGCAGTCCGGTGACCGACAAGGGTATCGCCCGGTTGATCCCGACGATGGGAACGCCCTTTGCCCCCAATATCGATCAGGTTGCCAAGGTACGCGGCGTTACCGATCTGCCGGTATTTCACGCTGGCCGGATCGCCGATGTCGCAAGCGCGCGCCACGCGCTGGAAAGCGGCGCGATGGACATGGTGGGGATGACCCGCGCTCATATGGCCGACCCGCATATCGTCGCCAAGATCACCCGCGGCGAGGAGGCGCGGATCCGGCCTTGTGTCGGTGCCGGTTACTGCATCGACCAGATCTATATCGCCGGCGCCACCTATTGCCTGCACAACCCGGCCACCGGGCGCGAGGCGCGGTTCTCGCACGCGATCACCGAACGCGCGGCGGTGCGGCGCAAGGTGGTCGTGGTGGGCGCTGGCCCGGCCGGGTTGGAAGCGGCAAGGGTCTCGGCGTTGCGCGGCCACAAGGTGGTCGTGTTCGAGGCAGCGGACCGCCCCGGCGGGCAGGTCCTGACCGCGGCCCGGGCGCCCGGGCGGCGCGACATTGTGGGCATCACGGACTGGCTGGCGGCGGAGGTGGCGCTGGCGGGCGTTGATATCCGCTGCAATCACTATGCCGAGGCCGATGATATTCTCGGCGAAGAACCTGATGTGGTGATCATCGCTTGTGGTGGTGTTCCGGGCAGCCCTGCCTATGTCGCCGGGTCGGAGCTGGCTGTCAGTGGCTGGGATCTGCTGAACGGCCACCTGCCACCGGCCGGCGAGGTGCTGATCTACGACGAGAATGGCCGTGAGGATGCGCCCTCGCTGTTGGCGTTCCTGTCCGGCGAGGGTTGTATTGTCGAGGTGGTGACCCCGGACCGAACCTTTGCCGCCGAGATTGGAACAACCAACTATCCGGGCATTCTCAAACAGGTATACGAGAGTGGTGCTACTGTGACCACCGATCACCGGGTCACCGGGCTACGCCGGAACGGCAACAAGATCGAGGTATCGCTGTTCAATGAATACAGCGAACGTGCGCACACCAGGCGGGTCGATCAGGTGGTGCTGGAGTATGGGACCCGCCCGGCGGACGAGCTGTTTTTCGAATTGAAGCCGATGTCGCGCAATGCCGGGCAGGCCGATTTGGCGGCACTCGTTGACGGGCGGCCGCAGACGGTGGTTGCGAACCCGGAGGGTGGGTTCCAGCTTTTCCGGGTCGGTGACGCGGTGGTCAGCCGCAATATCCACGCCGCGATCCATGATTCCCTGAGGCTGTGCCTGGCGTTATAGAGCCTTCGGTAGTCTGTGAGTTTGAGTTTCTGTTTTGACCGGCGATCACAACTGATCCACCCCCCTGGCCCGGAACCAAGGGCGTAGCCCGCCGGGCCGCGCCCTTCCTCCCCCAAGGGAGGGCGCATTTGCAACGCAGCACGAAGCTGACAGGGCGGAGGGGGATGCCGCTATAAAGTGTCCCGCACAAAGGCCGTATGCGCCCACCCGAGGAAGGGTGCGGCCCTCGGTTGGGGATGGGTGGACAAAGGCAGCGGTGTCCCGCGTTGCTGCCGTCGATCGCGGGCGTAGAGAAAGCCCGCTCCGAGCCCAGATTGAACATTTTCTGCGGCGCGCACATTCTGCTAAGATGCTTCAATTCTGTCTATTTCTTAGAATCGTGAAACGACGAAAATGAAGCGCTCAATTTACCAGTCCACGAAAGACAAACTGCTGAAACATG
>Ga0307379_10003961_pt1 | contig 21289 bp, 19 predicted proteins | sample UN2MG_FD_202237 | JGI IMG/M metagenome (GOLD analysis project Ga0307379, IMG submission 202237) | Soil microbial communities from Risofladan, Vaasa, Finland - UN-2 | ecosystem: Environmental > Terrestrial > Soil > Coastal area > Acid sulfate soil | place: Finland: Risofladan, Vaasa | collected... | reverse complement strand
CCATTGAAGGGAACGGCCATCGGCGTGGGTGCCCAGGAAGGACTGGCCGGCGCTTTGGCCTTCGATGGCCGCCTTTACGCCACCCAGTACATCGGCGATGCCACCTCGCCCGGGGTGCTGGAATTCCTGGATGAGGGCTTGAAGTACCTGAGGCGATTGCTGGGAGCGGAGGGACTGAACGCCATCGGCATGGACCTTCATCCCGGACACTCCGCTCGGAGGCTGGCCAAGAGGTTGGCCGAGGAGGCTGGGATAGAGGCGGTGGAGGTTCAGCATCACCACGCCCACGCCGCCGCCCTGCTCGTCGAATCACAGCTGCCGGAGATGGTGGTCCTGACCCTGGATGGCACGGGATACGGCGATGACGGTGTGGCCTGGGGAGGGGAAGTGCTCTTCTCGGACCTCAAGGATTACCGGCGCATCGGACACCTGAGGGAGATACCGCTGTTGGGCGGCGAGAAGGCCGTCTATGACGTCCGGAGATTGGCCTTCGCCATGGCCGAGCTTACCGGAGGGGGACTGGACCACTTCCCGGAGAAGGACGCCGAACTGTTCCGTAAGATGATGCCCCGGGCCGGTACCAGCACTTCGTTCGGCCGGGTCCTGGACGCCATCTCATATTATCACGACATATGCCAGTATCGCAGCTACGACGGCGAACCGGCCATGAAGCTGGAGAAGTGGCTGGAGAAGGCGAAGCGATCGGACCTGGTGCCGACCGTCCGCAGGGGAAATGTCATCGACACACCGGAGATGTTCCGCTGCATGATGGATTCGTCCGGTTCCGTCGCCGATAGGGCGGGAAGCATGACCTACGCCATGCTCTCTGGACTGGTGGACATCGCCGTCGAGGCGGCCGAGGACGAAGGGGTAAAGCACATCGGTCTGAGCGGTGGCGTCAGCTACAATCGTCCCATCTCCCGCTGGAGCAAGATGCTCGTTGAAAGACGGGGCCTGGAGTTCGTCTGCCACGATCGTACCCCCAACGGGGACGGATGCATTTCCACGGGACAATGCGCGGTAGCGCTTTCGAGGACCGGGAACTGATGCTCCCTGAGCGCCAGCACATCAGTTTTCAAGGACTTCCCGAACGACCTTCCAGGCATTCACCTTTTCGGATATCCTGACCGCGTTCGCTGGCGATGATGAGGGGAGCGTTGCGACGATCGGTCCATCGAGACCCGGCGGTAGCTTTTTCTGTACCAATCTTTCATAGCACCCATAGGCCTTCTTTCCATTGAGGAACACATGGCCGATGCTGGTATGTCTCCGGAACAAGGAAGCCAGATCATTGGCCACCGGATTGATTATGGAGTGGTCCTTGCTCTTATCAATGTCGCATTCACCGAGCACGTCCCAGAGGGCGATCTCCTTTTCCTTGAGGTATGTCAACCTCCTCCCATAGACAGGATCGAGCTCCGAATCGAACACCTGGTAGATGATCCTCCAAAAATGATTTTGAGGATTGCCATAGTATTCCTGCTTCCTATCGGACAATACGCTTGGTATGGTCCCGAGGATGAGGACCTTCGGACCGTCGCCGATGATGAGCGGTAGGCCGACCCTATGATCTAGTCCCTCGCTCGCATCATCTCCTGAGACCGGCATGAGGTTCAGAGATACCTACTGGCACAAATAACGTTCTCAGATTGGACGATACGACCAACACATATTATATGGCCAATGCCATCCGGAACTGGCAAGGCCTGACGAATGAGGAAGCTCATCATTTTACTGGACGGCGCAGCCGACGAGCGCATATCCATCTTCAATAACCGCACCCCCCTGGAGGCGGCCCATAAGGAGTTCATGGACGGGCTGGCCCGCGAGGGCAAGGTGGGCACCACCGATGGGAAGGACTACACCCACACCTTCCTGGTCGAGCTGCTTACCGGAAAGCCGTATGACATCCCGCGCGGGGTGATCGAAGCCTACGGCCTGGAGCTTCCCATCGGGGAGGACCGAGTAGCCTACCGCATGACCCCGGCCAAGGTGCGCGACGGTCATGTGGAATGGTATTACAATATCAGCTGTGACGAGGAAATGTTCCTGCAGCGCGCCATAATCAAGAACCGGTCCAAGCTATCCCAGATGGAACCCAGGATGCTGGCCTACCAAGGTGGAAAGGGAGTGCTCACCGTGAAGGGGGAGGACATACTGGACCTGCCGAAACCTCCTGGCCCGGCGATGCTTTCCACCGATGAGCTGGGACCGTTCCAGGAGTTCGCCCAAGGCGTCAGCGAGAGCACTGGCGGCATCACCTTGATCCCCTGGGGAGGAGGGCGTGGCCGCGTCGCCGTCGACGTCCGACGGGAGATCACCAAGGTTCCGGACCTGGCGGTCATATCCAAGAGCCCTTCCGCTTTGGGCGTGGGGAAGTTCCTGGGCATGGAAACGGTACGCGTTCCCGGATTCAAAGAGGGGATCAAGGTCGCCAGCCAGATGATCGAAAAAGAAGACGTCTTCCTGCACATCGAGGAGACGGACGACGTCAGCCATAAGTGCAACCCCAAGAACAAGCTGCGTTTGATCGAGGAGATCGACCGTGAGCTGAGCCGTTATGGTAAACGTCTCCACGAATGCCAGGTGGCATTGCTGATCGATCACGGAGCATCGTCGGTGACCGGGGAGCACATGCGCATGAAGGTTCCTTTCGCGGTCCACGGTGGCAAGTGGGTGGGAGGCGGCGGTGACTCCTTCCACGAGAACGGAGGGGAACATTTCCCTCTCGGAAAGCTGCTGGAGACCATTCTTGAAGAATGATCCCAGGCATTGGCAATAGGTTAAATATTTTCTTAGCATTGAGTTGGATGATACAACCAATAGTTCTTGAGGTCACATAATGTTCAAAGCGGACATAATCTACGCATCGGAGGAACCGGCAGGGAGACAGTTCACGGAAAGGTTATGGGGCAAGCGCCCGACCTACGCCGTGGTGATCGGCAATACGGAAACGGCCAAGATCCCTGGCGTATCTGCCGCAGGCGCGGTCCCCGAGATCACCGATTTCACTCCGGCGGCCGACGTGGAGCTTCTTTTCTACGGGAGATGCAAATGCATCGACGGTGTTCCAGTGACCCCGACGGGCGTACCCACTCCAGGCATAATCACCATGAGCGCTTTACAACTGGCATCCGTGCCTCTGTACGCCATCAACGGCGGTGTTCGGGTCAGACCGCACACCCCCTTCTTCGATGTGGAGGGTACGCCGGGCGAGGACATACGCACCGGAAGGGCGCTGAAGGACCCCCGACGGGTATACGAGAACTCGGTGCTCTTGGGCAGGGAACTGGCGAAGAACAATCCATACCTGGTGATAGGGGAAAGCATCGCTGGCGGCACCACCACCGCTTTGGCCACACTGTTGGCCATGGGCTACGACGGAAAGGGAAAGGTCTCCAGCAGCATGATCGACAATCCTCATTCCGTGAAGACCGATATCGCTTTGGAAGGCGTTTCCAACTCACCTTTCAGCCAAGAGGATATGAGGACCGATCCGATGAAAGCGCTGCAGGCCGTGGGCGACCCCATGATGCCGGCCGCCGCCGGTGTCGTCGCCGGAGCCGCGGAGACCATCCCTGTCCTGATGGCCGGCGGTACGCAGATGGCCGCGGTCATGGCCATCGTCAAAGGTATGGCCCCCGGAACGTTGAGCAACCTCGCATTGGGAACCACCAAATGGATCGTGCAGGACCGTTCTTCGGACATACGGGGCATAGTCGAGCAGATCGGCAAGGTACCGATATTGGCCGCCGATCTGGATTTCTCCGCTTCCGCCCATGACGGGCTGAGCATCTATGAAAAGGGGCTGGTCAAGGAGGGTGTGGGCGCGGGCGGAATATCCGTGGCCACCTTCCTCCAGACCCAGGGAAGGATCGGCGCCCGGGAGATGCTGGAAGCGGTCGAGTCGAACTACGTCCGTCTGATGGCCATCATGGGGAAGTGAGCCGTTCGCGCAGAACGGCCTCCGCCTGCTTCAGGTCCTTCACCGTGTTGACATTGACCACCACATCGGGCGTCCCCACGAGGATGTAACCTCCGGACAGATACTCCCGGGTCAGCATGCTAGCCTTGTTGACCACGCTGACCCCGCAGGGTATGACCGGTTGGCCGTCGACATTTTCATAGAAGGTGACGTCCACGCCGAACTCCAGCGCTTTTTCCAGGGGGATGCCGACGGTCAACGATGACTCCTGGCGCGATAGATAGTCCCGGACCACCTCGCCCACGAGTTCTGCCGTTATCAAAGGCAGGTCCGCCGGGCAGATGAATATGTGCTGTTCCGTGATGCCTTCGGCCGCTTGGATGAGATCGTGGCAGTATTCAGTTCCTGAGGTCTCCAGCACCTTGACCCCTATGCTCATGAGATGCTCCCTGGTCTTCGGCACATTATCGCTGACCGATACGTAGACGGAGGATATCTCATCCACCGCCAGGAGCTGTTCCAGCACCCGATCTATCATCGGTTCGCCGAGGATGGGGGCCATGGGCTTCTCGATGCCCAGCTCCCTGATGCGGGTCCCCTTACCACCGGCGGTGATCAGCGCGACCACGCTCATGCTAGCACCAACAACATGGCGATGAGCACCAACGGCCGGGCGATCTCGTTCGTCGCCCCGAGCACGTCACCATTCACCGCTCCGAAGTTCTTTTCCGCCAGGCGGCTCATGCCCAGCCCGGTCAAAGCGCTCACGAATGCCGCGGCGACCACCAGAACGATCATCCTCTCGATGCCCCAGGTCTGAAAGAACAGGAGGTCGATGATGAAGACCAGGCCGATGCTCAGAAGCAGGGAGAGAAGAAGCGATATCACTGCCTGCTTCTCCCCGGTATTGGAAATGAACAGGTTGCCCAGTCCCTGGCGGGCCTTTCCGCCGAAGGCGCAGAACACCACGGCGTTCTTGTTCATGATCTCGGCGATAAGCGGGAGGAACAGCAATCCGACGCCCCATAGCGAGCCCAGGGTGGCGAAGCTGAGAAGGCTGAAGACCATTACATAACCAACGCCGCCGGCACCGGTCTTGGAGTCCTTCATGGCGCTGAGCTTCCGCTCGGCGTCCCCGCCACAGACCATGCCGTCTCCCAGATCGCTCAGCCCGTCCAGATGAAGGAAGCGGTTGAGCAGGTGCAGCGCGGCGATGGCCAGGGCCGCCGCCACCAACCGGGAGAGCCATCCATCGGAAAGGTACATGATCCCTCCGACCAGCAGTCCGTAGAACAGGCCTACGAAAAGGATCAGCTGGAAGTTGCGGGAGAGCTCCTCCACGTCCCTGCCATCGTTCTTCGCCGGCAATATGGTAAATAAGGTCAGTGCCGCCTTCAACGCGCCTACGATATTCGTCCTTCTCCCTCCAGTAGATCAGAATAGATTGTGGACATGGTAGCGCCGATGAGCGAAGCCACGATGTCGTCCATGAACGGTCCCAGCTCGGAGAGCACCCCGGGCTTCTTTTTGTCGTAACGAATGTACTCGAAGACACATTTGCTGCCACCGATGTATTCGGCGAGCGCGATGCCCAGCAGTTCGTCGGCCAGCAGGTGCACCGGGTCCTCCTCGAACTTCTTGACGTCCAGACCGTACAGTTGACCGTAGCGGCCTTTCTCCTCCAGGGCGATGGCCGCCTGGATCATGGCGTTGACATTGATGTCCTTGGCCAACGCCACCAGCTTGTCCTCGAACCTCTTCCTGATGGCCGACTCGTCCCAGGCAGGGTCCAGGGCGTTCATGCCTTTCACCGCCGACCACATGTGGTCGAGGGTGATCCCTCTGATGGCCAATGAACGCAGGAAGTTCTTGGAATCGCCGTTGCCCCCGTTCCACTTGGATATGGACGCCCCCACCCCTCGCCGAACGGCCATGGCCATGGAGATCCCGTGATCGGAACCGGTCCCGGACCACAGGCATCTTTCCCCGTCTGCGGGACAGACGATGAGCACCGCGTCGCTCGTCGTCCCGGTCCCCGGTACGCTGTGATCGCGCAAGGCCGCGGTCTTCGCTTCGGTCACGGTCATTATGGCGTTTGCCAGACCGCAATCGTCCAACGGTTTGTCCGTGATCACCATGATATTTATCGTACCCACCTGCCGATGAGGCACCATCCCCTCCCGTGACGATTCCCCGGCGTTGATGGCATTGGAGATGCCGGCGCTCACCATGGCGATGGCGTTCGTGCCGTTGTGCGCCACCTCCTCCACCGAAAAGGCCCGATGCAGGTCTGCGGCGGTCATGAAACAGACGGTGTCCTGTGGAAGGCCGAGCTCCAGCAGCAGCTCCTTCATGTGGGCGATCGGGTCCTTGTGATCATAATGCATGGGGACCTGAAGCATAAGAACGGAATCGCCCTCGCCCAATCCCCCGTTCAGGATAGTCGAACCGAGCATCCTCATGCGGCGGGCCAGTCGTATCGCCACGTAATTATGCCCCTTCACATTGCCCTGCTCGATCTTGATCTCGTTCAAACGCATATGATCAACCACCTATGAAGTTCCAGAGAAGATCTTCCATGTAGATCTGTATGTGCACCCCCACCAGAAGGTATAAGGGTATCACCGCCGCGAACAGGAAGAGATATGATGCCAGGGTCATGACCTTTATGGTGTCCCGCAAGACCTCCGGATCGGAGGGCAGCGGCCCGTCGCCCATGACGTACCATCCTATCTTTTCGAATCGAATGCCCAGTCCTCCGGCGAAAGCTGACATGTGCCACCCCTTGTTGGGAGAAAGGGTCTGATCGTGATACTTCTTGGAGGACGCCCAGCCTGCCTTTCCGTCCTTCCCTAACAAGGCCAACGCCAGCAGTATGAAGGGTACGGCAACGCGGGCCATCAACCAGTTGGTAGCGTCGTCCAGCTTGGCCGAGAACCATCCCACATTGCGGTACCGGTCGTTCAGGTAACCTACCATGGCGTCCAGGGTGTTGGACGCGCGATAAGCGACGGCCGCCGGCAGGCCCAGCAGACCGAAGTAGAACAGTGGGGAAAAGATACTGTCCACGGTGTTCTCCGCGGCGCTCTCCGCGGCACAGGAGATGACGTGCCCCTTGTCCAATTGGCTCACGTCCCGACTGACCATCATGGCGGCCTTTTCCCTAGCCAGTTCCAGATCGTCCTCCAGCAGCGCCTTGCGCACCGGCTCGGTATGCCGGGACATGGCATTGATGGCGAACATGGTCTTGAGCAATATGCCGCCGACGATGGCCCAGGCAAGTGGTCCCAGCGAGTTCCTCAGCGCAGCGAGCAGAAGCAACGATAGGAAGGAGAAGAGCAGAATGGTGATCATCGCCAGCGCCACCCCGGCCGCCCTTTCCCGGCGCGGCCTCCCGCGAGAGACCCTCCGATCGAGGAAGGATATCACCTTGCCCATCCAGACCACCGGATGCAAACGGTTCGGAGGCTCGCCTAGTAAAAGGTCCACCAGAACGGCCACCGTCAGCGTAAGGAGCGCGTAGAACAACAGCTCAAACATGCATCCTAACTCCAAAAGCGGTGCTGCGTATCTCCTGCGCCGTCTCCTCTATGGCATTGATCAGCATATCGTTCTTCTCCGGGGTCTTGATGCTGAAACGGACGAACTTGTCGAAGGGGCGGCCAAAGGTGGAACAATCCCGTACCAACACCTTGCGCGGCAGCAGATGTTCCATGACATCCACCGCGTTCAGGCGGACGTTGTTCACCCGGGTGAAGAAGAAGAAGGCCTGGTCCGAGAGCGGGGAGAAAAGACCGGTCCCATCGACCGCCTTCTTGATCCGTCCGCTTTCCCTAGCCATCATCTCCGCCGCTCTTTGAACATGACCCATATGCTCCTTCAGCAAGCGGGCGCCGACATACTGCTCTATCACACCCAGGTTCCAGGAAAGGCGGGCCCGGTCCATCATGTCCACGATCTCCCGGCTTCCGACGCCGTAGCCGACCCTCATGCCCGGGATGGCGAAGGATTTCGTCAGTGAGGATATTACGAAAAGGTTACTGTGGTTCTTTACCTCGGACATGCAGGAGATGTTCTCGTGTCCTTCCACCAGGTCCAGCAATGTCTCGTCCAGGAAGAACAGCTTCCCGGCGCGTTCGCATTCCTCGATCAGTTCCAGCATCCTTCGCCGAGGTTCCACCGTCCCGGTGGGATTGTTGGGATTGCAGACGTAGACCGCTTTTGCCAGCGGCAACTTCTCGAGAATGGCGTTCATGTCCAGACGGAAGCCCTCGCCCTCGCACAGCGGAACGTCCATGATGTTGGCCCCCTGCATCCGGCAGGCGTGCGAGTATTCCGAGAAGGTCGGCCGGGGGATGATGACCCGGGCCTTGCGCGCTATGAAGACCTCTGGATACAATCGTATCAGTTCGGCGGAACCGGCACCGGCGATGACGTTCTCCGGGTCGACGTGATGCAATGACGCCACCGCTTGGCGGAAGTGCGCCGAGGTATCGTCCGGATAATGGCCCAGTTGGTCAACGGCCTCCATGACCAGCTGTGGAAGTGCGGCCGGCGGTCCGTATGGATTGAGGTTGTGGCTGAAGTCCTCCACACCGGAGATCTTCCAACCTTGGCCACCGTGCACCGGTCGCTTAATCGGCAACAATTCCCTTTTCACAAGGTCTTGGATCCTCATCTTTGGTTCTCTCCGAATCCACTGGTCTTAATGGAATGACGTAAATGTCCTCGCCCTGCCGCACCACCGAGACCTCCACGCCGTAGACGGAACGTATGATCTCCTCGTTGATGATATCGGCAGGAGGTCCGTAGCTCAGGATCGACCCTTCGCTGATGACCATTACAAGATCACAGTATTTGGTGATGAGATTGATGTCGTGCGAGGCGGTGATGACTGTGACGCCTTGACGGGACAGGTCCTTCAATGCCTGCATGACCTGAAGCTTGAACTTAAGGTCCAGATGGGCGCTGGGTTCGTCCGCCAACAGTATCCTTGGCTGTTGGACCGCCCCCTTCGCCAATAACACCCGGGCCTTCTCTCCGCTGCTGAGCTCCCCCAGCTTCCGGTCCCGAAGATGGGTGACATGGTAGGAGTCCATGGCCTCACGCACCAGCAGCTCGTCCTTTTCCCCTTCCCACCAGATGCCGGTGACGTAAGGATAACGCCCCAGCGCCACGAACTCCTCCACGGACAGATGAAAATCGTCAGGGACGTCCGCCGGGATGTTGGCGCAGATCTTGGCGATCTCCATCATCTTCAGTCGGTCGACGTCCTTTCCGTCTATGTAGATGGCCCCCTCCTGTGGTTTCAGCACCTTGTTGATGCAGCGCATGAAGGTGGTCTTCCCGCAGCCATTGGGACCCATGATACCTATGAACTGCCCCTTTCCAGCATGGATGGTTATGTCCTTCAACGTCTTGGAGCAAAGATTGCGCTTGGTGCCGTAGCTGAAGGATATGTTGTCTACCTTCACCACTAGCTCATCCTCACATGACATATTCTTTTCCCATTCTGATCATCAGGTAACCGAAGAACGGCGCCCCGATGACCGAGATTATGGCACCGATAGGAAGCTCCTGCGGGGCCACTGCAGTCTTACATACAATGTCTGCCACCAATAGAATGTTTGCCCCGAGCATCATGGACGCGGGCAATAATAAACGATGGTCACCGCCGACGATCATCCTCGCCAGGTGCGGGACGATCAATCCCACGAATCCGATGATACCGGTAAAGGCCACGCAGACCGACGCGAGCGCCGACACCAACATGAACATCGTGGTCTTGAATCGCTTGACGTTCATGCCCAGCTGCCGTGCCTGCTCGTCCCCCAACAGGATGACGTTGAACTCTTTGGCGTAGAAAAGCATGGCCGTGGTCAATGCCAGCACCGTGAACAGAATGATGAGCGTCGATTCCCAGGTCAGATAGGCGAAGGAGCCGAAGAGCCAGAAAAGCACCCCATGCAGCTTGTCGCTGTTGAAGTACATCAGCAGGGTGGTGCCGGCGGACAAGGCTATGCTCACGATGACCCCGCCCAGCACATAGCTTATGGGTCTTCCTCCGGCGGATTCGGCCAGGAGCATGGTTATCAGGAAGGCCGCGCTGGCGCCGACGAAGGCCATGATGGGCAGGGCATAGTTGGATATTTCGAGCAAGGTCACCCCGGCCAACACCGCCAGGGTGGCGCCCAGGGCGGCCCCGGAGGAGACACCGGTGATATAGGGATCGACCATGGGATTGCGTATCAAGGCCTGCATGACCACCCCGGCCACCGAGAGACCGACCCCTACGGCGATGACCGCCAAGGCCCTAGGTATCCTGAGATTGAGAATTACCAGTTCCTGGACGTTATGGTGCTCCCCACCGTTGACGATGAGGTTCCAGGTGGACTCCATGGCATCCTGGAAGGAGATGTCCATGGTGCCCAAAGTAAGAGATAAGAAAAAAAGAAGGACCAGGCTTACCGAGCCCAGACCGAGTATCATGATCAGCTTGAACTTCGCCCGGCTAGCCTTGGTACCCTCCATGGTTTCGTCCTCACAGGTTCTTCAGGTGATCATCGCCGATGACCGAGGACAGCGGCTCGATTCCGAACTGTTCCAGGTATGGCCGGGGGGGTAATAAAATAACGCCCTGGGCAACGTACTCGGAGGCAGTATCGAAAATGTTCGCCGCTGGTCCGGTCAATGCGTTGATGAGATCGTTGTTCACCAGAAGGATCGCGTTGGCTGGAGCTTCGAAAGAGGCCGATCCTGAGACCCAGTCCACGTAATCGTTCTCCAACACATAGGGTATGGTGACGTTGAAGACATCGCTGTGCAGTATCTTGGCCATCAGTTCCACGCCGTCCACCATGCGGGGACCGGGGCGATTGAAGAGATTCTCGGCCTGGCCTACGAGCACGTACACCTTATCGTTCTGTACCGCTGATGTCTCGGACCACAGCGTGTCGTTCTTCAACATGTCCAGCACTGCCTGGCCCGAGGTCTCCATCATCATACCGGTGACGAACAGATATTCGGGATCACGCTCCAGCATGGATTCCATGGCGATCTCGGGATAGGAGGTCATGTCGTCATAGGCGTTCTCGCCCATGGCCTTGTACATTATTTCGCTAACGAAGGTGCCGTTGCCGCTCAGGTATATCGGTTCCAGCCAGACACAGAAGGCCAGGGTAGGTTCCTCCTCGATTTCGGACATGGTCGCCTGGATCTCATCCAAACGGTCGTTCATGGAATCGATCAGCTGAGTGGCGTTCTCGTCCTGCCAGCATATCTCACCGATCATGGCGATGTTCTCATACACCTCAGCAAAGCTCTGGCCCTTGTTCAGCACGATGACGTTCAGCTGCAGGTCCTCCATCTGAGGCAGCATGTCCAGCTGGGCCTGCACACCCTGGTCCACCAGGATGATGTTGGCATCCGCCTCTACGATGGCCTCGATGCTGGGAGTCCAGTAACCGCCGATGCTTGTCAAAGAACCGTCGTTCTTCCTGACGTCGACGTCAGCGGGCCAGTCACAGTAATCAGTGACGGCCACCAAACGTTCGCCTATGCCCAGGGCATAGACGATCTCAGTTAGAGATGGCGAACAGGAAACTATGCGCAACGGAGCTTCAGCGGTCGTCACGTTCCTTCCCTCGGCGTCCAACACGGTCACCGGTCCAGCGGTCTCCCCGCCGTTGTCATTATTCAGTACGATCAGAACACCGGCACTTACGATTATCAATGCCAGTAAGATAGCTATGATCATTTTACGATCCATTCGAACACTCTCAATGGTAGTAATTGGATGATATATCCAATTCGAGTTGGATAATACATCCAAGTATATATTGACTTTTCTTCAGGATCTGAAGGGAACGTTCACCTGGATGAATGTACGATTGCTTCGATGCCAGCCCAGTTCAGATGTCCTTCCCATTGCTGTAGGAGCAGGTCGAGGTCCTTCATCCATCTTTCCCGCACGTCGTTCTCTTTCGAACCTGGACCGGTACCACGGTCCAGGTCCATGGAGTCCTCCTGAGGAGCGGTGAAGCGAACGTAGGGCAGAACGCCCAGGCAAGGGACGCCCATGCGGGATTCCAGTTCCTCGATCCCGTTCTTTAGGATGGTGCTGTCCCCGCGGAAACGGTTGATGACGAAACCTTTCAGGAGATCCTTCTCCTCATCGTTCAAAAGCAGATATGTACCGAATATGCCAGCGAAGACGCCTCCCTTCTCGATGTCCCCCACCAAAATGACCGGGGAACGGGTGGTCTTGGCCAGCCACATGTTGGAGACGTCCTTGTCCTTCAGGTTCATCTCCACCGGAGAACCCATGCCCTCTATCACCACCACTTCATGACCAAGGATGTCCTCCTCGAACGAACGCATGACCTGCTGTCTCAGTTCTTCGATCACTTCTGTGGTGCTGTCTCCCGGTCCCAGGTCCTTCCATGGACGTCCTCGGAGAACGATCTGACATAGCCCGTTGCCCTTGGGCTTGACCAGTATGGGGTTCATATCCGAGGACGGCTCGACGCCACTGGCCCAGGCCTGATACGCTTGGGAGATGGCCATCTCTCCGCCGTCGTCGGTAACGAACGAGTTCAGGGATACGTTCTGTGATTTGAAAGGAACCACGTCCACGCCTTTTTGGGAGAGATGACGGCATATCGCAGCGGTGAGCGTGGTCTTTCCCGCGCCTGACGTAACCCCCTGGACCATTATCCTATGGACCATTTCACTCACCTCCAAGCAGATCGTTCAGGTCCAGATACCTCTCGATCTCTTTGGCCAACCTTTCCAGCGATATCTCCACGGCGGCATCGTGATCGATGTCCATCACCCTGTCATCGGACGAGCCCCTGGTGAGCGATAGGAAGAAGCGGCGAAAGGCCGGGAGATCGAACAGGCCGTGAAGATAGGTGCCCATGACCAGACCTTCTGGGTCGAAAAGGCCTTCCCCATGTCCGTCCGGACCCATGCTGAACAGCGGCTGGCCGTCGCCCACTTCCGTCCGGCCCATATGTATCTCGTATCCTCGCACAGGTCCGCCTGGAGCGGGGACGAGAGAGCCGGTCACCTGCACCGTCCTTTTATCATAGGAATCGAAATGTGTCACGACGTTTAGCAGACCCAGACCGGGAACTTCGGCCGACGCTCCCCCTTCCAACCCGTGAACGTCCACGATGCTCCGTCCCAACATCTGGTAACCGCCGCAAATGCCCAGGATGGGCATCTTTCCGGCCCTCTCCATGATGGCCTCGGCCATTCCCGTCTCTCTCAACCACTGAAGGTCCTGCACCGAGTTCTTGGTTCCAGGCACGATCATGGCGCTCACCCCGTTCAGCTCCGAAGGATGGTGTACGTACACAACGCGCACGTCTTCTTCGAGGCTCAAAGCGTCGAGGTCGGTGAAATTGGATATCATGGGCAGACGTACCACCGCCACCACCGTTTCGCCGGCCTTCATCTCCTTCAGCTCCAGGTCCATGGAGTCCTCCACCGGCAGATAGAGCGATGGCAGATGGGGCATGACCGCGATGACCGGCACCCCGGTCATCTCCTCCACGATCTTCAGGGCGGGACCTATAGTGCCGCCTCCGCCGCACATGTTGTTGATGATAACGCCTCGAAATAGCCTTCGTTCCTCATCGTCCAACAGCGCCAACGTACCTACGGTGTAAGCGAACGCGCCGCCCCAATCGATGTTGACCACCAACAGACATGTCGCATCGACCAGCTTGGCCACGTACATGTTCGCTACGTCCCTTCCGCGCAGATTGATCTCCGCCGGAGAACCGGCGCCCTCGATGACCACCACATCATTGGACCGCATCAGGCGCTCCAGGTTCCTGGCTATGATGGCTGGCGCTTCATCGGGCACGAACTTTGAATAGTATTCTTGCACGGTGGTGTCCCGGTAGGGGCGGCCTTCGACCACTACCTGAGAGATTACGCCCCCCTTGGGCTTCAGCAATATGGGGTTGAGTTCTCCCCTGGGCCTCGTTCCCGCCGCCCGAGCCTGCAGTTCCTGTATGCGGGCGATCTCTTCCCCGCGCTCGGTCACCATGGAGTTCAGGGACATGTTCTGGGACTTGAACGGGGCGACGGTGAGACCGCGGTTGCGGAACGCCCTACATAACGCCGTCACCATCAACGATTTTCCGGCGCCTGACGTCGCGCCGAGCACCATGATGGCCTTGGCCCGGCGGCGGTGCTTCCTATCTAACGATGCCTTCAGGTCCCTTCGTGTCGCCAGGTCCAGACCTGCGGGTCCCACCTCCGGCATGATCTCGAAGAGCGAGGCGGCCACGTCGTCCCGGTGCATCCAAAGACAGCTCTGGCATGACCACACCCGGCCACCGGTCCGGCGGGATGTGACGAACGTACCCAACAGTGGGTCCTCACAGGGATATAGTGGACAGAAACAGAAGGTGCAGTTCTGATCGGCGTGATGACAGGGGAAGTTGGCGCACTCCCTATCCCCGCGGATGAGCCCCCTGGTCATCTGTGAGCGTAAAACACCGACGTGGTCATTGTAATTGCCCTCAGAATCGTTCTGGACCGGCTCAATTGGATTAATCATCCAATCGGTGAACCCCTCTATCGCCATAATATTCTTTGCCCGTCCCCTTGCAATCCTTTAAAAGCATGACCGCTTACTGCCAATAGAGCAAAATGGTACCACCTGTTGACTCCTTTAAGACCAAGAGCGCGCTTCAACTGAACGACGGGACGCTACAGTTCTATTCCCTGAAGAAGATGGGAGAGAAGGTGGAAGGTTTCCCCTTCTCCATCAAGGTCATTTTAGAATCGCTGCTGAGACAGGAGGACGGAGTGCTCGTCACCGCGGACGACATCCGAAAGATCATGTCCTGGACACCCGCCGGGGACGAAGGAGTGGACATACCGTTCATTCCCGCCCGGGTGGTGCTGCAGGATTTCACCGGGGTGCCTTCGGTCGTCGATCTCGCCGCCATGCGGGACGCCATGAAAGAGCTGGGCGGCGATCCCTCCCTCATCAATCCGATGGTACCTGTAGACCTCACCATAGACCACTCGGTGCAGACCGATTACCATGGCACCTGTTACGCCCAGGAGCGGAACGAGGAAGTGGAGATGCAGCGGAACCGCGAGCGCTATTCCCTATTGAAGTGGGCCCAGGGAAGCTTCGACAACTTCCGTGTGGTGCCCCCGGGGAACGGCATCATCCACCAGGTAAACCTGGAGTGCCTGGCGCCGGTGGTATGGAAGCGAAAAGGCGTTGCCTATCCCGATTCCGTATTCGGCACTGACTCCCACACCACCCAGATAAACGGATTGGGAGTGGTGGGATGGGGCGTCGGCGGCATCGAGGCCGAGGCGGTCATGCTGGGCCAGCCCTATTATATGCCCTTGCCTCAGGTCGTGGGGTTCAAACTGAAGGGCAAGCTACCGAAGGGGGTCACCGCCACCGATATGGTGCTGACAGTGGTGGAGATGCTGCGCAAGGAAGGGGTCGTAGGCAAATTTGTGGAGTTCTACGGACCGGGGATCAAGAACCTATCCCTGCCGGACAGGGCGACCTTGGCCAACATGGCGCCTGAGTACGGTGCCACCATGGGATTCTTCCCGGTGGACGAGGTGACCGTGGCCTATCTGCGGAAGACCGGCAGGAAGGACCTTTGCGAGCTGGTCGAGACCTATTGCCGGGAACAGGGGCTTTTCTACGAAGGGCAGGAACCGGATTACAGCGACTATCTGGAGCTGGACCTCAGCAGGGTGGTCAGGTCCTTGGCCGGGCCGAAGAGGCCGCAGGACCGCATCGATCTCAGCATGATGAAGGAAAAGTTCGATGAACTGGTCAGCAAGCAGGGAGGAGCGAAGAAAGGTGAGGTGATGAAGGACGGCGACGTGCTCATCGCCTCCATCACCTCCTGCACCAATACGTCCAACCCGTCGGTCATGATGACCGCTGGGCTGCTGGCCAAGAAGGCGGTGGAACGGGGTCTGAGACCTAACCCCAATGTCAAGACCAGTCTGGCGCCGGGCAGCCGGGCCGTGACCGCGTATTTACAGAAGGCCGGCCTGATGCCCTACCTGGAGGCCATGGGCTTCCATGTGGTGGGATACGGCTGCCTGACCTGCATCGGCAACAGCGGACCGACCCGGGACGATCTGGCGGCGGACATCGTCAAGCACGACCTAACCGTGGCGGCGGTGCTTTCGGGAAACCGCAACTTCGAGGGACGCATCTCTCCCTACGTCAAGGCCAATTACCTGGCGTCCCCGCCCCTGGTTGTCGCTTTCGCCATCGCCGGACGCGTCGACCTGAATATGGAGAAGGACCCGCTGGGCACCGACCCCAACGGCGACCCGGTCTACCTGAACGATATTTGGCCCTCGCCGAAAGAGGTGAACGCCGCCTTGACCAATGTTGACGAGAGGATGTATCGCCAAGCCTACTCCACCGTCTTCCAGGGCAGCGATCTCTGGAACAAGGTACCGGCGCCGAAAGGTAAAACGTTCAAATGGGAGCCATACTCGACCTATATCCGGAAGGTACCTTTCTTCGAGGGTATGACCGCCAAGGCCAAGGAACCGAAGAAGATACGCGGGGCCAGGGCGCTGGCGGTACTAGGTGACAGCATAACCACCGATCACATCTCTCCGGCGGGAGGGTTTTCGGCCGCAAGTGTAGCGGGCAAGTACCTGTTGTCATTGGGAGTGAAGGAGAATGCGTTCAACTCCTACGGTTCCCGGCGCGGCAACCACGAGGTCATGATGCGGGGGACGTTCGCCAACATCCGTCTCAAGAACGCCATGGCCAAAGGCAGGGAGGGAGACCTTACCGCCCTTCAGCCTGAGGACCAGGTCATGGACATCTTCTCCGCTGCCCGGGAATATCGGCGGAGGAACGTGCCGTTGATCGTCCTGGCCGGAAAGGAGTACGGCACCGGCAGTTCCCGGGACTGGGCGGCCAAAGGCCCGCATTTACTGGGAGTGAAAGCGGTCATCGCCGAATCCTTCGAGCGCATACACCGCAGCAACCTGGTGGGGATGGGCGTACTGCCCTTGCAGTTCACCTCTGGACAGAGCGCTTCGTCGTTAGGCTTAGATGGCAGCGAGGAGTACGATGTGGAGATCGACGAACTTAGGCCCAGGGCCGTGGTCACCGTCAAGGCCATGAAGGGGGCGAAAGTGATCGAGTTCCAGGCCGAGGCCCGTCTGGACACCCCGGTAGAGGTGGACTATTACCGCAACGGGGGCATATTACAGGCCGTGCTGCGGAAGCTGACCAGTCAGGGGTAAGGTCATTATATTGGATATATCATCCATCCCCCCATGAACGATGGGAGCGAGACGGTCATCTCCGTGAAGGACCTCACCAAGGTCTATCCGGCGGCGAGGCGTCTCCTCGGGGACGGAGGGAGAGAGAAACTTGCGGTGGACCGAGTGGACTTCGAGGTCCGCCGTGGTGAGATATTCGGGCTGCTCGGACCCAATGGTGCCGGCAAGACCACCACCATCAAGATGCTCTCCACCCTGCTGATACCCACCTCCGGCAAGGCCACCGTCCTGGGGTTGGACGTCGTCAAGGACGCGGTCAAGCTGCGGCCGAGGATCAATCTGGTGTCCGGGGGTGAGCGGGGGTTGTACTTTCGCCTGACCGGAAGACAGAACCTGGATTTCTTCTCGGACATGTACAGAGTGCCGAGGGAAAGGAAGAAGACCAAGGTCCAGGAGCTGCTGGACCAGGTCGGTCTGAGCGACGCGGCGGACATTCGGGTGGAGAACTATTCTCGGGGGATGAAGCAGCGATTGCATTTGGCGAGGGGGCTGGTCAACGATCCGGAGATGCTCTTCCTGGACGAGCCCACCTTGGGTCTGGACCCGGAGATAGCCCGGGAGACCCGTGCGCTCATACGTGAGCTGTCGCGTAAAGGCATGACCATCATGCTGACGACCCACTACATGTTCGAGGCGGACGAGCTTTGCGATCGCCTGGCCATCATTTCAGATGGTCAGATAAAGGCCCTGGGATCCCCTTTCTCCATGAAGGAATCGGTGCGCAACGATACGGTCATCGAGGTGGAGGCCCGCGATATCGGAGAAGGACAGCGGCAGGGACTTGCCGGCCTACCAGGCGTTTCAGCCGTATCCATGGAATTTCTAGAGGGGCGTCAGCTGGCCAGGATGGTCGTGGAGGAGGCGGGATCGCTCATACCCAAGGTGGCCGCGCTGCTCGAAGGCCGCAAGGTCATCAGCATCCGGGTGGACCAGCCCACCCTGGAGGACGCCTACATCAAGATGGTGAACGGAAAATGATCAGCCTGCGGGCCATGAAGGCCGCCCTCAAGCAGCAGTCCATCCACTTCTTCGTGGACCCCCAGTGGATCATTCCCAGCATCATCGCCCCCTTCATCTTCACCACCGTCACCCTTTTTCTGTTCCGACATGCCGGAGGGGACCTTCTGTTGTACGCCGTGCTTGGCGGAGGCGTCCTGGGGATGTGGGGGAACACCATTCACAGCAGCAGTTGGTCCATTGGATACGATAGAATGAACGGGACGCTGGAATCCATCATGGTCACTCCTGCGCCCCTCTCCTCCGTGGTCTTCGGCCGCTGCCTGTGGAACGCGTTCCTGGGTCTGCTGAACGCCCTAGCGGTCTTCATCGTCGCTCATTTCGCCTTCGGCATCGACGTGTCCGTGCGCGACCCATTGGGTTTCGTGACCGCACTTTTCCTCACTCTTCTCTCCCTCGCCGTCCTGGGCATGATATTCGGAGCCTTCTACGTGGTGACGAGGGCTTCCAGCGCCTTCTTCCAAATGTTGGAGTTCCCCATCTACGTCCTCTCGGGCGCGGTGTTCCCGCTGGTCATACTGCCGGAGTGGACCCGTCCGTTCTCCTACGCCATCCCGGCGACCTGGGGCGCCGAGGCCCTCAAGATATCCGCCTTCACTGGCTATGATTCCCTGAGCATCGGCTTGCCGGGCGCATTGGGGCTGACCGCCTTGACGACCATCGTCTACCTGTTGATATCATTCCAGCTCTTCACCTATCTGGAGAAAAGGGCCAAGATCAACGGCACCCTGGTGAGGTACTGACATGCTGCGCGACATCATCGGTGTCAAGGCCTCGAGCCTGGTGGCCATGCGGTCGCAGTTCGCCGTCGTGGGTCCGACGCTGTGGCTTATGCAGATCTTGGCGACCTCCCTGTTCCAGATGTGGTTCTTCGTGCTGGTCAGCGATTTCGCCGGTGATCCGGGAGCCAGCCCAGGATACGTGGCCCTGGGGAACGCCGTGGCCTCGCTGACCTATGCCGCGATATACGGCGTCTGCATGTCGGCGGGGGCGGAGAAGCACATCGGCACCATGGCGACCATAATGTCCACACCGACACGGATGTACTACGTGTTCCTGGGAAAGGGGGTCTACCAGTCGTTCATAGGTCTGTTCACCGTGAGCATGTCCCTGTTCTTCGCCTCGGTGTTCTTCGGCGTGGACCTATCCGCCGCCGAACCGTTCACCTTGGCCGCAGTGCTGCTGGTCACCTGCTTCAGCATGGTGGGCTTCGGTCTGATCATCGGCAGCGTCGGCGTATATCTGCGCTCCTCGATGGTGCTAGGTTCCATCGTGCTCTATCTGGGACTGCTGCTGTGCGGAGTGAACTTCCCCATTTCGTACCTGCCGGGTTGGGTCCAGCCGATATCATATGCCTTCCCCCTCACCTACGGCGTGGAGGCGGTGAGGGAGGTCGCCGTCGGGGGATCGTTAGGTGACGTCTCCGGGCTGCTGGTGGCCATGCTCGCCCTGGGCATCGCCGCTTACGTGGCTGCCTATTTCCTCTTCTGTTTCTTCGAAAAGCTGGCCCTCAAGAATGGGTCCTTGGATGTGTTCTAGACACCTTTCCGACACTCCTTTGAGAGCTGTTCACAGCAGTCCGAGGACGATCAGTGCCATCCCGGCGATCGTGTAGGGTAGGAACGTCGCCGCGACCTTGCCTCGCAGGAACATCTGAACGCCTTCCCTGAGCCCTTTCTTCACCCATAGCGACTGGAGCGTACGCCCCAGCACGAATGTGGCCAGAACGGCCATGGCCAGGGAGAGCGACCTCGGCTCAATGAAATGAAGGTACCAGAACAAGATGATGCCGGACAGAGATCCGGTCATGGTCAGCCACGCCCATTTCGGGCGTCCTCTCTCCCGTCCAGCGTCGGCGAACATTCTCGCCCACCTTCCAGGGAAGACCCTCATGGAAAGCAGGAGGAACGAGCTGACCGACCCCAAGAAAACGCTGATGGCAGAGAGCGGCTCCATGTTATTAAATTCAGTATTGATTATTTTAACTCTCGCATCCGGACCTATTTAAGCACCTTGCCGATCTCTTCGACCAGCAACCAATCGTCCATGTTGGTGAAATGTGCGCGGGTGAACCGGAACTCCGGCAGTTCCTCGAAACCGGCGACGGTGACCAGCACCACGTAGCGCTTGCCGGCCATGCGCAGGAACTGTTTTTCAGAAAGCCAGAGGATGCGGCGGTAGCTTTCCATCAGGGAGACGCTCTCATCGTGCGTCAGTTTGGGGGAGTCGTAGACCCGGGTGACCTTTCCCCGGCCGTGGACGATCTGCTTCCCGTCGTTCTCGGTGAAGTACAGCATGTCGCCTACGTTGACCTTGCCATACGGTGAACGACGTCCCATTGCCGCCCGACCCACCATGGTCTTGTCGCCTCGGCGCATGGCCTCCAGGGCGCCTGCCGGCTTGTCAAGGTAAACAATGTGGTCCATCTAGTGAGGGAATAGCTGAAGGAAGATAAACCAATTGCTCGGAAATTCCTACAACGGCCGAAGAACTGAGATGATGCGACGCTCTTTTCCTTTACCCATGAAGATCAGGTAACGCATGACATCGACCCTGGTCCCGTCCTTGCGCTGTAAAGTGGCGGGCGCAGAGATGCGCCCTCCGATGTTGAACCGGCGGTATGGCTCTTTATCCTCGGGCGAAGGGATGATGATTTCCCGGGTGTTCCCCAAAGCGGCCAGCTCCTCCCACGAATATCCCAGCTCGGAACAGATCGATTCATTATAGAGGTACAGGTTACCATCGATATCGTGGACCAGCACTGGACGGGGGTATTTGTTGAGCGTTGTCCCCAACGGACCTTGAGGATCTCGGACCGCCGCCTTCAACTTCGGGGCCAACTCCCAAATTCCGGTGTGGGGGAACTCGGTCACCGGATGCGGCCGGAATATGACCACGATCATTTCCACCATATCGCCCTTGAAGACCGGTACCCGGTGAACCTGAAGCCCCGTTCGTCCGTCCATTAACGTGACCGATTCCTCGGTGACCGTTGTGTATCCATATTGGAAGATCTCCTCGTATAGG
>Ga0307379_10003960_pt1 | contig 21292 bp, 13 predicted proteins | sample UN2MG_FD_202237 | JGI IMG/M metagenome (GOLD analysis project Ga0307379, IMG submission 202237) | Soil microbial communities from Risofladan, Vaasa, Finland - UN-2 | ecosystem: Environmental > Terrestrial > Soil > Coastal area > Acid sulfate soil | place: Finland: Risofladan, Vaasa | collected... | reverse complement strand
TCCCGCATGCGTTCCCGGATGCGGTGGCCCAGGATGGGGTACTGGGAGATCTGCAAATAGAGTTCGAGGGCCTTTGGGATTCGCTCCAGATCCTGACGCATCGTCCACTCCTTCAACATGCCCTATGCTCCCAAGTATACCTGACCTGGTCACTTCGTCAACTGTATCGGTCGCCGCTTTGCCCTGCCGTCCTCATCGTGTTACAATTGCCTGGTGTAACACGTAATCCCTCGTGTCTCTGCGCCTTTGCGTTGAGAAATGGGTTCTGGCTCGTCCAGGTCAGGAGTGTGAAGATGATCGCCCAAAGAGAACAGCATCTACTGAGCCTGCAATCGGCCATCCAGGACTTTCATCGTGCGCGTAGCCAGGCCGATCTGGAGAGGGTCCTGGCCCGCCTGACAGGCAAGTCGGCCAGCCTCATGTGCTACGAGGACGTGCGCGAGAAATTAAAGGCCAGGACCGCCCAGGGGAAAGTCCTGAAAGAAATCCCGCTGGATGCTGTCGTCGGCAGCGTAGGCCGCTGCTCCGATTTCACCCGCTCCTTCCTGCCCCTGCAACCCGGCGACCAGCGCCGGTGGGCCCAGGTCGAGATCGCCGTGACCGACCTGGCCGGGTTGCCACCGGTCGAGGTGTACCAGATCGGCCAGGTCTACTTTGTGATAGATGGGCACCATCGCGTGTCGGTGGCCCGGCAGTACGGTGCCAGGCACGTCCAGGCCTACGTGACCGAGGTCCGCTCCCGGGTTCCGCTCACGCCCGATACCCAGCCGGACGACCTGATCGTGAAGGCCGAGTACGCCGGGTTCCTGGAACACACGCGCCTGGACGAACTCTGTCCAGGAGCCGACCTGAGCGTGAGCGTGCCCGGGCAGTACCCGGCGCTCGAGGAGCACATTGACGTGCACCGCTACTACATGGGACTGGAGCAGAAACGGGAGATCCCGTACGAGAAGGCGGTTGCCCACTGGTACGACACGGTCTACCTGCCGGCAGTGGAGGTGATCCGCGAGCGGGGCATCCTGCGGGACTTTCCCGGCCGGACGGAGGCCGATCTGTACCTGTGGCTGGCCGAGCACCGCGCCGAACTGGAGACTAAGTTGGGGTGGGAGATCAGGCCCGAGAGAGCAGCGGCCGACCTGGCCGCCCACCTGGGGTCCCGGCTGAAGCGCATCGCCACGCGGGTGCGCAAGCGCATCCTCAGCGCCGTGCTGCGCGGCAGGGCCGAGGCCGGCCTGCCACCGGAGCAGCCAGCAGCAGAGCCAGCGGTGGCTCGCCGGCCCGCTCGGCTGTTCGACGACATCCTGGTGGCCGTCAGCGGCGAAGAGAGCGGCTGGTACGCGCTCGACCAGGCGCTGGAGATCGCCCGGCGCGAGGAAGCGCGCCTGTACGGCCTGCACGTGGTACCGGCGGAAGCCGACCGGGAGAGCGAGAGGGCGCAGGCAGTGCAGGCGGAGTTCAACCGCCGCTGCCGGGCCGCCTCCATCTCGGGGAAACTGGCCATCGAAGTGGGCGAAATCGCGCCCAGGATTTGCGAACGGGTGCGGTGGACCGACCTGGTCACGGTGAACCTGGCCCACCCACCCGCGCCCGAGCCGCTCGCCAGGCTGGGGTCGGGGTTCCGCACGTTGATCCGGCGCTGTTCCAGGCCGGTGCTGGCGGTGCCCGGTGCTCCATCCCCGCTGGATCGGGCGCTGCTGGCCTACGACGGCAGCTCCAAGGCGGAGGAAGCGCTCTACGTGGCCACCTATCTGGCGGGGCAGTGGGGCATGCGGCTAGCGGTGGTGACGGTGGTCGAGACCGGGCGCACGTCGGCGAAGGTGCTGGCACACGCCCAGGAATACCTGGAGGAGCACGGCGTACGGGCTACGTTCCTAAAGGAGAGCGGGGCGGTGGCCGATGCGATCCTCAAGGCGGCCGACGCGCACGAGAGCAACCTGATCGTCATGGGGGGGTACGGGTTCAGCCCGATGCTGGAGGTGATGCTGGGGAGTGCGGTAGACCAGGTGCTGCGGGAGTCGGGGAGGCCGGTGTTGATTTGTGGGTAGGGGGAGAATGGAGAATGGAGAATGGAGAATGGAGAATAGGGCACTGGCAATTTGCCCTGTGTTCCAGATTGTGCTACACCCCCCACTCCTCCAGCCGCTCCAGCCCCCGTCCCGGGGGCGGCCTCGCCTCGGGCACGCCTCACGCGGAGCCAGCCCCCATTCCCCCCGACTGCTCCAGTCCCATCTCCCCGGCCGCTCCAGCCCCCGTCCCGGGGGCGGCCTCGCCTCGGGCACGCCGCACGCGGAGCCAGCCCCCATCCTCCCAGCCGCTCCAGCCCCATCCCCCTGACTGCTTCAGCCCCCGTCCCGGGGGCGGCCCCATCTCGGCACCCTCGCATGTGGACCGAGGCTCAGAACAAGACCCCCTGGAACATTGTCAATTTGCGCTGTCTGCCCGATTGTGCTACAATCCTAGTAGGATAGGGCACCGCGGCTCCGGAGTCCCAAACTTGTTTGGGCCGGTCCCCTGTAGACGCGAACACTGCCCCAACAATCCGGATGATATAGAGCTGGCCGTTGGTGATTTACCCGACATCCTGCGAGTGCCTGAGGAGATACTGAGCGGTATTGGGATGCCATCAAAGGAACTGCACGCTCACCTGGAATAGGAGTACCCAAAGCGGCAGCCAAGGCGATGGGAGTGCCCTGGCATCGAAGAACACAACGCCCGCCCACCACCAAGGCTTGTCGTGGCTGAGCCGAATGGTGTGGTGGGCGTTTTGCTTCGACCGGGAAGGGGTTTTCACCGACGGAGCCACCGGGCGATGAATTGGCCGGAATTGGGGGGACGCCCGATGGAATGGGTGGCGGTATCAGGCCGGGGCCACTCAACGTATCCAGGTCCCCAATACACAGCCTCGGAGGTGCACCCCAGAAGCTGCACCGATTTCACCGCAGTAGGGCAGCACCTTTTTCGTGTCAAAGAGGAGATCAAGGTGTCCGGAGAATTCACAAATGGCTACGCGCTACTTATCGGTGTGGACGAGAACTATGTAGACAAGTGGGCCTTGCCCGATGTGGCCAAAGATGTCACAGCACTGGCCAAGGTACTCACTCACCCAGAACGGTGCGCCTACCTCGCCGACAACGTCAAGGTTCTGACGGGCCTGGCGGCGACCCGACAGGGCATCCTGGATGGGCTGGAGTGGCTGCAGGGGTGTATCGACGCGGATGCCAGCGGCAATACCACAGCAGTGATCTACTATTCCGGGCATGGTTGGCGTGACAAGTCGGCCACACCGCCCGAGTTCTACTTCATCCCTTATGACGTCAGAGAGAGCAGGATCAGGTTACATGCCTTGCGGGCCCTGGACTTCGCTGAGGCGGTGGGCGAGCTGAGAACGCGCCGCCTGCTAGTAGTGCTCGATTGTTGCCACGCCGCAGGGATGGGCGTGAAGGACGTAGTGCCTCTGCCGGCCGGATACGTCGGTGCAGCCATAGCGCCTTCGTTCCTGATGGAAGGGGAGGAAGTTTCCGTCGCGCCCAGCGCGGAAGGAGTGAAAGGCTTTGAGGACTTGGCACAGGGGAAGGGCCGCGCCGTGCTCAGTTCCTCGACAGGGGAGCAGAATTCCTACATCCGCAAAGACAGGAATATGAGCATTTTCACCTACCACCTGATTGAGGCCCTCACTGGCCACGCCCAGCCGCAGGAAGGAGCAATCGAGGTACTGGTCTCGGACGTGATGAGCCATGTCTGGCGGCACGTACCCCAGAGCGCGAAGACCGACTGGGGTAAAGAACAGACCCCAGATTATCAGGTCAGTGGTAACTTTCCCATCGCACTGTTGTTAGGTGGCAAAGGGTTGAGCAAAGGTCAGTCTGCGCCTGACCCATTAGAAGAGATCATCGCAGGGAGGGCTACTTTAACAGAATATAGGATTGACACTGGAGACAGTGCATACATCGGGGGAAGTGTCGAAGTCGAGGAAGGCGATTTCATCGGCCGTGACAAGGTAGTTTACGGCGACGAAGTCCATGGCGACAAGGTCGGCGGGGACAAGATCGCCGTCGGCGACGTCTCCGGCAGCACCGGCGTCGCCATTGGCCGTGGTGCGCAGGCTACTGTGACTCGAGAGGGCTTGAGTAGTGACGAAATCGCCAATCTGTTTGCTACCGTCTACCAGCGAATCAAGGCTCGTCCTGAAGATCCTGATGTGGACAAAGAAGAGCTGACCGAGACTGTCCAAAAGATCCAGGAAGAGGCAGCCAGAGGCAAGGCAGCCAATCCCAGCAAGATCGAACGCTGGTTGAAGACCTTGGCGCTGATGGCATCGGACATTTTCGATGTGACCGTGGCCTGTCTGACCAACCCTGTGGCAGGGATTGCTACCGTCATCTGCAAGGTGGCAGAGAAGGCTAGGGAAGAGGTAGGGCAGGCTTAGCTTCAATATCAGCTCTGATATTAGGGTTGTGTGTTTTTCCTGTGTCGACGGGTAGATACCTCAGTCTCAGCAGAAAGACCAACGATGGACAGTTCAAGGTGGAACGACCCGCACAATAGATACATGCACGCCCACGACGGGGACTTTGTTAACCGCGATAAGATCGTCTATGGAGACGAGATTGGCGGTGACAAGGTGATGGGAAGTAAGATCATCTACCAGGGGCCTACCTATCCGCGCTTCAATTACCGCAGCGAAGTTGCCCATCTCATTGATTTCTACACCCAAACCTTCGTCGGTCGTGAGCAGGAGTGGGAGTACTTGGCCCATTTTGCCGGTCAGGAATCACCAGGCTACGTGCTCGTCGAAGCGCCCCCTGGCTACGGCAAGTCAGCGCTGATGGCCCACCTGGTGCATCGCCACGAGACAGGTCACTGGGATCGGTGGCCGGTGCCTGAACTGCTCTATTTCTTTATCCGCCAGGAGGGACAGCGAAACACGCCGATGGCCTTTCTGCAGGCAATCAACTCACAACTGTTGGAGACGCTCAAGCAGCCTGGTGGCGTGCCTGCAGATCTCTGCCTTCTGCGCGGCCAGTTCAGTCAGCTATGGTCGCAGGCTCTGGAAGCTGCTAATCAAGACAAGCCTTTGCTGTTGCTGGTGGATAGTCTGGATGAGATGGCCTCAGGCGAGGTGACCACGGCTCATCTGCTCCCTGCCGACCTGGCTCCCTATGTGCATGTCGTCGTTTCCTCTCGCCCCAATCCTGCACCCACGCGGCAAGTGACGTTGGAGCACCCTTTATCAAAGGCCGATGTGCTTCGCCTCCACACTTTTGAAGAGCCTGATATTGGGGCGCTGCTGCGAGAGTATGGCACTGCGGAAGAAACAGCCATCCACCTGGCCCTGCGAGTGCTGGCAATGACGAAAGGGGAACCACTCTTCGCGCGCTTCGTGTGTCAGGAAGTGGCGGACGAGGGGGAGGCTGCCCTGGTCCGCTTGGAACGGGAACCACCGGCCGATGTGGAAGCCTATTTCCGCCAACAATTCAGGCAGTTGGACAGGCTGGCTGAGGGTGACCATACTTGGGAGATACTAGGGCTGTTGGTGGTGGCCCTGGGTGGGATGACGGTCGAGGAAATCGCGGAAGCGTTGGGCCTAGGCAAGCGTCAGGCGCGCAAGGCTATCGAGCCCATTATGCGTTTCCTGCTGGGGGAGACTCGACTGGAGTTGATGCACCTGCAACTGCGAAAGGTGCTGGCCGAGGACTTCAGTGCGAATGAGCAGGCGGCGTATCGTCAGAAGGTACTGGACTGGTGCCAGAGTTGCAACGTGCGTGGCTGGCCCGAGCAGACACCAGGCTATGTGTTGGCTCACTATGCCCGGCACTTGGCTGAGGCTGGCCAAATCGATGACTTGTACGCATTGGTGGAGAGTCAAGATTGGACTTCTGCCAAGTATGTTGACACGCCATGGGTGGACTCACTTGTTCAAGACCTGCAGCTTGCCTCTGCCATCGCCGTTGGCAAGGATACCGAGGAGTGGCCGCGATCAATGGCATACCAACTGCGCCGGGCTTTGATAGAGGACCTGATGTCCAGGCCATCTGGTGAAGTCGTCGTTTTCATGGCTAAACTGGGACGTGTGGATCAAGCCCTTCATTATGCTAGACGGCATCCGTGGCAACCATTCCAACTATACCATAGGATAGCTGAGGTAGTTTCTGGGACTCAACCGGATAAGGCACTCAATATCCTGCTGCAATCTGTTCACCTTTTTGACCATAGTTCTACCCTCAATCAATATGGAGCAAGACTCGTCGTGGCCAAGATAATACTGGAGAGTGAGAAGATCCTGGCGCAGGTTCCATCCTCTGCCCAGAAGGCACAAGACTTGGTCTCACAGGCAGAGAGACTCCAGCCACCTATTTCAGAGTCGGAGAGGCAGTCTCATCAGGCCAGGTATTCTTGTCCCATACTTGTGTTGAACGGGCGACTTGACGAGGCCAAGGAACTGGCCGAGAGCCTGCCGCTGACCGAGAAGAGTCAAGCCCTACGTCACATTTCGCTTGCATTACCCTCTGACCATTCCGAGAAGATCCCCTTAGCAGAGCGGGCCTTGTCGATACTTGAATCTGCTGAGCGAAATGCCGAAACCATCACTAGGGAGGTGCAAGCTATTGCCACCTTTCTGCCCCACGTTGATGGAAGACGTCAGGCGCAATTCGTTCAAACGCTTGTCTCACTTGAAGACGAACTGCACTCCGTCAGCAAGGTCTTACCGAGGCCTTCCTGGTCGTGGGTAGTTGAGAATATCGCCTATCTTGATCTGGAGAAAACCAAGGACATTCTCTCCAATTCCAAATGGAACAGTGGTTGGAGAGATGCCTGGCCTGCACTCATCAAACAAATCGCGCTTCTTGATCCCAAGGAAGCTCTAGATATCGCCGACAACCAGTATTCACACCATGTGGGCTACTCCTCGGTGATTGCAGACATTGTCAGAATTGTTGCGGTCCGATTCGGAAATACCGCTGAGGCTGAAGAGCTGATAAGTAAGTACTCGAAGCGACTGTCAGGCTCGTTTGGGCGCATCCCAGAAGCCCGTTTGGCACTAGCTGAAGCATACCTGGCTCAGGGCAACAGGCGGAAAGCTGAAGAAGTATTTGACGAGCAGGTCTTTGTTATTAGCGATCAAGGCATTAGACGCGGTCGGAATGATCTATTGGTCGCCGCGATGAGACGTTCCAGCATATTGGATTCATGCGACATTGAGGCTGTCCTCAACCGTATGAAGAATGTTGGGGAAGGTCGATTCTACAATGCGGAGCGCTTATTAGGGTACTTAGCTGCCCGGCAAGACAACATCGATTTCATAGAGACGCACAGGCTCGGCCCGGAAGCACAGATCGAGGCAGTGTATGAGTTAGCGGGTCGTGATCCAGAGTTAGCAAGGACACTTTGGAAGAAATGGGGTTTCTGCTGGCCAGCAAAGTGGAGAGAAGTGCGTTCTGATCTGGATGCCTACATCAGAGCAAGGGAAGCCAAGAAAGATTCTGCGAAACTCAAGGAGTTATTGCGACATTTTGATGCCAGCGATGGACCACATGACATGTGCAACAACATGGTAGCATTGCCGAATGCCCTGTATCTGCTACTAGAAGATGATCAGATCAACCCAAATGAGGCTAGAGCAATCATCGAACGAGTCTATCCGATTCTTGTCAGCTGGGAATGCAGACTGCAGAAAAATGACTGCGAGTGCTACGCTAGAAGTGAGCGGGCATTGGTATTGTTGCTTGTCGTTATGACTCAACTCGATCGTGAGAGAGCAGAATCAATGATAGACTCCTTACCACAGCAGCCAATCAAGGTCTCGGCTCTGAAGAGTGTCCTTCACTACACCGCCCCTGATGATAGCCTTATCGAGAGAGTAGTAAAGTATAGTCGGGAAGTCCTCACCAATCCGCTCGACTTAGCTGGCTCATACTATGACTTGGCCGCGAACGTGTTGCCTTCTGATGAGAGGGATTGGATTGCCCGCCTTATTGGTTTGGCAGAACCATTGGTAGACGACAAGGCTTGGCCCCCACCTTCAACCAAACTGAAGGTCAATAGAGCTAGCAGTCTGTCGGAGTGAAACCCTGTACCGGTAGCTCATGTGGTGATACAATGCCCAGTATGGCTAGGATCTTCAAGACAGTTGACTATGACCAGTCCCTCAAGCAAACGGTGACCATAGAGGAATGCCTTCCGCCTGATCACTTGGCCCGTTTCGTGGTGGAGATCATCGCCCTGCTGGACTTGAGCGCCATCTACGCGCGGTATGCGCCGCGCGGCGGTGTACCCTACGCGCCTGAGATTCTGTTGGGGTTGCTGTTCTACGGATACGTGACGGGCGTGTTCAGTTCGCGCAAGGTTGAACGGGGGACCTACGAATCGATCCCCTTTCGCTTCATCGCGGGCGGTCTGCATCCCGACCACGATACGATTGCCTACTTTCGGAAGACCTTCCTGTCGCAGATTGCCGAGTTGTTCGTGCAGGTGTTGCTGGTGGCGCGAGAAGCTGGGGTGTTGAAGCTGGGCCACATCAGCCTGGATGGGAGCAAGCTTCACGCGGACGCGTCCAAGAGCAAGGCGGTCAGCTACAAACGCCTGCGGCAACTGGAGCAACAGTTGCGGGCGGAAGTGGAGGAACTGCTGGCGCTGAGCGAGCGGGCGGATCAGGGAGCATTGCCGGAAGGGCTGGACCTCGGGGCCGAGCTCGTGTTTCGGCGGGAGCGGCTGGTGAACCTGGCCCAGGCCAAGGCAGTCCTGGAGTTGCGGGCGGAGGAGCGGTATCAGGCCGAGCAGGCGGAATACGAGGCCAAGCTGCGGGAGCGGGAGGAAAAAGCGCGACGGAGGGGTGGGAAGCCGCGCGGGCGTGCGCCCAAGCCGCCCACGCCGGGACCACGTGACCAGGACCAATACAACTTCACCGACCCCGAGTCGCGCATCATGAAGAACAGTAGCGATGATGGGTTTGACCAGCATTACAACACGCAGGTGGCGGTCGAGCAGGAGAGCTTCCTGATCGTGGCACACACCCTTTCCAACCACGTCACCGACCAAGCCGAAGCGATTCCCACGGTGGATGCGATCCCGGCTCAGGTCGGCAAGCCTCAGGCGGCGGCGCTGGATGCCGGGTACTTCAGTGCGCACAACATCGCTGAACTGGAGCGGCGGGAGATCGAGCCCTACATTGCTACTGGACGGGAACCGCATCACCAGAGTTGGAAGATGCGCTTTTCGGAGGCGCCCACACCGCCGCCCGAAGATGCCAGTCCCAGGGTCAAGATGGCCTACAAGCTGAAGACGGAGATCGGTCAGGCGATCTACGGCTTGCGCAAGTCTACAGTCGAGCCGGTCATCGGTATCATCAAGGAGATCCTGGGCTTCCGCCAGTTCTCGTTGCGTGGCCTGCTGGCCGCGGCGGGCGAATGGTGCCTGGTATGCCTGGCGTTCAACCTGAAGCGGTTGCACGTGTTGATGGGGGGCTTGTTGATGGGTAGCTAACGCATGGTGACGGTCTCCCATTGCGCTGATGGCCTGGAATGGAGGCCATTGGGAGGGTGGATAGGTCCGATCCCATCGAAAGTAGGTCGTGTCTGCAAGTAGTGTAGTGATCATAGCACCAATTGCGTCATGCAATTGCCCAAAAATCGTGCCGTCTTGTCGGCAACAGAGCTATCAAAGCGCTCTCTCCGACAGACTGCTAGAGCATTGATGAAGCTCGTTGAGCGTCCTGATCAATTTAGCCATGTGGAAAATGCGGTTGCAGGCGTCGGGTCTTTCGGCGACTTGCTCAAGTTTCTTGACGTCCTGACAGAGCAGGCGAGAGGATGGCCCCAGGAGCAGAGATCAGCTCTGCTATGGCAGATTTGGGAATTAGCGACTGTCAAGAGAGTAGAGGAGGTAGAAGCGCTCATCGCCTCTGTCATTCCAATCCTCGAGTCTTTGGTGGACAATAAAGGGGAAGTGTTCTGGAAACTCTACGACTATGTAGAGTGGGCATATCAGGAGTTGCCTCAGTTGAATGCGAGATGGGGCGGTGGTTGAATGTGAGATGAGGTGGGTGGGGCCCTTGCTTTAAGAGACGGCTAAGCATTGCTGATTTCGGCGTTCACTCGATAGGAGAGAGGCAATGAACATTAACGAGGGTGACCGAGTTGGTGGGGACAAGATCACCGTAGGTGACATATCCGGCAGCATAGCGGCGATCGGCGCAGGTGCACGAGTAATCTATCAGTACGTCGAACGGGCGCTGACGGACGTCGAGGTGCTCGAACAGGTTGAGGCGTTCGACCGTAAGCGGCTGGCCCAGGCTGTGACCGACTACGTGGAGCACCTGCAGCGCAAGGCCGAAGAGGCCCAGGGCCAATCCGGGCGCGGTAATCCCTACAAAGCTCTGCTCGAATACGATATTGATGATGCCGCCTTGTTCTATGGCCGTTCAGTAGCCATCGAAGCGCTGCTGGATCATCTGGAGCGTGACGCACTGACCGTGCTGCACGCTGAAAGCGGGGCGGGGAAGACCAGCTTGCTCAGAGCTGGCATTATGCCTCGTCTGCTGGCCAACGGCCATGTGCCACTCTATGTACGCTCTCGTGCGACTCCCGCCCATCACGCCGTCAAGCGTGCTCTGCTGCCCCAGTCGCAACAGACACCCAACCTGGCTACTGCCTCACTGTACGATTTTCTGAGACAAGTGACCGAGTTGTTGGGGGGCAAGCGTTTGGTGGTGATGCTCGACCAATTTGAAGATGTATTCGCGGAACAGGACGAGAAAACACGTGCCAGCTTTGTCGAACAACTGGCTGCCTGCCTGGACGACGACTTGCTGCCAGTCTGCTGGATCCTGGCGCTACGCGGTGAGTGGTTGACCCAACTGGCGACCTTCCAGCCGCCACTACAACATCCCTTCGCCAACCAATACCTGCTGCGCACGTTCGACGACGACGAAGCCAGGGAGGTCATTGTCGAACCGGCGAGGCGGCGGGGAGTGACGTATGAACCTGGCCTGGCCGATAGGCTGGTTGAAGACCTCCCCCAAAAGGGAAAGATTGATCCTCCGCACCTGCAATTGGTGTGCACCTCATTATTCGAACAGTTGAATGGTCAGACGCGGATCACACATGCTATGTATGAGCAGGCGGGTGAAACTCGCGGTATCCTGCGCAGCTATCTGGAGCGCGTTCTCAGCAGCAACGTGCCACGCGAGCGACGCCAGGCTGCCCGTCAGTTGTTGGAAGCGTTGGTCACATCGAAAAAACGTCGCGCCTCACGCACGCGTGATGATCTCGTTAGAGAACTGGCGATACAGGGCATCAGCGAGAAGACGGTGGACACGCTACTATCTCAGTTGGTTGAAAGCCGTCTGCTGCGCGTCGAAGAGCAGGAAGCAAATCTGACCTATGAACTGGTCCACGACTACTTGCTGGAACAGATTGAGATTGACCCAGAGGTTCAGACACGCAAGGCTGCCCAGGAGTTGCTGGAGCGGGAGGTGCAGGCCTACGAGCAGTACGATCGCACGCGGGTGAGTGCTGACAGACTGGACATTATCGAGCCACACAGGGAACACCTGGCTTTGAGTGCCGACGCATTCGATCTGTTGTTCCGTTCAGCCCTGGCGCTTGGACGCCCTCTGCGCTTGTGGCGGGACAGTGCGGTGCGACATGGCCTGACGGCGGCACTGGCCGAACGCTGGACATCGGAACTGGAAGACGAAGCAAAGGCCGGTATAGCCATCAATCTGCTGGCCAGCCTATCGGATACGGCGGTTGTCTCTCGTTTAGCAGATTTTGTCGCGTCCAGGTCGCCAGAGGGTCAACGTGTTTCACTTGATCGCCTCTTGCCCAGCCAGAGGAAGGCCCTGATTGCCCTGGCCCACATGGAATGCAAGGAAGCAGAGGCTTACCTGCGCAAGTTGACGCCTGATGGTTTCTGTTTCGTTCCGGCTGGATCCTTTGAAATGGGGAGTGGCGAGAGGCCGGACGAGCAGCCCAAGCACAGCGTGAGGCTGCCAGCTTTCTGGATGGACCACTCGCCTGTGACGGTGGCCGACTGGCAGCGTTTCATCGAAGCGAGGGCCTACGTCCAACCCCGCTACTGGGTCCAATCAGGCGGCGCTGGCATGGGGCACAGACCTGCACCAGCGGAGTGGCAGGCTCAACAGGACCGGGAAGACCATCCTGTATGCAATCTGACCTGGTACGAGGCTATGGCTTACGCCGCCTGGCTGGCCGAGACAAGTGGCCTGCCCGTGGCACTGCCCACTGAAGCCGAGTGGGAAAAGGCCGCGGGTTGGGATCTGGAACTTGGCCAGGCACGCCCCTACCCGTGGGGCGAGGTGCCCGACGCGACGTGCTGCAACGTTCAAGAATCCGGTGTGAAGGACACCACGCCCGTTGGACACTGCTCACCGGCAGGCGATTCCCCCTGTGGTGCGCAGGATATGGCGGGCAACGTCCTCGAATGGACGTGCTCTGAATACCGGCCCTATCCTTATCACAGTGACGACGGACGCGAGGCAGTGTCCAGTGACCGCCCGCGTGTGCTACGCGGGGGAGCCTTCAACCGGAGCATAAACGAGGCCCGCTGTGCATACCGGCATTTGCTCGATCCGGCGATTGGCCTGAGCAGCACCGGCTGCCGGGTGTGCCTGCGCCTGGTGCCTCTCACTGCCGAGGAAGGTGAGTGTGCAGCCAACGATCAAGCACCTGACTGAACAGTTGCCAACGGCCATCCACCTGGCATAGCCATCCCATATCCCTCAATTGCATGAGCAGGTCATTGGGCAGCAGTACCTCTGCGTCGGTCGCTGACAACAGCATTTGTTGTTCCTCTCTGCTCAGTGATTCCCACAGGTGACTCAGCGTGGGATTGGGCTGCGACACATACTGGGAGACAGCCTTTTCCACATCCCTAGTACTTACCTGCCGGTCACTACCATCGATCTGAGCAATACTCAGACTGGTCAATTGGCGCAGGACGAGGGGGTGGCCGCCCGAAGCCAGGTGGAGTTGTTCTATAGCCGTTGGCTCAACGCTCAGCTCCATTTGTACAGCCAGCGCATCAATCATCGCGGCAGTGGTCGCTTCCTCGAACGGCTGTAGGCGGAGCATCTGGAACGAGGTCGCGTGTCGGGGCCCGGCGTCAAAGACACCCACCAAACTTGCGTCTGCTGCCGGAGCGATGGCTTGTACTAACGTGTCAAATTCCCCTGTCTGGACTCCAGAGTCTGTGAGTCCGTCAAGCACGACTACCAGGAGTACCGTAGGAGCCAGGCTACGGAGGCTCTCACGAATGGTGGCAAGATCATCCTGGATCTGTACCGGCGTAGGCCGCTCAGAGAACGGCTCAAGACGAGGCTGTTCCCATTGGGGAAACCTGAGCCTAGCATCGGCCAACCATGCCTGGCGAACCGTGGCATACAATCCTGCACGGGGAGGATTGCTGCAGTTTATCCAGGCGACAACGGCCTGGGGCAGACGGTCCACCGCCTGTCGGACCAGCGACGTTTTCCCGACCCTGGCCATCCCTCCCAGTCCGATCACGCACCCCTCCTGGCAGCCTGCTACCAATTCCTGCAAAGCCGCCTCACGGCCAAAGAAGTCAAGTGAATCCAGCGCGGGGCCGTCGAGCCCAAATAGATCTCTATCGCCCAGCACACGCCGCAGGCCCTGGTTGAGTTGCTGTCGAGATGCTGCTGCACCGCTTACATGGCGAATGCTGCCGTGGGAGAACAGCACAATGCATAGATCTTCTTCCTGCCGCAGGCGCGCCATGCGTTGGTATGCCTCGACACAAGGAGCTCCGCTCACGACCAGGAAAGCGGCAGCCCCACTCAACTGCCCTTCATAGGCGCGACCGGCAGCATCTCGGACTTGTTCGATGTGCTTCTCGCCTATGGTCGTCGCTGTGTGCAGGTGAACGTAGATGCCCCGATCAGCGCCCAGGAGCGTATACCCGGGCTGGCTCGACGTGATCTTGAATCCAACCTCGAAGGAAGAGATGTCGAACCCTGCCTGTGCAAAAAAGTGCCGTGCATCGGCGCGGAGTTGGCTTTCTCCTCGCACCACCTTTACCAGCTTTTCCTGCTCGGCAGCGGTGTCCCAGAAACGCGCACGAGCCATCTGACCCAGCAATGGCCAGACCAGCATGTAGTGCTCCTCACGGCGATGCAACAGACGGTAGTCGAGAGCCAATCTGTTTAGTGTTGTCTCTACCTGGGGCAGCGGCGTGGGGGTTCCAGCGGCCTCCAATCGCCGCCCTATGGCCTCGGGACGGAACAGCTCGTCCGGCGACAACGCGAGTACCAGGCGCTCCAGCGAGGCCAATGGTGTATGAGCGTCGCTGACCAGCCCAAGCTCATCCGCGTGCCTGGCTCGCAAATAGGCCAGCGCGGGCCACGTTTGCAGTGGCAGCCGGTAGGGTTGCCCCAGGCTCAGGCCGGTCTGCAAGATATACATCCCACCTCCCAGAAGCAGAATCGAGATCAACAGAAGGGCAATGCTTCCTGGAGTGTAGGGCCTGTAAAGTGGCATAACTGACGATAGATCGGCCCTGAAAATCCCAGCCCCTTCAGTTCCAACGTAGAGCAGATTCTTGTCATTTGGATCGAGAGCCAGCGTTGTGATAGAGGCAGGGAGTTCCTCGGCCGAAAGAGATGGTCCGGGCCCAGCCCAAGTCCACGTTTCACCACCATCGTAACTGATCCACAGGTCGGGTGTCAGTTCAATCTGCGCCGCAAACTCCCTATCCAGGGTGGTGCCTGGAGAAGCGAGGTACACCACCCAGGCGCGATATGGGTCGGCCAGCAGCGCACTGAAAAAGCCCCTCATGCGCAACTGCCACGATTTCCCCTCATCGTAGCTGACGTAGATGCCATCAGTGGTGCGGGCACACAGCATGCGCCGTTGGCCCCCGTGCAAGAACTGGTCCCAGGCGGCGCGCCGGCTCCAGTCGAGTTCCAGGATTCTCTGATCGCTGATTCGCGATAGCAGCCGCCAGGTTGCCCCGGCATCGTAAGTGCCATACAACTGGCCCGAAGATAGCCCCAGATAGACAGTCTCATCTTTATCGCCGACTGTCAGACAGGAAATCTGGCCAACCAGTTCTGGCTCCAGGTCGCCGAGTGCAGAAGTCCAGGTTGCCCCAGCATCTACGCTGCGGTAGATATGCTCGCCGCCTGCCAATATAACGTAAAGAACGTCCGGATCCTGGCGTCCCTGTGCCAAGGCACTGGCAGGGACATTGCCAGATGGCAGTCCCTCTGCACCTCCAAGGTGGCGCCACGTTTCGCCAGCGTCTGTGCTGCGAGAGACACCGGCACCGGCCGCGATCACAACTATATCCCAGTCTGCCCCACCGACAGCCAGCCCGAACACGTCCCGGGCTGGGCCGATAGGCAGGGCTCGGGGCAAGCGCTTCCATGTCGGTTCAGGCTCCTGCCGGTTGGTGTTCAAGTACATCCCGCCCACCTGCAGGCCCGCCAATAGGCGTTGGCGGTCGGGGCCAGCGAAGGCAATTTGTTGGACAGAAAAGTCCACCGGGAGGCCGGCATTCGCCGGTTCCCATTGCTGGCTACCGAGGCGGTGCCGGTAGACCCCATCACCATAGGTGCCAGCGTACAATGTATCGTTCGTTGGGTCTCGCGCTAAGGACAGGATGGAGCGCGAGTTCGGCGGCAAGCCCTCTGTCTTCTGCTGCCAGTTCTGTCCGCCGTCCTTGCTCTCGAACACACCAAAGTCCACAGTCCCGGCGTAGGCCACGCCATCTGGAGTACTCAGTAGGACCTGAATCGTCTGGGCACGCTTGTCAATGGGAAGACCAGTCGTGCGCGTGAACCACGCTCCGCTTTCAATGTCCAGTGCGTAGAGGCCTGCGCCCTGCGTGCCGACCAACAGGGTACCAGTGTGGTTTCTAGTGTTGGTGACAACAGCCAGGGAGAGAATACGACGTGCCTCTGTGCGGTCCTCGGGCGGTCCTATAAACTGCCAGATTTGGCCGCTATCCTGGCTACTATAGAGTCCATCCAGCGTGCCGGCGTAGAGCCTGCCAGTTGGGCTGCGAGCCAGAGCCTGGACGTTGTAAGCTTCGTCGGTATCGGCAAAGCCGGTACGCAGCGGCTGCCAGTTGTCACCTTTGTCTTCGCTGACCCACATTCCGTAGTGAGTGCCGACGAAGACCCTTTCAGTCTCTGGCGCCACAAGGATCAATACACTCTCGATGTAAAGCGGGTCACGGGCCAGGTGTTCGGTACTAGACTGAGTGAAGAGACTGTGGCCACCCAGAAGTTCCCAGTGCTTGCCGCCATCAGTGCTACGGAATAGTCCTTCTTCGGAAGTGCCAGCGTAGAGGGTGTTGCTGGGAGGAGGGGAAGCAGCCAGTTCTGTGATGCGTCTCATCTCTTCGCCATCACAAGGTTCCCACGTCTCTTCACCCCTCCCGCTCCTGTTGCGATAGACGCCATGGCCAAACGTCCCCGCGTATAGTGTAGTCCCCTTGTCGCCGGGCACTAAGATGAGGGCGTAGGTGACGCGCTCATATGGGCCGTTCAGCTTCTTCCATCCAAGATCCCTTGCCGCAGAAGGCGAAGTGAACGACGGGCTCGTCGTCGGGGTAGCCTCTGCCCGGGGACCCCGCTGACCTGCCAGCCCCAATGTTCCAGCGAAGAAGACCAGGATGGCCAGTGCGGACAAGATGAGAAGCTGTCTCACCAACTCACCTGTGGTAGAGAAATGACCCAGTGCTAGTCACGAACCTGAAGATCGTGCTTTGCACCGCAGGACGATCCCGGCGCCAATCAACAGGATGCCCAGCAAAGTGCCCCCACCTAAGACGTACGGAAAGGGGATCGGTACACCGACTTCTGGCGGGCGGCCTGGCTCTGTCCAGTGTCTGACCTCATCGCCCGCCTTATCGTATTCGTACCAGGTAGTCTTGCACATTCCAGCATCGCAGATGACCTGGATGAAAAAGAAGGGCCCTTTACCATATCCATTGTCTGCTAGAGCATCGCTTATGGCGTTACGAAGATCCAGCATCGCTTGATCAGTGGTCGCCAACCAAGGGGCCATTTTGGTGCCATCGGCATCAGTTCCTGTGCGGGTACCAGCAAGGACTTGGTTAGATGCGTAGCACTTTCCATCCAGCTTCAGACAGGTATCGGGGGTGGGGTCTTTTGCAGCGGCCGGTAGGGGCCAAAGCAGAACGACAATCAGGGCGAGAGCCAGCACGAGGTTTCCTAGTCGAGACATTTCATCCTCCTTTCGTCGTGTCCGTTTCTCCTGCAGGTAGTGATTGATCAGGAAAGCCCAGAACGACCAGGTGAGAGCGGGCCAGGGTAGCCAGATCAGGGTGGGGCTGCAATTCCAGCACCCTACCCAATTCCTGTTCTGCCATCGCCCTCATACCGGTGTCTTCATACCACAGGGCCAGGTAGAAATGCAGCAGTGGGTCGTCGTCAAGCTCAGACGCAACTGCCTGGAGCTCACTCCAGGCGCGGGCGTGATCGCCCTCGTTCAAAGCCACGGCGCCCAAGATGGCCCTGGCGCGCGTCAAGTCAGGCTGTTCCTCGAGGGCTGTCTCCAGATAGCCTCGAGCCTCAGAGAGTAAATTCTGTTCATAGTAAAGAACACCAACGTTGACCCGCGCCACGGTGTTGTGCGGGTTCAGATGGAGTGCAGTGCGGTAGGCCCGGATCGCTTCTTCAGCCCGGCCAGCCTGTTGTTCGGCCGCCCCCAGGTTGGTCCACGCGACAGCATTTTCGGGGTTGAGTGTCACCGCTTGCTGGAGCGCCTTACAGGCCAAATCCAGTTGTCCGTCCTCCAGGTAGCTCAACCCCAGGTTACTCTGAGCAGCTGCAAACTTCGGGTCGGCCGCTACGGCCTGATGAAACGCTGATTGGGCTTCCTCCGGCCGTCCTTGCCGATACAGAATGTATCCCATGTCATTGTAAGCACTTGCCAGGTGAGGGCTAAAGTCTACACTGAACTGCAGAAGGGATAAGGCGTCGCTGTACTCACCAGCCGCCAGGCGCTGGCTGGCCAGGCCATAGGCTACTTTCGATAAAGGGAGTCTCCAGAGAGATTGCCAATGCCAGGTTGTGAGGCTCAGCAACAAAACAACCGAGAAAAGCAAGATCGTGTACGTAGCTCTGTCGGTACTTGGGACGACGCTGGGGATGCCTTTGGTCGAAAGTCTGGCAGCCTGTGAATCACGCCTGAGAGAGGTGCTCGATACTGGACGATAGGGAAATAGCCCAGGGAAAGTGACATGCTGCAGGCCATCGGGGGGCAATCCAGATAATGTGGTGGGTCGCTTGCCGACGGGAGGTAAAATACATAGGATGGCTACCCCCGCTGCTCTCAGTTCTATGGGCGACACGTGGGAGGTCCAAAGTCTGCTGTTGATAGGTTCTCCGGGCAGTATATAACCGACCGTCTGTCGGCGACCTCGCCGCACAGTGATAATCTGTACTTTGCCGCGATAGACAAGCCCGTTGAGATATATAGGGGCGTGATAGGGAACGATCAGTTCGCCAGGAGCATAGCGACGCCACACCAGGCACTGACTTACCTGTACAAGTCGGTGGCGAGGTAAGGAAGCTAATGAGTCAATCTGACGTAACGCGTCGAGATCCACGGGCCGTTCCCGCCCTTCTTACACTTGCTGACGGTTTCAGGACGCACGAAATTAGCCAATCCAGAATTTGACATATTATATCTCAGATGTATTATTGTGCAAAGTCGGATGTACCGGAGCGCATATATCATCCTGTGGTGAGATTCTGAACCGCGCGCGCAGGCAAAATGGCTCAATGGCTATGCAGAAGCGAATATATGCTATCGGTTCTGTCTTCATCTACCTGGGCTCCTGTCTGTTGACCTTGGTTGGAGCTACTTATGCCTGCGGCCGCTTTGAAGCCTGGACTCAAGCCCAACCTCGTGCGTTAATTTCCACCCAGGTGCTCTGGCCAAAAGTGCCTCCCCTGACACCATTACCATCACCTACGCCTGTACCATTATCTACCTCTACGCCTACCTCTACTCCGACTCCTGTTCCCAGGCCGCCAGCCCGCGTTGAGATCCCAACGCTGGGAATCAGCCGTGCTATCGTGCAGGTAGGTATGGTGATGCGTGGCGAGCAATTGCAGTGGGACACTGAACAGCTGTTCGCCACCTCGAGTCGTAGTGATTTGGTAGGCCACCTGCAGGGCTCAGCCAACCCAGGACAGCCTGGCAATATCATTCTGACCGGCCACAATTACAATCCCGGCTTCTACAACTGGTATGGCGTGTTTTACTCACTTCACCTTTTGGCACAAGGAGATGTCATCAAGCTCTTCAACGAGGACGATGAGCTTTTCACTTACCAGGTGGACCGGGTAGACCAGGTTCCCTGGCAGACGTACGCCACCGCTGATACGATGACGCATATCGTCTATCTCTCCCCGACGCAAGATGAGACGCTCACCTTGGTTACATGCGGTGGAGCTAACTTCGCGCCTTTTCCCAGCCGAGTATATGTCATCGCCAGGCGAGTCCTGGAGCAGGAATAGAGTAGCTCGAGCGGCGAGGTTCCCGGCCGGAGGTTTTCTCATGAAAGGAATCACCCAAGTGGTCACGACCACCGCAACAAAAGCCGATGCCCAGGCGATCGCCACCGCCGTCGTCGCCAGGCGCCTGGCCGCCTGCGCTCAGGTCATCGGCCCCATCACCAGCACCTATTGGTGGCAAGGCAAAATCGAGACCGCCGAAGAATGGCTGTGCGTCATGAAGAGCCGGCAGGACCTGTACGAGAAACTCGAGCAAGCGATCCGGCAGGTCCACCCCTACAAAGTGCCGGAGATCCTGGCCATCCCCGTAGTAGTAGGCAGCCAGGACTACCTGGAGTGGATGGATCACGAACTGGCACAACCGGCGGACGGCGGACAGTAGACGGTAGACCGGACACGAAAGAATCTGAACCACGAAGGTCGCAAAAGACGCGCGAAAGTCACGAAAACGTTTCGCGCCTTTCGCGATTCTTTCGTGGTTTTCGTGATCCAGACTCCTGGGTATTGTCAAATCCACCCAGATGGACTATAATCCATCTTGTTGGACACAGATCCAATCAGATGGAGAAACCCGTATGTATGAGGAAATCTCCTCTACCAGCCAGGGGCAGGTGCTGCGTTTCCTGGCACGCCACGTCGGCCAGTCGTTCTACGAAAAGGAGATCGTGGAGCGCAGCAACGTCAGCCGCAGCGCGGCCAACCTGGCCACCCGATCTCTCCATCAGGCCGGGCTGTTGCTCCGCGAACGGCGTGGGCGAATGAACTTTTACGCCGCCAATGGCCGCCACCCCTTCGTACGCCAGTTTAAACTCCTGGACACCGTGGCCCGGTTGGAACCCCTGCTGCGCGAATTGCGGCCACTGGCCCGCCGGATCATCCTCTTCGGCAGTTGCGCCGAGGGCATGGACACAGCCGACAGCGACGTAGACCTGTTCATCCTGGCCGCTGACCGCAGCCAGGTGATGGCTGCGGTCAGCCACAGTGACTTCGACCGGCCGGTCCAACCGATCATTGTGAACAACCAGGAGTTGGCAGCGATGAAACAGGCAGAACCGGCCTTCTACACACAGGTACAGCGAGGAATTGTGCTCTGGGAGACGACGGATGAATTGGCAGCGTGAGTTTGAACACTGCATTGACAAGCGTTGGTTGGTCAGAATGCCCGAGGCACGCTACCTGGTGACCAAAGAGTTGGAAGTAGCACAGAACAAAATTCTCGGAGGCTGGCGCGCATCACAAGCAGGACTACCTGGAGTGGATGGATCACGAACTGGCCCAGCCGGCAGACAGCGGACAGTAGCCGGGAGAGACCGCGGAATTGACAGGATTGCCCGCTGTAGTAGAATAGCAAGAGCCAGGAAGCCCCGCTATGCCTGACATGCAGGCTCACCGGGTTCTAGTGAATCTCTTACCATCTGTTAACGCCATGTGGACCGAAGGTCGGTATATTGTAGCAGTAACCTCATATTAACGGAACTGCAACGGTATCTCAATCCTCACAATGCAGTTATTGTAGTAAGATATAGGGCAGCCAGACCACCCCAGCAATATAGCAGGAGTCAGGTGCCAGCCGGTGGCGTATGCGTTTTCAGGTCCGCCGGATGTACTGCTTGAGGATTGCGTGAAAACTGTATAAAGCAGGCAAGATCCAGCCCGCGCCACTTGGGGCAAGAGGGATGAGACACTGATCGGCAAAACACTGGGCAAGTACCGCATCGTCGCTCACCTGGGCAGCGGTGGCATGGCCGAGGTCTACAAGGCCTA
>Ga0307379_10003959_pt1 | contig 21297 bp, 24 predicted proteins | sample UN2MG_FD_202237 | JGI IMG/M metagenome (GOLD analysis project Ga0307379, IMG submission 202237) | Soil microbial communities from Risofladan, Vaasa, Finland - UN-2 | ecosystem: Environmental > Terrestrial > Soil > Coastal area > Acid sulfate soil | place: Finland: Risofladan, Vaasa | collected... | reverse complement strand
AATTACTATTATGTATACTCATATTAACACTTTGAAAGCATTTTGTCAATATGTTTACTCATTTTATTTTATTCGGTAGTGGGGGAGTGGCCAGTGGTTGAATATCCTGTCAAATAGTAAAAGAAGGTAGTTAAAAATATGATCTAAATTTTTAATTAATGAATATGTATGCTTAGACTGTTATTCAACATAATCTAATGTTGTTTAATGTTGTTATCATTAATTTTATCCTTTCTGCACCACCGCCCCCCAAAATTTCACTGCCAAAATAATATATATAGCATCCTAATAGAGCTTCTCAAAACAAAAAGGGCTATATATTTATATTAATATTATGTATTCCTAAATTAAGCACAAGAGTGATAAAAAGTGATAATCCTTCCGCTAAAAAAAGAAGTAGTAATGTTAAAGGACTTTAATAAGCTATGAAACATAAGAGGTTATAAGATAATGTAAGATAATTAGCGTATCACTAAAAATAATTAAGCAAATCTTATTTTTGATACAGTAGTATTCATCACTAATAAATCTTCCAAAAACAAAAAAGGCAGTGTTTAAGATTAAATTTAATACGGTAATTAATGGTTTACTTTTATGCTTGTAAATTTCCTTAGCTTTTAAAAGGTTATTTCCAGGTGTTATTTTGCCTTTTTATATATACCGCAAAACTCTTTTTTATAGGCTCGGAAAAGTCGGAATAACCTTTTATAACCTTGTCCTTTTTATGGCGTTTGCAAAGTTCATATAAGGTTCTTCACCTTTTTTATAGAGTTGGAAAATAACAAATAGGTAAGTAGCTTAAAATTTGCATAAATTTATTAATATAACGTGGCACGCTGACTGTAAAAAGTGTAAAATGGCTCTTTGCCAGCTATTTTTTAAATATCATAATTTCGATATCTGCGGAGTCGTATCCAATAGTGCGTACTGGCTGGTGTTGTACAGCGCTTAGTTGGTGGATCTGGCCACTGACATAATCCACCCCCTGGGCGGTGTGGCCAATTATACGCAGGGCAATGGCAAGCTGGAGATCGTCTTAAAATTCTTTTAGTTATCCGCTCATAGGGGTGCGGCATAGGGCCCCGGTGATGTCGCCCGGAGTGCGCCATACAAAAATCCTTTTCCCAAACTGCCCAGGCCTGGCAAGGTTTACCGTCTTTTTTTAATGCTTTGCACTGTCTCAGTGCTTTTGCTTTCTCACTATAAGCCATCTTTTAGATATCCTTTCTATAAACAGTATTATATATTAAACAGGGCACGCTGTGTATAGAATGTAAGAAAATATACTTAAAACAACCATAAGGCACGCTGTGTGTCAAAAGTCCCAAAATACACTTAGGCCTGACATACTGTTAGCAAGATAAAATGTTAATATCTGCGTTTTTTCTGCGTTTTTAAACGCTAATTTGTTTATGTCCCCGGGTCCCGTATTTTACCCGTATTTACGGAGTCATTATTTTACTTCCTTTTTTATTCCTATACGTTAGATCAACGTTAGATAACGTTCAGGATTCCCTTCCTGACTTTGTTATTCGTTAGTTTTATCTATCTCATTTAACTGTTATTCAACTGTTTTATCAGTTTCGTTAATATGTGATTCTTATAATACCCTGGTTACTTAACCTTACTTGAAGAAGCACTTGAGTATCTATGATATGCAAATGCGATTTTCATAATCTATTTAATAAAAATGTTAAAAAAATTTAACAAAAATGATAAAAATACTTGACAAAATATATTATGATATTATAATATAATACGATGGTGAGGACTGCTAAGCGGGCCTCACTTTTTATTTTCGTCATATAATTCTTCTGGAATAATTATTAAACCATAACCCTTTATTTCCCCTTTTCGTTCTCTGAATTTAGATTTAATTATTTTATAATCTAGTATAGATTTTTTCCTTAAATAATTCCTTCCTATGGGTAAAGCACAAAGATCTGCAATTTGTAGACCTGCCAAATTTTTTTTCTTATCTCTGATTCTAAAACTCCTAAATTTCTTTCTAATTTGTGAGCTGGTTATTTTTCTACTTGGATAAGTTATACCTGTATCATATATTCTCTTATAAGTTAATTTAAGTTTATTATTTAAAACTTTATCTCTGCTTTCAGCTATGATAATCCCAATATCTCTCTTTTTGAATAAAAAATAATAATACCTTTCCAGGATACAGGTTAAAGCCAGATCATAAGGATTATAGGCAAGATTTCTGTATTTTTTTAAATGAGCTTCTTTATCAATAATACAGACTATCAAAATAAAATTTAATTTAAGGATTAAGTTATCTATTCCTTTATAAAAATTATTTCTAAAGTTAATATCATCTTTTAATCTCTCAAAACCTTCTTTACTCCTTGTTATGTCAGCCATATGTAATATTATTTTATTTGTTCCTAATGAATTAACTTTAAAGTTCTGAACTTCTTTGGTTATATTTTTTATATCCAAGTGTTGAATTATTACCCCTGATAAAACAAAAATTGGATAATCCTTGTCGATGGTTTTTAAATTATGATCACCAGATTCATCTAGATACAAGCAGTACATTTTAACCTTTTTTATTTATAAGCAGATTAATACTATTGAGAAATTTATATGCAACTTGCTTTTGATTTGCCTTTAGCAGTTTTTTAATATTTTCTTTTCCTGCATTCATTTTGATTTCCTTTCCATCCTTGCAGATATGGTGTAAGAGTAGTGGGTATAACCAATGAATCATATTTTAAGATCCGGGAATTTTATAATAATGTATATCTTTTAAATAGTCCCTTATATCTTCAAGCAAACTTTTTATTGATTCCAATTCTTTCTTTATATCCTCTAATGTTTCCAATTGAATATCTATATGAGCCGTATTACCATTTATTTCCTTTAATTCATTCAGGAATTTCTCCATTTCATCATTCATTTTCATCCCCTTTTTTTATTTTATAGTTATTTCAATTGTCCAACTTCCAACTGCTATAACTTCAATCAAAATAGTTCCACTGTCCACCATAACTGTGCCTTCATAAGGATCTGTAGTATTGACTAATAAATCTCTACCTCCATTATAAGATTTAACAGCAAAGTGATTACTTCCACTGTTACCGGAAATTATGCCTAGATCAGGTACTCCACCAGTCAAAACAAACACCTCATCACTATTTCCTTCGATCTTCCCTGGGATTGAGAGAACTCTTATTGAAGAAAGCGGTAATACTTCAATAGTCCAATCTCCAGTCGCTGTAACTTCAAATCTTGAAGTCCACTCATCTGTCATAAAATCAAGTGGAATTATGCCATCATACGGTTCTGTTGTGTTTACCAACAAGTCAATACGTTCACCAGTACTATCATAATTCTTCACAGCGAAGTGTCTGTCAGCAGCATTACCTGTAATATGGACAACCATTGGCGAATTTGGTTTGTCAATATCAACAATAGAATCTCCTGAACCGCTGAGAATTATTGGTTCTAGTTCAGGTTCTGGTTCAGCCTCTTCAATTGGTTCTTCTACGGTTTCTTCTTCAACAACCTCTTCTTCTATAATTTCTTCTATTGGTTCTTCTTCTATTGGCTCTTCAATAATTTCTTCTTCAGTTATTTTTTCTGTCTTACACGACGTAAATAATCCAAAACCAAAAACCAGTACTAAAACTAAAAACGGTATCAAATACTTTACTCTCATAATTTACTCCTTTCTTTCTTATTTTTAACTATCCCTGATAAATAGTTGGCTAAGGATAGTTTAGAATCCTAAACTTATATATGCCTTATCAGGTGTCCATTCCAAGTTTGTTATTTCCAGTATAAAATCTTTAGAATCTTTAGGTACTTCATAAACTACTGTATAGGTCCTCTCCATGCCAGGATTAATATTATCTAAAAGAAATAACTCTTCTTCCTTTTCTATATATCCAAAACTTTTATCATAAGTAACAAATTCCCTATCCTCATTATCAAAAAGCCTCAAGTCAGTTAATGTCTTCATTTCCTTGCCTACATTTTTAACTGTAAATCTAACTTTTATAAACTTCCCGGTTGTAGTTTTATTATCACTCCATCTATCTATAGCTTCTAAGATATCCCCTAAATCTTTAGCAGATAGTATTTTCCAATTTACCTCATTGTTAATTGTTATACTTTCACCGGTTGAATAAGGATTCTCCTTACTTCCAATCTCTGCTTCTTCTTTTGTTTTAACCTCTTCTATTATCTTCTCTTTTTCCTTTACTGCCGGCTCTTCTTCTACTTTAGATACCTCTTTGGTAGAAGGCCCACCACCACAAGCCAAAGCAAAACCATATATAAGCGCTAAGGCCATAAATGGAACTATATACCTTAACAGTTTTTTTATCCTATCCCTTTTCATTTTTGTAACCCCTGTAATGCTTAATTGATCAGGTTGACATAAATGATATAATAATATACGTAATTACCATGATGAGGCATGCTAAAGGTTCTGTCCTTTAGATACTCCTCATCTTTTTTTATACTCTAATTTAACTTTTAATTCATTCATATATACAATATATTTTCTAAACTGTCTAAGTAAAGCAGAATATCTTCTTCTATCAGGAATCATTAAATTTAATAATTTCTTTTTGGTAGTTAGATATCTTACCAGACAGCTATAATCACCATCACAGGTTATAATAATGGCTTTATCAAAATTCTCGGTTTCAAGCATGACTCGTAGTACAAGTTCAGCATCTACATTACCTTTGGGTTCACCATTTGGTTTAGTAATTGTTTGTTTAAAAACTAATTCAAAACCAGCTTTTCTTAAATAATTATATAGAGCTTTATTCCAATTTACATAACCTATAAAAATGAGGGCCTTTGTTATGTTATATTTATCACTTAAATATTTTCTGAATTTATAATAATCTAATTTCCAGCCCTGCTTCCTGATTGATTTATATAAATTTTCGCCATCTATAAAAGCGTAATTATTATATTTAATTTCTGTTCCTTTCTAGCTTTACGGATTCGATATAGGAGTAGTACTAATACCTTTTAGATCAGGTGAACAGTGGGTATGTGAGACTATTTTTATATTCAAATTAATGAACTTTTAATTTTTTATATTAATTATAATTTCCATTATAGCATAAATTAATTGTAGAATTATACCAGGTATTAAAAGAGATAACGTAGTATTAACTAAAAAAGGCTATAAATGAGAAAAAATAAACTTCCGGTAACTTTAGAGCCAGAAGAAGTCCAAAATTTATTAAAGCAGCCGAGTAAAAGATACCCTACCGGACTAAGAAATAAAGCTATTATGTCGCTTATGCTTCACTGCGGACTAAGGCTTTCTGAGGTTGTAAACCTTAAGCCTGGTAATTTAAATTTAACCAAAGGAAAGCTTAGGGTAGAGTCCGGGAAGTGAAAAAAAGGACAGAGATCTTGCCATACCGGATTACCTTAATGATCTTTTAGATACCTGGAGAAGTATAAGGCCCAAAAGCAATTTCTTTTTCTCAACTCTTAAAGGCAGGAAACTATCAGATAGATACATTTAACAAATGGTTAAAAGATATGCAACAAAAGCCAGTATTAATAAAATAATTTCACCCCACACTCTACATAATGCCTTAAGCAATGCAGGTGAATATCTTTAGTAGGATCAACTTTTAAGGAATATCTTTTAACCATTTTCTGGATGTAATCAGCAAAAAGCTTAGTTCCGTTGTTTGAGCAAAAAAGGTACTTGTTTTTAGGTCTGATTTCCAGCCATTTATTAACATAGTGAAATAAGTAATTGGGCACATATACAACTTTTAAACTTTTCTGCAAACTTTTAGAAGACAATTTCCTTGGTTTGACCGCAGCCTTAGGCTGCGGTATGTACTGGTTTACTCAAAAGATTTTACGATTTCAATAGCAGACTTTGTGTTGATACCGAATCTTTCAACGCCAATATCATAGAGCTTTAAAAATTCTTCTCTATTTCTAATACCACCTGCGGCTTTAATTTTAACCTTATCTTTTACGATTTCTTTAATTCGTTTTATCTTGTTAATATTTGCATTTCCAAGTACCCAGCCTGTTCCCGTTTTTAAGAAACCAGCCTCGCTTTCGATTACCAGCTCGCAGGCCTTTTCCATTTCATAGTCTGTAAGACAGTTAATCTCAATTAATACTTTAATCAATATATTCTTATCTGCTAAAGCAATGATTTCTTTTAGTTCCTTTAGTACATAGTCGTACTCTTTATTCTTAAATCTACCCACATTCATAACAATATCCATTTCTTGAACGCCATCTTCGATTAATTGTTTAGCTTCAAGAATCTTTGTTTCTGTTTTATGGCCACCTGATGGAAAACCAACTGGAGAGCCAACGTATACGCCATCAACATCTTGTAGCATTTCTGACAGTATCTTAACCCAACAAGGTAACACATGTACGCTAATAAATCTATATTGTTTTGCATACTCCACAATTTCTTTGATATCCGACATAGTATGATGTGTTCTCACAACACTAATGTCAATCATTTTTGCTATTTCGATTGGTGTTAGCATGATTATTTCTCCAAACTTAATTATTTTTTTTCACAATATTTCCAAAATTAACTATTCAAAGAGTTGAAATTGCTTTTCCGGTACTTTTGTCAAAGAGTAAAATACGAGACTTATCAATAGAAACTGACACAGGAGTATTAGGTTTTGCCTTATAAGATGTGGGCATAGCCACCTGTAATCTAGCATCCATAATTTGAACTGTAACGACATTTAAATCACCTAAAGATTCAGTGACAAAAACTTCAGCTAGAATACTGCCTTCTCCACTTTGTGCAGGATGAACCTTCAGATGATACGGCCTTATTCCTAACACAACTTCATTTGGAAAGCTTTGTTTGATAAAACCATCAGGCAGTTCAATTCCCAAATTCAAATATTTAAAATATGCCTTTTCATTTTTCTTTTCAACCTTTCCATCTACGAAATTCATTGGAAGGTCCCCAATAAAGCTGGCAACGAATAAATCAGCAGGATGATCATATATTTCTCTGGTGGATGCGATCTGATTTATTTTTCCCTCGCACATAACCGCTACCCGATCTGCCAAAGACATAGAATCTTCTTGATCATGTGTAACCAGAATCATCGTATAGCCTAGTTCAATATGTAATCTTTTTATATACATTCTCATATGAAATCTTTGGCTGGTATCCAAATGCGAAATCGGCTCATCCAATAAAAGGATATTAGGTTTTCGTATTAGTGCCCTTGCCAAGCCTACGGCTTGAGCTTGCCCACCACTTAAATTACTTGGCTTCTTTTCTAGTAACTCAGTGATGCACATAATTTCTGCGACTTCACGTACTCTTCCATCAACTTCAAAACCCTTTTTGCCTGCAGATCTAAGTGGAAAAGCAAGATTTTCATAAACCGTTAGTGTAGGATAGAGTGCATAGTTTTCAAATGCCATTGAAACATTACGGTCTGAAGGTTTTTTATCAATGACAGAAGCGCCATCAAAAAGAATATCCCCTTCTGTTATTTCCTCTAGTCCCGCAATCATTCTCAGTGTTGATGATTTTCCACAGCCAGATGGTCCTAAAAAGGCGATGAATTCACCTTTGGCAATATCCATGGAAATTCCAGATACAGCTTTGACTTTTCCATACTGTTTACAAACATTCTTAAGTGATACTGCTGACATGTTTTTCTTTCCTCATATAAATCTGATGTTATTATGCTTGTATATCTGGATGATAAATTGCCCTTTCATCAGCAAAAACATGTAATATATTAGAATGGATATTTACAAAAACCTGTTCACCTACTTCATATGTCTGTTCTGGCGAAGAGATCGCCTGTACAATATTCTCATTAAGCTTCACTGTTATCAGATTTCTATGCCCTTGTGATTCAACTAAATATACATCTGCTTTAATATTATGTTTTTCATCTTGAACTCTTGACAGAGAAGTGCGATTAGCTCTTAATCCCAGTTTAATGATTTTAGCTTCTGATGCTTCTTTCATCATTTCTGAATTAAAATCATTACTTGCTGGTATGCTTATTTCAGATTTTTCTAAATAGAATTCTGGTTTTCCATCCCTTACTTCAAGCTTCACTTCAATAAAGCTCATCGGTGGATTTCCTATAAATGAAGCCACAAATTCATTTGCTGGTTTATTATAAACATCTTCCGGTGGTGCGTCTTGCATCAGTCTGCCTTTATTGACAACGATAACTCTATCCGCAAGTGCCATTGCCTCACGATAATCATGCGTTACATAAAGAACAGTCGCCTTTTTATCCTCGCAAATATTTTTGAGCTCTGCTCTCATCTGAATTCTTAATCTGGCATCCAGATGGGCGATAGGTTCATCCAGCAGATAAATATAAGCATCACGGATTAAGCTTCTCCCTAAAGCAATACGTTGACGTTGACCTCCACTTAAAAAACCCGGCTTACGGTCAAGCACTTCCTCAATATGCAACAATCGAGCCATTTTATATACTCTTTCCTTGATTTCATCTTTAGGCACTTTATGTGCTCTTAAGGGAAAGGCTAAATTCTCATAATTAGTTAAATGAGGGTATAGCGCATAGTTTTCAAAAACCATCGAAAAATTTCTTTTTTCTGGTGGAACACCTTTTAATGGTTCATCATCATAATACAATTCGCCATAGGTTGGTTCTGTAATTCCAGCAATCATACTTAAGATTGTCGATTTACCTGCACCAGCTGGCCCAAAAATAACTACAAACTCACGTTCTTTGCATTTAAAAGAAAAATTTCGAACTGCCAAATTGGTGCCAAATCTTTTTGTTACACCTCTGAGTTCAATCATCTAGAGGCTTTCTCACCAAACTCATTGGTAATTTCTTAACGAGCTTTTCTTTCAACTTCCTCTTCATTTCTTTTTATTTTTAACAGCCTTCGGATACCCACTGCAAAATACACTGTACCAAAAGTGCCCGAAATAATAAAACTAACAATGATGTATGGAAATATTGGATCAATGAATTTGAGCCAAACTAATCCAATAAAAATCATCCACATTAAAGACCACCAAAAACGATCCCAAATCGCAGCTATAGACATATTATACCTCCTTTTCAAAAATCATCCTCTTACTGCTCCAAAAGTCAAACCACGAACAATCCATCTCTGCAAAACTAACGCAAAGGCGATCATTGGCAAAACACATACTGTAGCTGCAGCAGACAAAGGCCCCCAAAGAATACCTCTTAGTGTCCAAAAATCGCCTACCCCAACCGTAATCGTTCTAGCTACATCACGTGTCAAAACGGATGCAAAAAGAAATTCATTCCATGAAAATAGAAGGCAAAAGATTGCAGTAACAGCAATACCCGGTGCCGCTAACGGTAAAACAACTTTCACAAAAACTTTAAATCGAGTATATCCATCTAGCCTTGCCGAATCTTCCAATTCTGTTGGAATGTCTTGAAAAAACGAATGCATAAGCCAAATAGCAAAGGGAAGATTAAAAACTGTATAACATATAATTAGCGTTCCTACGCGGTCTAGCCCTAATTGAAGAAATTGACCAATACCACTTTGTCCTACTGTACGGAAAATAACAAAAAAGGGTAGAACAACTGCAATTGCTGGCATCATACGAGTAGTTAAGATGAAGAACATTAAATTTCCTTGACCAATGTTATATCGTGCAAAAGCATAAGATGCAAGCGATCCTGTAATAACAACGATAATTGTTGATCCTAAAGATACAATCAAAGTGTTGCTAATATAATGTGCGAAACTCGCTTGTTCAAAAGCATATTTAAAATGTTCGAGTGTAGGTTTGAAAAAGAGAATTGGTGAAGTCCTAAGAATAAGCTCAGTGGGCTTTACTGACGTTAAAATCATCCAAAATATTGGAAAAAGAGTAAATATCAAAACCCCAATTACAATAGACATTCTCAGGATATCCATGTGTGTAACTTTCTCTGGGCGCATTTTGGCACCTTCCTTTTATGTGATTTTTAATATTTTGTTCGAGCTTTCTCTCCTTGCCGCTTCAATAGTGGACGTAAAAGAAAACCTGAGAACACAATAATTATAAACAGAATGATTAAAGACATTGCACTGGCGTGATCCATCCGAAACTGTTTTAACCCTATTCTATAGAGGAAAAAGGTTACCGTTTCCGTCGCAGCCCCTGGACCACCACGAGTCGTCGTCGCAATTGGATCGTACAAACGCGCTGCATCAATAGATCTCAATATAAAAATCAGCGTTAATACTGGAGATAATAAGGGAAAAGTTAATTTACGCAAAACCCTAAAATTTGAAGCTGCATCAAGTGCTGCTGCCTCGAAAGGTTCTCTTGGTAAAGATTGAAGTGCTGCAAGCGTAATCATCAATACAAAAGGCGTCCATTGCCAGACATCAAAAATGATGATACTAAACAGCGCAATATTTTTATTCCCCAACCAATTTAGTGGTTGAATATTTAGTACTTTAAGTGCAGCGTTAAAAACACCAAATTCTGAATCATATAAATATCTCCAAATCATTCCGACTGCTGCTGGCGCTGCAGCAATTGGTAGTAGGAAAAGCGCACGAATAATACCTTTGAACCACTTCAATCTATTAATTAAGAATGCAAGTGAGATTCCCAAAGACATTTGTACTCCTACCGAGATAACAGCAAAAAGACCCGTTCTGATAAGAGCACCTATAAAAGCCTTATCACTCAAAGCATATCTAAAATTATCTAATCCAACGAAATTCCATACATTTGAGCCTGTTGTCATGTCAACATGTCTTAATGACAAATTAATAGCATAAATTAAAGGAAAAACCCCAAAAAAAAGCAAGATAACTATTGCTGGGGAAACTAGCAACATACCGTAAGCACCATCAGACATGAACTTTTTCTTCTTTTTTTCTTGAGTCACAGAACTATTTCTGAATGAACTATTTTTTTCATATGACACCTCATATTCATACTTAATAATTTAGGTGGAAAGAAGTGTTCCTTCCACCTAAAACACTTACATCAATTATTTATTTGCGCACCTGTATACTCTTGTCAAAAACATATGGTTCATTAGAAGGATTTGGTTTTGTAACGTCTGAATTGTATATCGTTGCATTTCCACCCGTAATTTCATTTATCGCATCAGCAAATCCTTGCATCGCATCCTCTACAGACATTTCACCAGATGCCGCCGAAGAAAGCCATACAGGCGCTTCTTCGTATATTTTAGCTGCTTCAATAACATAAATATAATTTGTATACCAGTTTTTAGCAGCATCTTCGAGAACATCTACAAGCACAGGGAAATGTCCTGCCTGTTCACGTCTGCTCTCGTAGAAAGATTTGTCATTTAAAATACTCATTCTCGTTGTACTTCCGCCACCTTCAGCAAACTTTCTTTGAGCCTCTGGTCCTGTGATGTATTTCAAGAACTGCCATGCTTCTTCACTATGCTTTGTTGAACTTGCAATACCAAGCGAAAAAGCACCTGCCCATGTTTTACCACCACCCGGAAGACCAGCGATACCTGCTTCAGAACCAGGGATGTTTTGTTCCACTTTCACTGCATTTGGCCATTGATCCATATACATTGGTCCAGTCATTGCCACAAGACCAGTGTTGAATTGTCCTACAACAAAGTCATAAGAACCGCTCAAGGAGCCAGCAGGAGAATATGGCAACAGCTTGTCGACATATAGTTTAACTGCATCTAAATACCCGTTTTCATTGACACCTGTAGTTCCATCATCGTTGATGACATCGCCACCTAATGTCCATGCTATTGTGTTAATTTCGTCAAAAATATTCGTATAACGTCCAGCCATCAAGCCGATACCATAAAAGTCACTGCTTAATACTTCGCCCTTTAAAGTGTCTCCTGCTTTACGAGTGAAAAATGCAGCTATATCTGCCATCTGATCATAGGTTTTTGGAATATCTAATTCATATCCGAATTTCTCCTTAAAGGCAACTTTTTCCAGTGGATCTCCAAAAAGGTCCATACGATAAAATTGTCCTGGTGTAAAGGTATAATATGGTAGACCAAATGTTTTTCCTTCCCAAATGCCCGAAACATTTAATAGTGCTTGTGAAAAATCTTCAATCTGCACTTCACTGGCATCACGTTTAATAAAATCATCTAGAGGCAACATATATTCTGCATTAGCCCATTCGCTTTTCCAAGAAACATTCCAAGTTATAATGTCATATGCACCTGTGCCTCCCACAATGTCAAGCACTTCCTTTTCATACATCGTAGGTAAGTCCATTTCTACGATTTTAACATCAATTCCTGTGTCCTTTGTAAACTGAGTTGCAAGACCCTTTGCCCAGTCCGTATAAAAACCCGCCAAAGTAGCCCATGTTACTGTTACCTTTTCCTCAGAGTTAGATGCACTTTCCGTGCTGTTTGTGCCATCTGTTTGCGATGTATCTTTTTTACATCCAAACAATTGTAAAGCAAACACCAGCACCAGCACCAATACTACCACTAAAGCTTTGTTACAAATTCTTTTCATTTTCTTCCCTTCCTCCTTATATTGATAAATTTTCTCACTCGTTAAAAGGTTGTCGACACCACCTCATTCAAATAATAATACATTATAACATTATACTCTTTTGTTTTCAACTGTATAGGGGTCAATTGTTAGGAAAAATTTAAAAGTGCACAGTTCAATATGCTACTATTTTTTAATTTAAAGCCTAAAAAAATTTTTATCTCAACAAAATATTACAATTAATATTGATTAAAAATTTGATAAATTTAAATCCTCATTGCTAGCCTGGTAATTACCAACCAGCTCATCCTTATACCAGAACCTGATCTCTGCCATTCCAGATCTAAGGTCTGGAACAATACGAAGACTAACCCTATCTCTTATGGGAACCCCAGTAATATTTATTACAAGCTTATTAAATGATATCCTCCTGTAGGCATTTACAGTTCTTTCGTCCCTTAAGGCAAATACATCTTTTGTGGACTTATATGGAGCCGGCAGTACAAATTCCCTGAACAAAGATTTACCCTCGCCTACAAGTCTTTTAAACCTGTAGTAAGGGACCTCACCCGTAGTAGAGTGAACTTGTTTGTAATTATACCTGTCTGCTTCTGCCTCAAGTACTTTCTGTCCATCTATTACATTATCAATACCTTCTCTGGCACAGGTTCTTACAATCCTGTCCTGAAGCCAGGAGTAGGGTCTCTCTATTTTGCCCTTGGCTTGAGCGGACAGTGCATAAATAAGCTTAATCCTTAAATCGTCTAATACCTGTTTCCACTGGGGATCTGCTTCATCTGTAACCTTGTAGTGCTTTCTCCAGAAGCTATCCCTGCCCTGAACGAATCTGAATATAGAGTGAGAATCCACATAATATGAATAGGCAAGGCCATATTTTAGGGCTATTTCCTCTAAAGCTTCTATATGAGCCCAGGATGTTTCTCTCTCGATTAATTTGTAGTAAAGCAGAAACCTGCTGCAATCATCTATTGAAGTAATCAGGTACCATTTTCTATCAGCATATGGGCTCCACCTGTGTTTGGAAGAATCATGCTGGATGAGTTCTCCCACATAATTGGTGAGCACTTCTCTGTCATGAGCTTTTCTTTTAGATTTTTTCTGATAAAATCCGCCTCTTTTGGCCCTATCAATAATGGTTGGAGTAGATACCTTCTGGCCATAGGTAGACATGAGCCTATCTTTTATATAACTGTAATTATATGATCTTAAGGGAACTTCAGGATCCGCTATCAATTGTTTTTCAATTTCTAACTCTTTCATAATACTGTCTTCAATATCTTTTGATATTTTTCTGGTGGCATCTTTTCTTTTATATTCAATTGAGAAGCTGTCTGGATCTTTCTTATATTTTTTTACAAGTGCAAAGAACCTCGTCTTTTTTATCCCTAAAATCTCTTCAATATAGCTTCTTTCAATCTCCTTTGCCAGATAACGGCATATCAATTCCTTTACCTGATGGTCAGTGAATTTCTTATGTAGCTGTGCCATAATTTAAAACCTTTCTATTCTTTTATTATTGGTTCTAAATTATAGCTACAGAGCAGTTCACTTTTAAACTTTAAATCCTAAAAAAAGAGTTCACTTTTAATTTTTAAATGACACTGTATAGGGGTCAATGCAGCTCCAACGAGTGATTTTTCTTCTCACCTATAAAACGCTAGCTTTTCCCTTAAAACAGGCTTTTCTGCCATCTAGTAAAAAATCCCTCCACTTATGCTAAGTAAAGGACTCACTAAATTTTATTTATCATTTTATAACGTTATTTATTAAACCTAATTTTCCACATTCTTCATGATTATACCAATTTCAGATAATAATTTAATGATTTCATAATGTGCTTCTAGTAATTTTTCATACTTTAAGACATTTTCATTATTCGGTTCAATCATTTCAGTCTTTTTTATGACCTTTTCAATTTCACTATAGTCTTTCCAAATGCCTGCTCCAACAGCTGCGATTGCCGCCGCCCCTAAAGAAGCTGCGTCTTGGTCCGTATTGATTTTTGTAAATGTAGTATTAAATATATCTGCAAAAATTTGACACCAATGCGAATTCTTACTGCCTCCCCCTACAATAACGACATCATTATCTATGTTACAAATATTTTTTAATTTTCTATACATCAAACACAGATCCATTGTTATCCCTTCAAGTACAGATCTGATGATATCAGAGAGGTTATTCCTGAGTTCTAAACCAAGAAAAGCACCTTTGACATTCTCACCCGGGTAAGCAGCTGGTGCTCCCGCTAGGCTTGGGTTAAAAACAATCCCATTTGCACCAATAGGTGACTCCATCGCCATATCAACAAGGAGGTCATAAAAGTTTCTGCCACTGGCTTGAGCCCCCTCTTTATAGGACTGGCATATCACATCACCCAACCAACGAAATGAATTCCCCGCTGAGAAAATTGAAGTTGCAGAGGTATATAGGCCTGGTACCACATGGTCAAATACAAAAGGCTTGATTTTCTCATCGATGATTGGATTTTCTGACGATACCGCAATCCAAGCCGAAGTTCCCAAAGAAAGATATACTTTGCCTTCTCTAATATTTCCGGCACCTAATGCCATACAGGAATTATCGACCCCTCCAGCCATTACCGTTAAGTCTTTTGGCAGGTTCATTAACTCCGCAATTTCAGGCAAAATGATTCCGATAGGCGTGTGAGAAGAAACTATTTCAGGAAATATTGTTTCTGTGAGTCCACTTGCTTCAATAAATTCTTTTTTATATTTCCGATTCTTTAAATCATATACACCTGAACCAGAAGCGTACGAATTGTCTGTTAAAATTTTTGAAGTGAGTTTTAAATTGATATAATCTTTTGTACCAATTACCTTATAAATGTTCTTAAACACCTCTGGTTCATTCTCTTTATACCACATCACCTTAAACGTGGAATAGCACTCTCTTGAAAATCCATTACCAGTAGTCTTATACCAATCTGAGTAATTAATTTTTTCAAAAAAGCGTTCAGTTTGTTTAATGGCTCTCATATCCGACCAAATCGGAACCGTATCTCTAAGTAGCGTTCCTCTTTCATCTACAGGAACCGCCGCCATGCTATGTCCCGAAATCGCCAGATATTTTATTTCATTTTTGTTAATACCTGATTTTTCTATCAGAACCTTTGTACTCTTTACAACTGCGTTCCACCAGTCCTCTGGTCTTTGCTCATGCCAATTTGGCTCTGGAAAGATGGTATTGTAGCTTTCAAAATGACTACACAGGCAATTCCCTTTAGTATCATAAATTGAAGCTTTATTTCCACCCGTTCCCAAATCAAACGCAATAATATATATGCTCATTCTTTTGCTCACCTTCCTAGATCAATGTATAGTCCTTAAGTGTTCCTAATTTTACCTATTCTCAACACATCTTTTTTATCGTCATGTATAAAACCGTAGGCATCAAGAATTTATCCAAATATGCTTACGGTTTTTACTTTTCAAGAATAAAGATATTTATTTGTAATCATGTACCACTTTACCAAAAGGCAGGTACAAATCACCTTTCCCACAAAAACCTCCGATAATCTTCTTAGGTTCAAGAATATATGTTGGATCAATCTCCGACCTTTCAAACTTCACGGACGCTGGTCCACCAAAGAATTTTCCTTCTTGAGCCGTAAACCTGCCCTCTGTCAATACCAATTCCCTAATGGGTTCACCTTTTTCTTCAGCACTTGGTATATATTTCAGCGAGTATACACCACCTGTGCTCCATGGAATTTCACTCATGTTTGCTTCATAAGTAGGTACTACCAGCGCCTTTACAATCTCATGCCCTAAACGATTGGTTTGAGCTCTAACTGCTTCCATCTCAGGAACAATCTCAATATCAGCCATTTTTTTCTGAAAACCCCAGATTTCCCTACCTGCTGTTAACGGCGGATGACTGTTAACATATAAAAATGGTTCATAATCCCCTTCAACACCATTATGTTCAACTTGAACATAGATAGCAGTTTCCTTAAAGCCACCTTGTGTAGTACCTAGCGTAAACTGTGAATGCCAGACAATAACCTTATTGGTTCTCACCTTTAAAGGCTCTGGAACAACCTTTTCAATATTTTCGATATCTGTTTCGTAGACAACCAAATGAATATCCATATCTTTCCAAACCAAAGGTGGTCTACCATATAAATCGGTTACTATTGGATTTGTAAATCCCCAGTCTTCTTTCTTAATCATAATCAATTCCTCCTTAAATAATTTTGCGCTCTCTTACTCAGATGAGCACTGACAGATTTGTTGTTTTGGTCCTTTTGCTAAACATTATTAAAAATTCGTACTTGATTAAAACGAGCTTCCTTTTAAGTAAATGGTATACTTAAATTTGTCTGCGATGATACTTGAAAAAACGGCTTCAATGGGTTTACCCTCCATAAAGGAAATACGTCTACTGGTAAGCAACGGCGTTCCCTCCGAAACTTGAAGCATATCTGCTTCAATACTGCTCGCCATTCTTGCCCCAATGTTTTCAATTGCGCTATCAAAAACGACATTGTATTCTGCTTTTAATAAAGTATATAGTGAATCATATAAGCCAATCTTATTCTCAATACCCACGACATAGTCCGTAAGCAAATAATTGATCATGATTGCAATCGGTTTATCATTAGCCAAACGCAGCCTATGAATTCGTATGATTTTAGTGTTAGGATCAATTTTCAGCTCCACAACAACTTCTTTAGGTGGTATAACGAAATCAAGAGAAACAACTTTGGAGGTAACATGAAAGCCCCTTTCTATTAAAGTTTCAGCAAATGAAGTAACATAATTGAGCTTTTGAGTGGTTTTAGGATCAAGTATTTCAGTACCTCTTCCCTGCATCACAACAAGAAATCCCTCACTCGAAAGCATTCCAACTGCCCTACGAATGGTTATCCTACTTACATTAAACATGCGCTGAAGCTCTGTTTCTATAGGGAGTAAATCGCCTTTTATGTATTCTCCATTTTCTATTTTTTCTTTCAATACTCTATATACTTTATAGTATAAAAGTTCTTTCATTAATTATTCACCAGACTCCTTAATATATTTTTGCTGTTAGTATGACAGCTGATTTGTTGTTATTATAATATTATAACATGTTTCAGTCAGATCCCGAATTGCTTTATTTAAATCTGCCTTATTATTTTATATCCTGATTCTAGTTTTTCGTATTCTTTTTTAAATTCTGGGTCTTTTAAAAGTTCCTTTTTAAATTCTTCCCATTCCATAATTTATTTATCTCCTTTTATTTCAGCCTGATAACTAATCCTTTTTCAAAAACATCAGCTATTCGTGCCAAAGCATCTATAGAGAAATTTTCATGGCCATTCTCAATCTTAGAGATATACTGCTGGACTGTTCCTAGTTTTTTTGCCATATCTTCTTGAGTATATCCTAACTTCATTCGTATATTCCTAATCTGCTGGGCCAGTTTCATCCTTTCTGAGGAAATCTTCACTTCTTGAGGTTCTCTGAGCTTAATTCCACGTCCTTTTAATCCTTCATAGGTCTGTTCGAAGATTGTCTGCCAGAAAATCACTCTATCTTTAAGCCAGCGGTCTTTTCTCATTCGCTTCTTTATAGTCGGCCACTTCTTACAGAAAGTTAGCTTATCGATAATACTGAAAGCTATCTTAGGATCGCTGACCCGAGAAAATAGTTTTTCTGCATAGATGTCAAATTTGGGATTGCTAGTATCCTTTAAAATTTTTCTTACCTCACTTTCTCCAAGACGGCTGTCCCACAGCCAGTTTGTTTTCATTTTTGTATCCCCTCAAAGTAGCCTCTCTGGCATTTTCTTTAAAATCTCACCATCTAAATATGTTATTACTTTAGCAGTATCAACTTTCGGAACTAAATCCAATAGCTCAATTTTTAACCTCATCCGGTTAAATCCCCTGTACCAGGCAATAAGAGCTTCTGCTTTACCGTATGGAAAATATTTAAAGAAAAATTCTGACAAAGCCCTGTGATGTTTTGATAAATAGTAGAGATCAAATAAGTCTTTTACGCTCTGGCGGCCGGCATGGATTATTCTGCCAGTGGTATCTTGTTTTTTGGCTGTTCCTATGCCAGCAGATATTTTTCTGTAATAGATATCTTCCAGGGAATGTAGCCCATTTTTTATTCTCTTGATGTTCTTCTCGAAGTCCTGAACGAAATCTATTTTTAAAACACACCGTCTCTTAAGGCCTAAAGAATAAACCCTCATAGGTATTAGCTTAGGGTCGTCTTGGCAAGCCTCTAACTTAAAGTCAAAACCACTCCCCTTAGAAACAAAATTCATTATTCGATCTGGATCCTCTTTTCTATAATCTTGAGTAAAAAAATCCAAGTCTTGAGAAAACCTATGATCGAAATAAAAAGATAAAGCTGTTCCTCCGGTCAGATAGTATTTTCTGAATTTCTTTGTTATCAGCCTGGCTATTTTTCTTTGCTCACTTTTAATATAAGAAATTTTACCTTTCATCTTTCACTCTCAAAATAATTATACTATTTATAAGTAGTATCTGTCAACAATAAATTGAATTTTTAACTTACCAATCTCTTGGCTTAGTAGTTTTGTAAAAATAAACCCCGAGCTATCTTTTACCATTGATTATGCTTTAGGTTACTTAATATCTTGGGGTTCTTCCTTAGAACTTTTCTAAGGGATTTTTCAGAACTTAACTTACTTTTTAAATTCTTTCGTTTGCAAATTTCAGTTACTTCTGAAAGTTGCCTCCTGCTCTAAGGGTAATTATAAATATAGCAGGAAGGTAAAATTTTTGCCAAGATAAATTCTTTATTTTAAAGTTTTTATTAATTAATTTAATTTACCGGTTAAATTACCCTATATATAGCGCATTCTTGGTCCGATACCCGCCGTCAGGCGCACTACATATTGTATAAAATTCTTCTGCAGGGAGCTCACCGGCATACAATATATAGCATCAAACTCTAGCCCACCGAATACAACATATTTTTAACTACCCTGACAAACGGTTGGTAGGGTAAATATTAGTATTACTTAAACAATTTTCTAAATACTCTACCTGTTGCCTTCCCGGTCATTCTCCTGGTAATTCTTTTTGTTATCTTGCCTGGCTTCCCGCTACTTACCGATGATAGATCCCCTAATAGTTTAGCTAATTTATAAAGTATTCCCCTGGTTTTATTAATATTCATTGCCTATCACTTCCCTGTGAATCATTTTTGCTTAAAATACCACCAGGATATAATTATCAATGCTGTTATAAAAATTATAAAGCAGGATATCCTTATTATTTCAATTATTATTTCCAGCGTTCCTATAACTCAAATTTCAATTTTAAGGCTTTTAAATAGAAATATTATTAGCCATACCCTTTAAACCGCTTAGAAACGATTCTAGCTAGCTTAAATCAAAAATCAGTGCTATATCGGGAGTCTAAAAAGCCATTTTAGGCTTATGCTATGATCTAATCCATTCAAACGATTATAACTGGAATCCATTTAAAGCTTTATGCCCTTCAAACTGCCATGCTGTCTGGGTATAAATAGTGGTTGAGGTAATACTCTTATGTCTTAATTGCTGCCTTACCTTCTCAATATTATGGGTATTGATATATAACCAGGTTGCATAAGTGTGCCTTAGGGTATGGAATCCTACAGTTTTAGTGATCCCTGCTTTTTTAGCATATCTTTTAACCATACCGGTTAAATATTGTCTTGATAGCTTATTCCCTGGTTTTGTTATTCCTTTATTTGCTATTTGCTTTTTCTTTGTTATGGTGCAAAATAACCAATCGCTTTTATTAGGCCTAACTGATAGCCATTTTTTAATTAGTTTCACTACCTCATCACTATTGAATACCACATTGCCAAAACTATCTTTTTTAGCGTGATCCAGATTTATAACTTTATTCTTTAAGTCAATATTTCCAGGATATTTTAGATTAATAACCTCATCTGCTCTAAGGCCGGTATTCAATGCTAACCAAATAATAGCTTTATCTCTTTTGCTGGATCTGTAACGGGTCCCGGGGGCTTCTTTTATAGCCTTTATTTCTTCTGGATCTAAAACTACTGGTATTTTTGCTTTTTTAGTCATTGTATTACCTTTCTATCAATTTGTAATGTTATTAACCATTATAACACTAGTAAAAATAATGTCAAATAAAATGTAATGTTATTAGCAATAAAATAGGTAAAAATATATATAAAATAATCTTAGCTGTAATTAGTTTTTTATGTTACCTGGTAAGTTTTAAAATAGTAGAATAATCCAGTTATGATAGGACTTTCAGCGATTTGCCTATTTTCTAGAAGTAACATTTTTATGCGGATTGTATACATTAATCAAATAAATGTATGCATTAATTAAAACCGGTCCGGATTAGTCCGGATTAACTCCAGAGTAATTTAAAATACAGCCAGGCTATTTTTACCAGTGCTTTATTGCCGATTCTTAAACTTTATTAAACTTCAAATAGAGGATATCTTTTTTATAGTGTCAGATTTGGCGTACTTTTGGCTTACTCATCTTCAATCTCCTTTTCATATCATTTTTCATATCATTACTATGATTTATTTCAATTTGTTTTTCTGTAAATTGTACTAGTTTTGTACTAGTCATCTTTTCCCCTGACTTTCTTTTTCCTTACCTTTAGGATTTCCCGATTGACCTTTTTTAAATGGTCTTCCAATCCCTCTGTATTTCTTTTCTGGCTGTATTTTTGCTGTATTAACAGCCAGCAGTATGCCTTTTTAATAGCTTCCTTCCAGGTGTAATATTGCTGTTTAACCGTTATTTAGCCGTTGACTGGAATTAATGTACCCCACCACCATGTTTGGG
>Ga0307379_10003958_pt1 | contig 21298 bp, 19 predicted proteins | sample UN2MG_FD_202237 | JGI IMG/M metagenome (GOLD analysis project Ga0307379, IMG submission 202237) | Soil microbial communities from Risofladan, Vaasa, Finland - UN-2 | ecosystem: Environmental > Terrestrial > Soil > Coastal area > Acid sulfate soil | place: Finland: Risofladan, Vaasa | collected... | reverse complement strand
TCGCAGCTCGTCCGCGACCTCTCGCTCGGCGGTTTCTTCTTCATCGAGAACATCCGCAAGGAACTGAACCTCAGCTTCGACGAAGCCGAGAAGCTGCTCAAAGGAATTCCCGTCAAGAGCGTGGCTCCCGAGAAGGTGGACGAACTGGTCAGTTTCAACGTCAAGGACTTGCTCGATGAGATCGACAAGACCTTTTCCTTTTACGAGGCCGGTGAGAAGAAAGAAAAGAAAATCGAACAAATTTATCTGAGTGGCGGATTGGCCCAACTCAAGAACATCGCCCAGTCCTTCGAGCAGAAGTTCGGGATCAAGACCGAGGCGTTCAATCCCTTCCGCAACGTCGCCTTTGATGAGAAAAGGCTCGAACCCGTCTATCCGCAGGAAATGGCCCCCCTCTTCGGTGTGGCCGTCGGGCTCGCCATCAGGAAAATGGAAAAGTAACATGATCCGAATCAACCTCTTAAAACCGGAAAGCAAAGAGTTCAGGGAAGGGCCCGTCGTCGCCGGGCCGAAGTTCAAGGCCAAGAAGGCCTTTCCCATCACCTCGGTCTTCGCGCTGCTCCTCATTGTTGTCCTGGCCGCCGCCTTTTTTCTTCAAAAGAGGATGATCAACCAGGAAAAAGAGCGGCTCCAGACCGCCCAGGCCGAGAAGAAGAAGCTCGAGTACGTCATCGCCAAGCTGGATGAGCTCGAGAAGCAGAAGGCCCTATTCGAGCGCAAGATCGGCCTCATCATCCAGCTGCGCGCCCAACAGGACAGCGCCGTCACCATCATGGACGAGCTCAGCAGGAAGCTCCCGGACTGGATTTGGCTGACCGAGGTCTCCTGCCAGGGCCAGATGATCCAGATCAAAGGGAACGCCCTGTCCAACAACCTCATCGCCGATTATATCTACAACCTGGAGAGCAGCCCCCACCTTACCAACATCAACCTTATCTCCTCCACTCAGAAGTCGGGACGGAACGCCCAGTTCCTCGAGTTCTCGCTGACCCTGAACTACGTGCTGCCCGCGGCCGCGCAGCCGCCCCCCCAGAAAGCCGCGGCCAAGCCGAAGCCCAAAGCCAAGAAAAGGTGATCATCATGAAAAACACGCCCTGGTACGGCTACATCCTTTTAGCGGTGATCATTCTCGGACTAGCCTTTTTCCTTTATTTCAAGCCTCAACAGGCCGAGCTCAACCAGATCAAGGTGGAGAGGCAGAACGTGGAAAAAGAAGTCCAGTCATTCCTCGAAAAGAAACAGCAGCTGGACATTATCGAAGCCGAGCTGGCCACCCTCACCCAGACCCTGAAAGAGCTGGAAGTGATCATCCCTCTCAGGAAGGAGGTCGATGTCATCCTCAGGCGGGTCCAGCAGATGGCTTTCGATTCCAGGCTGGACCTAATCCGCTTCACTCCCCGGGGAGAGGTCAACCGGGAATTCTACTCGGAATGGCCGATCCCGATGGAGATCCGGGGGAATTATCATAACCTGGCTTCCTTCTTCGACCGGCTGAGCAAGTTCGCCCGCATCTTCAACATCGAGAACTTCACGATCAAAGCCCTGAATAACCAGACGGATGATTTGACCATCTCCTCCAACTTCACGGCCAAGACTTACATCTTCCTGGAAGAGGCGGAAACCGCGCCGGCGGCAAAACCTCAGCCCACGAGGAGGACAAGATGAAACATCCCGGCATTCTGCTGCTTTGTCTGAGCCTTTTTCTCGGAGGGATCGGCCTCCTCTTCCCGCAGGAGCAGAAGCCCGCGCCGGAGAGGGAGCCTCTCATCGACCTGCAGATGAACCAGCCCACCTACGACGCCTCCGGCCGGAGGGATCCCTTCAAGAATCTCCTGGGCGGAAAAGAGCTCAAGGATAAGTCGGCGCTCGGCGCAGCGCCTCAGCTCTTTATCGATGATATCAACCTCATCGGGATCGTCAAATACAAAAAGAAGTATACGGCCATCCTCAGCGGTCCCCAGGGATTCCCGTACTATTTCGAGATCGGCGATAAGTTATCGGACGGGTTCACCCTGTCGATCGGAGAGACCCAGGTCATCTTTCGCAAGACCAACGAGCGGGGCATCCCTTTGACTAAACCCAAAGATATCATCAAAGAAATAAACCCAGAGGAGCGTTAAAACATGAAAAGGAAAGCTTATTGGCTGCTCTTCACCACCCTGAGCCTTGTGGTTGTTTTCGCCGGCTATGGGCACGGTTCCCCTGCCGCGGCCACGATAAATAAGATCACCGCTCAACCGGGTCAGCTGAACAACTGGGTCGTCCTGGAAACAGACAAGCCCCTGACTCTCACCCGGACCTACTACGCGGACAAGGCGCTCGTCCTCGAGCTCGACCACGTCAACCTCAGCGCTCAGCCCCAGATCCAGACGGCCGATTCCCCGCTCGTCACCGCTATCCAGCTGGAAAGAGCGGGGGCCGAACGGGCCCGGTTGTCGATCCATCTCCGCGAACCCGTTCCCTTCACGGTCACGGTCGAGGAGAACCGGACGGTCGTGGCACTGAACAGGATCCAGAGGGGACCGGGAGATCCCCCGATCGAGACCCAGGTCCAGCAGCAGTTGGACGAGAGCGCCGGTTCGACGGTCTTCATGAACACGGTGAACATGGAAAACAAGGAGGGCGAGGTTCAATTCCGGGCCAAGCTCAGCGGCGGCATCGTTTCTCAGGTCTTCACGCTGGAAAATCCCCTGCGCCTGGTTGTCGATGTCTTCAACGCGGTTTACGAAGAGCCGGCCTCCTTGCTTCCGGTCGATCGGTACGGATTGAAAAAGGTTCGGGTTGCCCAATTCCAGCTCAGCAATCCCCGCTCCATCACTCGGATGGTCTTCGACCTGAAGGAACCTTTATATTACAGTCTCCGCTCGGACAGCGACGAGATCGTCGTTTCGTTTATCAAGAACGAGACTCCGGTCCTGGCCTCAGCCGGCGGACCCGCTGTCCGGAAGTCGGACCCCCCTCCCCCGCCCCCGGTTGTGAACGCTCCCCAGATCGAAGCCGCTCCCAAGGCCGAGGTCAAGTCCCTTGTTCCCGCCGCCCCGGCCAAAGCGGATAACGGAAAGAACGGCAAGGCCGCTACCGAAAAAAGCGCTCCGCCGCCCACCCGGCAAGAGGACTTGAACATCGGTCAGGAACAGGAACAGAGATACCAGCCCAAAACTCTCATGGAAAGAGAGGTCAAATACACGGGTGAGATCATCTCCCTGAAGTTCAAGGATGCCGACCTCCGGGATGTCATCCTCTATCTCGGTGACTTCGCTAAGCTAAACGTCGTCTTCGACCCCGAGGTCAGGGGCGTCGTGACCTGTAACCTCGAGGATGTCCCCTGGGATCAAGCCCTTGATATTCTTCTCCGCAATAACAAGCTCGGCAAGGTCCTGGAGGGGAACGTCCTCCGCATCGCCCCGGTCAGCGTGCTGACCCGGGAGGACGAGGACCAGAGAAAGCTACGGGAGAGTAAAGAACTCGCCGGTCCGATCATCGTCAAGACAGTCACCCTGTCCTATTCCAAGGCCCGGGACGTGATGGCTCTCCTGAACGCCAAGAAATCACAGCGGGGCGAGATCACCATCGACGAACGGACGAACACGCTGATCATCTCCGACGTCCGGGAGAACCTGGACCTCCTCGAGAGACTGCTCTCCGTCCTGGACACGCCCACGCCGCAGGTGTCGATCGAAGCGCGGATCGTCGAGGCCACCTCGACCTTCATCCGCAACCTCGGCATCCAGTGGGGCTGGCGTGGAGTGGCCGATCCTTTCTACGGAAACCAGACCAGCCTCCAGTTCCCCAACAAGGCACTGGTGGACGGCTCGGTGATCCCCCAGGGCATCGTGACCAAGGGGATCGGCGGCCCGCTCGGCGGATACTCCATCAACCTGCCGGCGCCCGCCTTCAACACCGCCCTCGGGTTCTCCTTTGCCAACATCCTGGACACGTTCCGGCTGGACATGTACCTCTCCGCCCTGGAGCATGCCGGAGAAGGCCGGATCATCTCGAGTCCCAAGGTCACGACCCAGAACAACCAGCAGGCTGAGATCGTCCAAGGCCGGCAGATCCCGGTTCAGACGGTGGCCAATTTCACGGTCACGACGCGTTACGTCAATGCCGCCCTGGAGCTCCGGGCCACGCCCCAGATCACGGCCGAAGGGACGATCATCATGACGATCGAGATCCAGAACAACGCCGCCGATTTCGCCAACCTGGTCAACGGCATTCCGCCGATAACCACCCAAAGCGCCAGGACGACGGTGATGATCCCCGACGGCGGGACCACGGTCATCGGCGGCATCTACCGGACGGAGGATTCGATCACCCGAGAACGGGTACCGTTCCTGCACACCATACCCATCCTGGGCAACCTGTTCAAATCGTTCGCCCGGACGAAACAGAATCGGGAGTTACTCATCTTTATCACTCCCCGAATCATAAAATAAGGGGTGCGACCATGAAAAACATGAAGAAGGTATTCGGCACAGCGGTCATCATTTCGGCTTTCCTGGTGCTCAATTCCTGCAACCCGGTCGAGGACGATTCCCGGTCGGCCAGCTGGCTCATCATCGATAACATCCTGGGCACGGATGCCGACGGCACCAGCGCGAATTTCCTGCAGTCCGATGTCCTGTTGAGCACGGGAAGCGTCCGGTCGGATTCGGCCACGGCAACCCTCCGGGCGGAGACCCTGGACTCTGACCCGCTCCTGGGAACGTCCCAGTACAACGATATCGTCGTAACCCGTTACCTGGTGAGTTTCACCCGGACGGATGGCAGGAATGTCCCCGGTCAGGATGTCCCTTATCCCTTCGAAGGGTCGATGTCCACCGTCGTCAAGGCCGGCTCGACGGCATCGTTCAGCCTGGTCCTGGTGAGGGAGGTCGCCAAGCTGGAGACTCCCCTGATCGAGCTGGGCGACCTCGGAGCGGAGATGGTCCTGGCCTGCACGGCCAAGGTCGAATTCTACGGCCATGACATGGTGAACAGGACGGTCAAGGCCACCGGCTACCTGACCGTCTATTTCGCCAATTACGTGGATCAGGCCAACTGATAAAACCCGAGTATGAAAAGGTGATCAACATGAAGACAAACAAAAAGCCTGTTTTGATCGCGATCTCTTTGGCCTTGATTCTTTTCGCTCTCAATTCTTGCAAGAGTGATACCATCAGCGAACCTTCTCCCTTGGGCCCTTCTTCGATTGCGGTCATTCTCAACCTGACCGCCAGTCCCAATGCGATCATTGCGGGCCCTTACGAGCGGCAGATGGCCACGATCACAGCCACGCTGAAAAAATACGACGGGATTCCTCTGGCCGGTCAAACTGTCTTGTTCAAAATAGACTCCCCCCGTGGCAGCCTCGGCTATTTCGAAGACAAATTGGATTTTCTGACAAAAACCACAGACGCGAACGGTACTGTCCAGACCAGCTACTATGGCCCGCTCTACAACGAATTGGGGAGGGAAATGACGATCTACATCCGGGCGACGGTTGCCTGGGAGGGGTCCCAGTTTATTTCCGACAAAACCCCTATCTATGTTATTCGCAGCGACGAGTAACAATTGACCTTGATCCGCGAAGCTGATCCCGGGATACGGAGGTTTTTCTTTCGGGACTTGCGCCTTTCTTCTTAATCGAAGAAAAAAACAGACTTTTTTGTTCGAATCCCCGGGAGTATTTGAGCCAGAATTTTGGCTATCGTCTCAGTTCTCCGTGCCCTGAGAGTCACCTGGACGCGGTGAAGCCCCCTCATTCTGGCTATCGGGGCCAAGGCAGGCCCGTAAACCTGAATGCCTTTTCCTATCGTTTTGACCTGACTGGCAAACATTCTCGCCGTTCCGGCCAGCCGGCGCAAATTCTCGCCGCTGAAGACGACTTCCGCCAAGGAAGAAAAGGGCGGATAGTCGAGAAGGCGGCGGAACTCGAGCTCCCGCTCGTAAAACGCCGCGTAGTCCCCCCGGGCTGCCTCCCGGATGCTGTAATGGTCGGGTGCGAACGTCTGGATAAAAATCTCGGCGCCTTTTTCCTCCCGCAGGAAACGGAAGGCCCGGGAGATCGCCTGGTAGGCTTTCTGCCCCGACCGGAAGTCAGCCAGATGAAGGACCATCTCCGGATGGAGGATGCCGACAAGCGCAACCGGCGGAAGGCCGGCTTTGTGGGCCAGGAATTGCGTCCCGACCAGGATATCGATTTCCCTTTTCTCAAACCCCCCCAGAAGAGACTCCCTTTCCTTTTTCCGGCCGGCTTCGTCGGCGGCGAAGACCTCGATTCGCTTCCGGGGAAATGTCCGTCTCAAATCCTCGGCCACGGCCTCGATCCCGGCGCCCCTCCTGGCGGTCAGGCGCCCCCGGCAGCGCGGGCAATTCATCTCTGCCGGAACGGTCCGGCGGCAGGCATGGCAGACCAGCTTTCCTTCGCTCCTATGGTAGGCCAGGGAAAGATCACAGCGGTCGCAGCTCGGTACGAACCCGCATCGGTTGCAGACGAGATAGGAGGCATAACCCCGGCGGTTGAAAAACAGGATAGCTTGCTCGTGCCCGTCCAGCCGCTCCTGGATGGCCCTGATCAGCCGGGGATCGATCAGCCCTGAACGGCCGCGGAAATCGAGCAGGGTTACTTTCGGTCTGAAAGACTCAGGGCCGAGATCGATCAGATAACGGCCTTTTCGGGCCCGCTGGAAGGATTCGATCGTCGGCGCAGAGCTGCCCAGCACCAGGACGGCCTTCTCCTCCTCAGCCCGGAGCCTCGCTGCCCTCCGCACATCAAAGGGCAGTCCCTCCTGCTGAGAATAACTTTCGTCTTGCTCTCCGTCGAGGATGATCAGACGGAGGTTGTCGAGCGGCGAGAAAAGCGCCGAGCGGGATCCGATGACAACCTGGACACGGCGCTCTCTGACCTTTTGCCATTCGAGTTCTCGCTGTCTGTCCGTCATCTGGCTGTGCAGGAGCGCCAGCCCGTCTCCAAGGCTCTTCTCGAACTCCTCGATCAAGGCCGGCGTTAGAGAGATTTCGGGGACGAGAAAAAGGACGCGCCCCGAGCTCGAGACCGCCTCCCGAAGAAGACGGGAATAGACGGCCTTTCGCCGTCCGGCCGGACCGAAAAGGAGAAAGGGAGAGAAGGCCTTTTTCGCCATCGCCCCGGAGATCGTCCCGGCCGCCCGGAAGACCGTCTCACCCGAAGAGAAGTCCAGCTCGAGCTGGGCGGATCCTCGGGTGGCCTCGGGTCGGATCCTTCGACGCACCTGCCGGACCGATTTCTCGACCGTAACAAGCTCCTTTTTCCGCATCCTGGACAGGAGAGCGGAGACGTTCTTGACCCGGCTTTTCCTCTCCAGGAAAAGCGGCGAATGGGGCCTTGTCCCGAGCAGAGCCGCCAGTTGGCATTCGTCTTCGCTGAGGAGACCTTTCTCAAGGGCCTCTTTTCCTTGCGGCGTCAGGGAGACAGAAGCCCTGCTCCTGACGAAGAGAGAAGGCGGCACCGCGGACTGGAGCATTTCTCCCCAGGGAACAAGAAAGGATCGGCCGACCCTCCGGGCGAAGGCAAGAAGCTGGGGAGTGAAGAGAGGTGTCTCATCCAGCACCTCGGCGACGGGCTTGACCTTCATGGCCCGCTCGGGCTTTCTTTTCCTGAGACCGACCACGATTCCCGTCAGCCAACGTTCTCCGAGCGGGACGAGGACGCGCGAGCCCACCCGGGCTTTCCCTTCCATCTCCTTGGGCAGAGAGTATGTGTAGGGTTGATCGAGAGGGAGGGGCAGGATGACGTCGGCGTAGAGCGTCATGTTTTGCTGAGGACGGCCATGACCTGCTTCATGTCCTGCCAGACAAGCTTCTTGAGCTCCTTGTTGCCTTCGTTCCGGACGATATAGGATGGATGGAAGGTGGGCATAACGAGGATCTTCCCGGACTCGACGAATTGCCCCCTCAGCTTGGTCATCCCCGTCGGTGAGGGATGGAAAAAGTCGGTAGCCACCTTGCCCAGCGACACGATCACCCTGGGGGCGATCGCCTCGATCTGGGCGATGAGGTAGGGCCGGCAGGCCTCGATCTCTTCCCGGACCGGCGTGCGGTTCTTGGGCGGTCGGCATTTGACGATGTTGGTGATGTAGACGTCTTCGCGCTTGAAGCCCATGGCCGCGATGATCCTGCTCAGGAGCTGCCCGGCCCGGCCGACGAACGGTCGGCCCTGGGAGTCTTCGTCCGCACCCGGACCCTCGCCGACGAACATCAATTCCGCCCGGTCATTGCCTTCCCCGGGGACGGCGTGCGTCCGACCCTGAGAGAGAGGGCAAAGGGTGCAGGTTAGGATCCTCTGGTTCAGGTCTTGGAGGACCTTCGACTTCTCCGCGCCGCCCGTTCGTTGGATATGGGATCGGGGAGCCGCCTCCGCGGACGGCGTTATACCCACTTCCGGGCCCTTCATCAGAGTTTTTCTTTTTCCCCCCGGAGCAAAGATGAACTCGGCGCCGATATCGGAAAGGAAGCGGAGTTCCCGCTCGAGGCGCTCGAGGCGCGGCCTATTTTTTTCGGTCAAGCAAAACCTCGATTCGATCCATGATCAGGCGGCTGATCTCCCGCTTGCTCGCTTTGTCCGATTCGACGGCCGTCCCTTTCCGGTCGATGATCATGACCTGGTTGTCCTCGGAATTGAACCCGATGTCTTTCCGGGAAACGTCGTTGGCGACGATGAGATCGAGCTTCTTCGCCCGGAGCTTTTTCAAGGCGTTGGCGGCGACGTCCTCGGTCTCGGCCGCGAACCCGACGATGATCCTCTTCGCCCGGCCGCCGTCCCGGCCCAGAGTGGCCAAGATATCTTCGGTCGGCACAAGCCTGAGCACCGGCGGTGCCTCTCTCTTCTTGATCTTCTTTTGGGACCGGCCGGCCGACCGAAAATCGGCCACGGCCGCGGCCATGATCAGGACATCGGCCCAGGCGAAATTCTTCTTGACCTCCCGGGCCATCTCGGCGGCGGTTTCCACTGCCCGCATCTCGGCACCGGGCGGGGGGAAAAGCGAGGTCGGCCCGGAGACGATAATAACCCTGGCTCCCCGTCGCAGAGCTTCCCCGGCCAGCTCGTAGCCCATCCTCCCCGAGGACCGGTTGGAGAGGTAGCGGACGGGATCGAGGGGTTCGCGGGTCGGTCCGGCCGTGACGAGGATGGTCCGGCCTTTTAGACTCTCGCTCCTCTCCAGAAGCTGCAGGCCGCATTCAACGATCCTTTCGGGAGCGGGCAGGCGGCCCCAGCCTTCCTCCCGGCAGGCCAGATAGCCTTTTCCGGGCAGGATGAACTCGACGCCAGCAGCCTGGAGCTTCCGGATATTGGACTGGGTCTGGGGATGGAGATACATGGCTTCGTTCATGGCCGGGGCGATGAGCACCGGGCAGCGCACGGCCAGGTAAAACGTGGACAGGAAATCATCGGCCACCCCGCCGGCCAGCTTGGCGATAATGTTGGCCGTGGCCGGAGCGATGACCAGAAGAGAAATCTCCTCAGCCAGAGAGATATGGGCGATCCGGTCCGTGTCCCCTTCTCCGAAGAGGTCGACCGCCGCCTCCCTGCCGGAGAGGGCGCTGAACAACTGGGGCGAGACGAGCTTGGCCGCGTTCGGTGTCATGATGACCTGGACGGCGATCCCTTTTTTCTGGAAACCGCGGAGGACCTCACAGGCCTTATAGATACTGACGGAGGAGCTGACGCCCAAAGCGATTTTATGCATAGCAGTTTCTCACCCTTTGCCGCGGAAACTCTTCAGGATCGGCTGGATAGCCCGTCTCCGGTCCGAAAGAAGCGCCCGCCGGCACCGCAGGATGGATTCGAGCTCGTCCGCGGCTCTGTCGAGATCGTCGTTGACCAGGACGTAATCGAACGAAGCGTAAGCCCGGACTTCATTCCTGGCCGTGGCCATCCTTTTCCGGACGGCCTCGGCACTGTCCAGCCCCCGTCCCTCGATCCTCTTCCGCAGCTCTTCGAAGCTCGGCGGCAGGACGAAAATGAAGACGGCCGAGGGGACCTTTTTGCGGATCTGACGGGCTCCCTGGATATCGATGTCCAGGACGATGTCTTTGTAGCCGCCTTTGGCCAGCTCTTTCTTGGACGTCCCGTAGTAAGCTCCATGGACGAGCGCCCACTCGACGAATTGGCCCCTCCGGACCATCCTCCGGAAGGAGTCCCGGTCCACGAAATAGTAATCCCTCCCCTCAACCTCCGCTTCCCGTTTCTCCCGGGTCGTGTGGGAGACCACGAAGCGGACATCCTCGAGGTTGGCGAAGACCTGCCGGATGAGGGTCGACTTCCCGCATCCCGATGGCCCGGAGACGACATAAATCATCTCTTTCTCTCACTCAATGTTCTGGATGTGTTGGCGGATACTTTCCACCTCACCCTTGATGGCCAGACTCTCCTTGGTGATGACGATATTCTGGCTCTTGGAGTTGACGGTGTTGGCTTCCCGGACGATCTCCTGGGAGAGGAAGTCCAGCATCCTCCCCACCGGCTCCTCCCGCTCCGGCCTAAGCCACTGCTCGAAGGCACCGATATGGCTCTGCAGCCGCATGATCTCCTCGGCGATATCGGCCTTCTGAACGAGGAAGGCCACTTCGCCCGCGATTCTTTCTTCCTCCACGGGGAGATTCCCGTCGAGCTCCCTCAGACGCTGGGCCAGCCTGGCCCGGATCCGGCGCGGCTGCGCCCTGGCCAGGCTTTCGATCCGGCGGAGGGACCGCTTCATCGAATGGAGGTGTCGCCGGACCTGACGGGCGGTCTCTCGCCCTTCACGGCGCCTCTCTTTAAGGACCTGATCGAGGGTCTCATCGAAAGCCCTCTCCAGGAACGAGCGCGTCTCTGGAGTCAGTTCCTTGCGCCGGACCTCGACCACCTGAGGGATGCGAAAGATATTGTCCACCGAGATGCTGACGGACTTCCCCATGCGCCTGGACGCCTTCTCCATGGTCGCCAGGATCTTCTCGAGGAGGGCTTCGTTGATGACAATCTCCCAGCGCGACGGATCCAGGAAGTCCAGGTCGATGGCCGCCTCGATGCGACCGCGGAGAAGCTTTTTCTGGGCCAGGGCGCGGAACCTGTTCTCCAGTTCGCCGAGCGGAGCCCCCTTGTAGTTCCAGTCGAAAAAGCGGTGGTTGAGGCTTTTTATGCTGATCTTGACGCGGAAACCCGGCGCCGTGAACCTCCTCTCGCCGAACCCCGTCATGCTCCTCATGGGATGTCCTCCTCTTTCTCAGGGAACTGCAGGTCGTAAAGCTTGCGGTAGATGCCGTTCATTTCGTACAGCTCGTCATGACTCCCGGATTCGACGATGCGGCCGTTGTCCACCACGAAAATCCGGTCGGCGTTGCGGATGGTCGAGATCCGGTGGGCGATGACCAGGGTCGTGCGGTTCTTCATGACGTTGGCCAAGGCGATCTGGATGAGCCTCTCAGATTCGGTGTCCAGGGCGGAGGTGGCCTCGTCGAGGATGAGGATGGGGGGGTTCTTGAGCAAGGCCCGGGCGATGGCCAGGCGCTGGCGCTGGCCGCTTGAGAGCTGCCCTCCTTTCTCGCCGATCGCGCTATCGTAACCCTGGGGAAGGGCGGCGATGAACTCGTGGGCTTGGGCGGCCCGGGCGGCTTCGACGACCCGCTCGAACTGAACATCCCCCAGGCCGTAGGCGATATTGTTGCGCGCGGTATCGTTGAAAAGGATGGTCTCCTGCGTCACCAGTCCCAATTGAGAGCGGAGGGAGCTCAGGGTCACCTCCTTCACGTCGATGCCGTCGATCATGATCCTTCCCGACGTCGGATCGTAGAAGCGGGAAAGGAGGTTGATGATGGTCGTTTTCCCGGCGCCGCTGAGCCCGACGAAGGCGGCCGTTTCGTTGCGGCCCACTTCGAAAGTGATATCGCTGAGCGTCGGCCGGTTTTCGTTGTAGCAGAAGGAAACCCTCTCGAAGGTCACGCGACCCTGAACGGACGGCAGCGGGTAGGCCGCAGGGGCATCCTGAATCTGGGGCATCTCCTTCAGGATCTCCCCGATGCGCTGATGAGAGGCGACGGCCTGCTGGATGACGTTGTTGGCGCGATTGAGGCGGTTGATGGGAGTGTACATCATGAAGACGGCCATGACGAAGGCGCCGAAATCGCCGGGGCTGATCGCGCCCTGGGAGATGCGGCGTGTCCCCACATAAAGGATAAAGGCTCCGACCACACCGCCGAGGAATTCCATGAAGGGAGAAGAGAGGCTCCCGATCCAGGCCAGTTTCATGCTCGTCCGGAAATAGCTGGCCGTCGTCTGGAAGAATTTCCTGATCTCGAACTCTTCGCTGGTGAAAGCCTTGATGATCCTGTTGCCGGTGATGCCCTCGTGAAGGAGACTGTAGATCTGGGACATCTTTCTCTGGCCGACCAGACTTTTTCTCTTGAGCTGGCGGCTGAACAGGGCCAGGGGGATAACGGCCAGCGGGGTGATGACAAAGGCGGCGATGGCCAGGCGGAAGTCGATGACGAAGACACCCACAAGGAGGGCGAATAGGATGAACATCTCTTCAATGAAATCGGCCATGCTCCCCGAGATGGCCTGGTGGATCTTCTCCACGTCGCTGGTCAGGCGCGACATCAGATCACCGGTAGGCACCCGGTCGAAGAAGCTGCTGGACTGGTAGATAAGATGGGTGAAGAGGTCGTCGCGCAGCCGCTTGACCACCCGATGCCCCACTCCCTTCATGAAATACGAGGAGAGAAAAGTGAACAGCCCCTTGCCGAAAATGACGATCAAGACGAGCAGGGGGAGGAACTTGACGAGCTGGGTTTCGTCAATGCGCAAAAACCGAAAAACGACATCCATGAAGCGGGCCTTTCCAGGAACGGATTTTGCAGGGCCCAGTTGGAAGAGCCTGTCCATGATGGGCTGGACGAGGTTGATAAAGACATAGGTGAAAAAGGCCACAAAGGCGGAACAGACGAAGGACAGGATGAGGAGCCTCTTCTCCCGACGGGCGAGCCGGAAGAGGGCGAGAATATCTTTCATTTCGCCGCCCGTCCTCCGGGTTTGTGGTCGAACAGGATGCGGGCGATCTCCAGAGCGTTGAGGGCGGAGCCGCGGGTCAGGTTGTCGGTAACCGTCCAGATCCAGAAGGCCCGGGGAAAGGATTCTTCCCTCTTGATCTGACCGATGAAGATCTGCTCTTTCCCGGCCACGGAGATAGAAGAGACCACGCAGGAAGAGGAGGCCGAACTGAGCTTGAAGAGCGCCCCCTCTTTGTAAAGACCTTCCAGGTCTCGAATGTCCGCCTCGGCCCGAAGCTCCAGATAGGCCATAACGGAATACGTGTGGAAGACAGGCGCCTGGACGACCGATAGGGAGAGAGGCAGACCGGGAAGGCCGAGGACCTTTTTGACCTCGGCGACGACCTGCCGCTCCACCGAGGAGAAGCCGTTGGCGCTCGGGGCCTCGGTGTGAGAGAGGATGTTGAAGGCAATCTGCTCCTGGAAGACCTCCTTTTTGATGGAGGCGCTGGAGAGCATGGCGGCGCTCTGGCCGGCCAGTTCCTCGATGCCGGACTCATCGAAAGCCGAGACGGGTTGCAGGGCGAAGACGACGGCCTTTTCCAGGCCGAACTTGGCGACGAGTCGATGGAGAAGGGAGGAGAGGATGATCGCCAGCGGGTGGGGGTTGGCGATCAGGGGGAAGCGTCGAGCGGTGAGCAGCGAGTCGTTCACCCCGGCCACCACAAGAGGGATGTCATCCTGGCCGCTGAAAGCCTCGCTCAAGTCGATCGCCTGGTATTTCTTCTTGGCGGCCAGCCGGCCGTAGAGCCGGTTGGTCTCCTTATCGGCGGCCAGGAAAACGAGGTCCAGGCCTTCGAGGGCCGCGCCCCCGGGATGATGGATGACCCGGGGCTCGTCACGGAACTCGGTCAGCTTGCTGTACTTTTCCTCAACATCCACATCAAAGAACTCGATATGAGAGAGGGGAAATTTTTTAACGCTGAGGATGGCCTTGATCTCTTTTCCCCGCAGCGAATCGGTGCCGATCAGAGCGACCCGGAATTTCTTCTTCTGGCTGGACATTCTGGGGTGCCTCCGGGGCGGTGACTCAGCGCTCCTTCCGGAACTCGGCCATCATCAGGTACATCTTGTCCTTCAAAGCAAGTTTGCGCTTTTTGAGTTCCCGTTCCTCGAGTTTTTCCTCTTCGCTCAAGAAACTTTTTATCTGAAGGATTTCGAGCCTTTTTTCGCATTCCTGGTGTTCATCATGGAGCTTCCGGAAGTCCTCATTTTCCCTGAGCATAAGCTCTTTCAGAGCCTGTTCATCCATGCAGACGCCTCCCTCGCCAAGGATATCATAAGAAAGGGGGCAATTCAATTTATGCCCTTGCCAGAAAGAAAGGCGCTATTGGCGGTCTCAATTGGCCTTGTCGCTAACAGGCCCTCGCCTTGTTGATATCAGAGGTTCCCGCTCAAGAATCCACGAAACGTGGCCTCCAGCCGCTCGGCCAGAGCGTCCCAGGTAAATTCCCTGATCTTCTGGTAGCCGGCGTTCGCCAGGCGAAGGCGCAATCCGGGATCATCGATCAGGCGCTTGATCTGCCGGGCCAGGAACCAGGGGTGGGTAAAGGGGACGACGAGGGCGGTCTTTTCATGAACCGCAAAATCGCGGGTGCCGCTGGCCGTGCAGACGACGGGAAGCCGGCAAGCCATGGCCTCGGCGGTTGTGTTGGACCAGCCGGCGCGTCGCTCGGCGCTGGCGAACATATCGGCCTGGGCGAAGAGCCAGGCCATCCGGGCTTGGGGAAGGTCGAGATAGAACTCGGAGGGCACGGATGTCTTGACGAGCGGGCGGGGATCACGTCTATCCCCGCCGACCAGGCTGTCGAAAAAAATCAAAAGGAGATGAGGATTCCCTCGATGAAGCTTCTCGACGGCCTTGATCACCTGCCGGACGCCCTTTCTCTTCTTGTAGATTCTGCCATAACAGAGAATCTTGAATTCCCTGCCCGGATCAGATTGGCCGGAATCGGACTGAGCAGCAATCTGTCCCTCAGAAAGTGGCGCAGGAGATTCAGGCTCCGGCAACCGAAAAAATATCTCCGGATTTATTCCGCCCGGCGCTCGGAAACAGCGGCGGCCGTATTTCCACTCGACCCGCCGGCAGATGCCTTCAGAATTTCCCAGCAAGTGATAACCACGCCGGGCGACTTCTTTTTCCTTTTTATGGCCCTCGAGCACGAAGTAGAAGCATTTCGCCCTGGCCTTGAGGGCGTCGAACTGTTTCAGGATGGAATACTCGCTGCAGAGTCCGATGTCGAATTCGGCCTCCGTAACGGCCTCAAAGGACCGGACCTCTCCCCGGTACTCCAGCCAATCAGGCTTCTTCCCTGCCGGGGTGAAAAGTGTGAAGCCATGACCTCTTCGGGTCAACGCGTTGCCGATCTCGAGATAGCGGCGGACGCCGCCGAAGACTTCCACGTGGGGAAGGAGCGCCGCGATCCTCATCTGCGAATGAACCTACCATGCGCCGTCGGGCCCGTCAAGCGCGTGGAGCGATTTCTCCATTGACTTTCGGGGGGTGGGAAAATATACTATAAGCCGCTTTGCTGATCGGCCTTTCGAAGCCATGGCGAGGTAGGCCAATCGGCGAGTTTTTCGGTCTTCCCTGATTTCCCCTTAAACCCTTGAAATAGAAAGGATTCCAGAATTCCCCGAGATGTCAGGGCGTCCCAGAAAAGCGCATATTTGCCGGCCTTTGGGCGAACTATGGGCGAGATTATACCCTGCCGGGTCTGTTGACAGAGGGCGCGGGGGGCTGGTCGCAAGAGCCCGATGAATAGAAGTACAATAAACAAGAATTGATAGAGTTCTTGATAACGCATGAAATATGGATGTAGAATAGTTTGACAATGCCAAGCCAAAAATTTTCAGAGGGTTGAGGGGTAATCGAAATGTCCAATTCATCGGCTAATAAATTCTGCAAGTCAGCTGATTTGACGAATGAGGCCAGCGTTGAATCTTTTTTCGTGCTTCGTCTTCTTGCCGATCTGGGCTATAAAGACAGCGAAATAAAAACGAAACAGGCTATTCAAACCCTTCGCATACCGAAAGGGCGTAGCAAGGAACTATACAAACCCGACTTTCTTCTATTCTGCCATAAAAAGCCGCGATGGTTAATAGAAGCAAAGTCACCAACAGAGCGTATTGAGCAGTATACCTATCAATGTGCCGGTTATGCGCTCCAGATTAATCGCAAGTATCTTGAGCGACCCCTTCATTATTATATGTTAACTAATGGTTTCCTTACGCGCGTCTATGTGTGGGACCAAGAGGAAGCGATTCTCTCTTTGCGTTTCGAAGATGTAAACGACCATAATTCAAAATATGAAACTTTTCGTCGGCTTTTTTCCGCAGATGTGGCACGGTCCGGATGGAAAACAACTCCTAAGATTATGACTGAAGGTCACGAGCTAAGCCGTCCAACAATGGATGCCGTCAAAAAGGCATTCCTGCGTTGTCACCGTATCATCTGGAAAACCGAAAAGATGAGTCCACAAGCAGCATTTATGGAATTTGCTAAAATACTCTTTGTGAAACTTTGGGAAGATCGGCGGCTCCGTGATGATCCAAATCTCCTTGAGATGATTACCAGGGGTAACCCCCTACCATCCAATAAGGTGCGGTTCGCCACGCGCTGGATTAGGGAGCAGGAATCCAACAATGCAAATCCCATAGATGCGCTACTGTTCAGGCAATTAGTTGAGTCTTTGGAACAGGAAATCGAATCGCGCCAGAGAAAGCGAATATTCGAGTCAGACGAAAAGTTAAATATATCACCCGGCACGGTTCGACGTGTTGTCAAGGAGCTGGAGAATTACTACCTTTTCGGCATTGACGAAGATTTGAATGGGAGAATGTTCGAAGCATTTCTCGCCGCAACGATGCGAGGCAAGGAACTTGGGCAGTACTTCACTCCGCGAAGTATTGTTAAATTGATGACTAAGCTCGCAAATCTCAAGGCTCAGCGTGGTCCAAATGGCATCGAGAAGCTTATCGATGCTTGTTGTGGTACAGGAGGCTTCTTAATTGAGGCTCTGACAGAAATGAGGCGGCAGGTTTATGATAATCAGTCTCTTTCGAGCAGCGAACGCAGTGAGCTACTTGAAAAGGTGGCTAATCAAGCCATTTTTGGTATTGATGCAGGCCGTTCTCCAATGATTGCTCGCATTGCTCGAATAAATATGTACCTTCATGGAGATGGCGGCAGTAGAGTATATATGACAGATGCCCTCAAACATCCTCCAGAGGCCTCTCTCGCCGACACAATTGAAGTAAGGGGTGAAGTGGAGGAACTCCGTAGCCTTCTTGAAAAGGAGACTAAATTCGATGCCGCACTCACGAACCCTCCGTTTTCGATGGACTATTCGTCGAGCATCCCTGAAGAAAAGGACATGCTTGACACATATGAATTGACCACATATGGGGGTAAGCGCAGGAATTCCTTGAGATCGTCAGTTATCTTCATTGAAAGATATTGGAATCTACTCCGACCAGGCGGTCGGCTTCTTACCGTTATCGATGATAGCGTGCTCGCCGGCAAGAACTTTCCATTCGTACGCGATTTCATCAGAGAACGGTTCATCATAAGGGCAGTGATTAGCTTGCACGGAGATGCCTTTCGTCGTGCCGGCGCAAGGGCAAAGACATCAATTCTCTACTTAGTAAAAAAGAGGAATCAGCCTGAGATACAACAAGGTTGTTTCGTTTATGAAAGCCAATATATAGGCCGCGATGATGTTCCGCCTAAGACGAGACCAAGCGACGCCGAACATGCCCGAAAACTTGCCGCCGATGAGACAGAAGAAATAACGACGACATTCAATTCTTTCCTTCAGGGACGGAATGGGCCGTGGCTCGTGCCGCCAGACAAATTAAACGGCAGACTGGATGCAAAGCACCTTAGACCCTGGTCTGTTTCCGAACTGGAGAATAAATGGACGATTGCAGGAGCAGATTCCGATATTATCGAGAACCTTCTCGATCTAATTGAAGAATCTGTGGATCTTGACCCGAATACACGATATACTTTCCTTCGTATTAGCTACGAAGGCCGGCCTGAGAGGGGCGATGCGGTATTGGGTAAAGAAGTGTCCTATAAGAAAGTGTTCAGGGCCAAAAAGGGCGATATAATCATTAGCAATATCAATGCGGTGAACAAGGCGATCTGCGTAATGCCGAACGACATGAGCGATTTGCTAATCTCGCCAGCGTTCACTGTGTTACGACTCAAACCTTCGTTGAGAGATCGCGTCGATCAAATGTATATTTGGTCGGTACTGCGGACCCCGGCGGTAGTTGCCGAATGGCTCTCACATACGACCGGCTTCGGGAGGCACTATGTTGACTGGAATCACATCCGTAAGCAGAGAATTCCGCTATTGCCTCCCGATAAACAGCAGCACATAGGAAGTATGCTTCGTGAATTATTTCAGCATGAGCAGGAGATATCGATTAAAAGGGCGGCTGCGGCTGATCAGCTCGCCATCCTGGGTTTGGATGATGATCGTGCTAAAGATAGGCTCATAAGGGCGAAGCCACCGAGATAACGGTGGAATTTGAATGCCATTGGCCAATCCCCTCACGGCCGCAAAATCCGCCTTTCTCAGGTCTTGCGTCTTCCGGAGCTTGCGCCCCTTGTAGATATACCCAAACAGGCCATCCCGCTTCACGATCTTCCCCATCTCGATGGCCTGATCGAAGTTAGAAAAGACACCGGATGAACTTGCCGATCTGCCACTTCCAGAACGGCCGGCCTTTGATGAACCGCTCGTAGCAGGACTGCGGAGGAGGCGGCTCTGGTTCCGGCTCAGGGGGAGTCGGTAACTCGGGCAGCGGCGGCTCATAATGATATTTTTCCTCCGGTTTTTTCCCGTTCAAGCCTTCGTAGATGGCAGAGACCGTTTTCTTCTGGCAACCCAAGTCCCCGCCTTTCGGGAGGTGCTCGATAACAATGTCGTTCCCGTAGGCCCTTGCTGTTTCGGCAATCATCTTCATCCGGGGCGCAGACGGACGGCGGCGTCCGGTAGACGCCTCGAAGTCGCACTCGGAGTCGCCGTTCCAGGAGCCGTCATTGGACAGCCAGATGCGGATGCCGTTGTCCTTCTTCCGGGCCCACCAGAAGAGGGACTGATGGAGACTCGATCCCGGCTCCGACCATTTTGGACCATCGCCGACTCCATGGACTTCCTTCCAGATTGCGAGTTTTCCCTTCTCCCCAACCACGGACTCAACCCTTTTCTTCAGCGTGTCCAGGGCGCCCGCGTTTGCCGGCAGATATTTCCAGCTGCTATCGGACTCGTCCCAAACCCAGTCCCGGGACTGCATCGTGGCGCCATAAGTACAGCGTTCCGGTTTGAGCTTTCCGGACGCCAGGCGGGGGAAGATAACCTTCTCGGCCACGTCGATGAACTGGTCGGGCATCTCGTTCCCCCAGGAGTACCAGGGCTCGAACTCGTCGAGCTCCAGGATGCTCTTGTCGATGAACTTCCCAAAGAACGGGTGCGCCGCCTTTTCATACAGCGTCGTGATGCCGTTCAGGTTCGTCACCCACGGCGACCACTTTTTTGTAGGGCCGTGGAATTGACAGTTATCAGCCAGACACCATACGGTCGTGATGCCGTAGCTCTTCCCGATGGCGACGACCTTGCGGACGATAGGCCAGTACCAGCTGTTCCAGGCGCTCAGCTCGAAGTTCGATCCGATCAGGACGTATGGAGCGAACTGGCTCTTCATCCCTTCCGGGTGCTCTCCCCAGGGTGACCAGGGCATGAGCCTCTGGAGAGTCGCCCCAGAGTTCGCCATCGCGCAATCCAGGGTGTTCACGGCCACCTCGTCGAGGATCCAGACGCCATCCTCGCGGCGGACATATTCCTTCTCGCCTAACATGCAGATCTGGCTGTAGCAGGCTTTTCTTATGGTCATCGATCCTCCTGGCTCAGCAGAGATGGCCGCAGATGATCCGGCACTTATCGCTCATGTTTTCACCTCGTCAATTTCTTACGGTAGTATTGTCCAGGGGAAGGAGACGTCCTGGAGCTTGTAGGTCGTAATCCCGATGCCGGAAATCTCGATGTCATAGTAGGCGCCGCCCGTCGCGTAGAAGGAAAAACGACCGTAAGAATCCGTCTGGAAGGGGTTGTCCTTCTGGACCGAGCCGTTCTTGTCGGCGTAGATCGTGGCCGGCGTCGAGGTCCCGGGAAGGTAGACCGTCACCGTGGCCGCGATAGGCTTCCCCCCGTCGCTCAGGACAGCGTCGAAATAGCCTGTCTTCATGGCGTCCTCCTATCAGTACATCTCGAGATGGATCATGCAACGGCCCGCGGCATTACTTTGGGGCTCCGTTATCTTGAGGGTGTGGAAGCCGTCAGAGGTGATTAGGTCCGTGATATCCATCTCGCCGGTCCCGGTGGTGACGAAGGCGTGGCCGGCCGTGCCGTCACCCAGGGCCGCCATCCCGGCTTTCGCCAGGATCTGCGCCGTCTTGTCCGCGCCGTCGACGTAGACCTTGAGCGCGTTCGGGTAGGTCTTCGCCGTGACGCCGGAATTGGCCGTGCTACCCGTGATGGCGTCACTGCCGCCGGCGGCAGTCGATCCCGTTATCGTCACTGCGTCATTTCCTCCGTCTCGCGTTTCGGCCCAGATGGTCCCTTCATAGACGGGATGCTTATGATTCGGCTGCGATCCGGCAAGGGTTCCCTTCGCATGGGTGTGAGTCGGCTGAGCGAGGCTCCCAGCGTCATGCTGGTGCCGAAAGAGCTCGGTATAATAGGCCTGGTGGAGCTTCGCGCCCTTGAGCTCGAGCAGGATCTTCCCCTCCGCCGAGGTCTTCTTGAAGCGGAAAAGAACGCAGCTCTCGTCCTCGCCCGAGCTGTGGTAGACCGCGTTCCCCTCGTGGAACATGCGGATGGGATTATTTCTCCAGACGGGCGCCGAACCGACGATTGCGACGATCTGCCGCTCCCCTGGCGTTCCGGCCGGCCAAGAGAGCTTCGTGTTGAGAAACTCCTCGAGGATCGAGGATCCAGTCGCCTCGTAGAAAATCCTGACCTGTTTATTCGCATCGAGCTGATTGAACTGGACGAGTCCGGTCCCCTTCCCATCTGCCGGCGGATAGTCGACCCGGAACTCGCCCTGCGCCGGTGCCGTGGCCACTTCAGTGAAATATGTCGTTGTGTCGTAGCAGTAGACCGTAACGGTCGAGGGATCGTCTTTTCTCGGGAGCTCCAGGAGCTGGATCGCGAACGGCGAGGAGGAGGGGATGTAGAGGTTG
>Ga0307379_10003955_pt1 | contig 21304 bp, 20 predicted proteins | sample UN2MG_FD_202237 | JGI IMG/M metagenome (GOLD analysis project Ga0307379, IMG submission 202237) | Soil microbial communities from Risofladan, Vaasa, Finland - UN-2 | ecosystem: Environmental > Terrestrial > Soil > Coastal area > Acid sulfate soil | place: Finland: Risofladan, Vaasa | collected... | reverse complement strand
GAAACATCAAGAGAAATCGCGAGTCAGTTTGGAAAAAAAGTTTGCAGGTGGATTGGCTGATCACTCAAAAGAAGTAACCAAACTTCATACTGCCACTCATCTTTTGCATCAAGCTTTGCGTGATGTTTTGGGTGAACATGTGAGGCAAGTAGGCAGCAATATTACGGCCGAAAGATTAAGATTTGATTTTACTCATTCAGAGAAACTAACCGAGGAGCAAATCAAAAAGGTGGAGAAAATTGTCAATCAGAAAATTAAGGAAAATTTACCAGTAAAGATGGAAGTGATGACGTTAGCCGAGGCAAAACAAAAAGATGTTTTGGCCTTTTTTAGTGAGCGTTACGGAGAAAAAGTTAAAATATATTTAATTGGTGATTACTCTAAAGAAGTCTGTGGGGGCCCCCATGTAGACTTCACGGAAGAAATTGGGAGTGTTAAAATAATAAAAGAAAAACCAGTTGGCGCTGGCCGGCGAAGGATTTACGCTGAACTTGCCCATGGAAGTTAAACAAATTTTAGAAAAAATACGTCAACCAAAAGAAGAAAAAAAAGAGTGCTTTTTTGCCCTTCAAATTGGGTTTGAGTTGGTCAAGAGCGCGGTTTGGGCAGTGGAAGCTGACCAAGTTAAGATTATTTCTTTAGGAAAAACCAGAGAATGGCAGAGTGAAGAAGAGCTTTTGGAAGCTGTTGATGCCAGTTTGTCTTCAGCCGCGGAAAACTTACCGCCTGACCAAAGTTTTCAGGAACCAAACAAAGCGGTTTTGGGTTTGTTTCCCGGTTGGGTTGAAGAGAATAAAATTACTCCAGAAAAACTTCAGATTTTAAAAAAAATTGCCAAGAAGTTAGAGTTGGTTTTCACTGGTTTTGCGACTTGTAATGAAGCGGTAGTTTATCATTTGAAATCTACTGAAGGCATTCCGCCAACCGCGATTTTAGTCTATTTGGGTAAAACCAAAATTTTGGTCAGTTTAGTTAATTTGGGCAAGATTACCAGCAGTGAACTAGTTGATAAAAGTGGTGATTTAGGCGCGGATTTAATTGAAGGTTTATCAAGGATTACCTCTGAGGGAGTTTATCCAGCCAGAATTCTGGTTTATGGCAATGAAGAAAAACTTGAGGAGGCAAGGGAGGAGTTGGTTAGTTATTCTTGGCATAAAACAGGTGTTAATTTCCTTCATCTGCCAAAAGTGGAGATTTTAAATTCTAATTTTGAAATCAAAGCCGTAGCTTTAGCTGGAGGTCGAGAAATGGCCGGAGCGATAAAAATTGAAGAGGGCCAGGTTAGTGAACTTGGGGGTGAAAAGGAAGAAGAAGTTAAAAAAGAGACAAAAGAAGAACCTGAAACCTTAGGCTTTGTTAAAGGTGAGGATATTAGAGAAAAAGTTCAGTTTGAGCCTAAACCATCTCGTTTTAAAATTCCCCGATTAAGCTTTGCTTGGTTGAAAACCATTAATTTGGGTTTTTTAAGCAAGCCCGCGATAGCTTTTTTTCGTCGTATTCCTGCAAGAGCAAGTTTGATAGCAACTTTGTTTATTGTTTTGGTTGGTGCTTTAGCAGCCCTTTTTTGGTTCCTGCCTAAAGCAGAAGTAGTGCTTTTTGTTAAGCCTGAACTTTTAGAAAAGGAGTTTACAGTTGAACTTGATCCGGAATTGGCCTCAGCTGATCGTGAGAATTTAATTTTACCCGCCGAGAAAATAGAAGTTGTTTTAGAAAGAGAAAAAACAAGCGGAACCACAGGGACAAAGTTGGTGGGCGAGCCGGCTAAAGGTGAAGTGACTATTTATAATGACACCACAGGCGAGAAAAGATTTGCGGCTGGGATAGTAATCACCAGTGCCTCAGGAATAGAATTTACCCTTGATGATGATGTCACCATTGCCTCTAAAAGTGGTACGGCCGCTGACTCCACTCCAGGTAAGGTAACTATTGGTGTCACGGCGGTGGAAATTGGTACGGAAGGCAATCTTGCCTCGGAAACTAATTTTACGATTGCCAATTGCAGCCAGTCTGATTATGTTGCTAAAAACGACTCAAGTTTTAGCGGTGGTACTAGTCGGGAGGTTCAAGTGGTGGCTAAAGAGGACCAAGAAAGGTTGGTTGATGAACTAACCTTTGAACTTGAAAAAGAAGCCCAAGAGGCTTTGTTAAACAAGGCGGCGATTGACAAAAATTTAGTTGAGGACTCGTTGACCAGTAAAGTAGTAAATCAAGCTTTTGATCAAAAAGTTGGTGCAGAGGCAACAGGGGTTAGACTGACTCTTAAAATTACATTTTCATCTTTAAGTTTTTCTGAGGCCGAATTTCGAGAGTTAATTGAAGAAGAAATTCAAGCGGCTGTTCCTGATGGTTTTGAGTATCAGGCAGAAGAAAGTGAGATTGATTTCAGTTTGGACAAGGTTACTGAAGACGGGAAAGTTTTATTTTTGGCTTATTTTAAGGCAAAGTTAATTCCGATTCTTGATTTAGAACAGATCAAAAAAAATCTGGCGGGTAAACAAGTGGCCATTGCCGAGATTTATTTGGACAATTTGCCCAATGTTGACTCTTTTGAGGCTAATATTAAACTTCGTTTGCCTGGCAAATTAGCTACTTTTCCAAGAATGACGAAAAACATTAAAATTGAAAAAGAATTGAAATAGTGGCTCTTTATTGTTATCGAAAATCTATTCCCAAGGTTCGGCGACAATGGCCTTTTGTATCTTCTGTATTGATTATTTTTGGTTTTGTTTTATTGGCGAATGTTTTTTTGCCAATTTTTCTTTACCAATTAAAAAGGAGCAATCTTCACCAACCAATTATTAGTCCTCTGTCTGATTCAACCATTGTTTTGGGTGCCGGTTTTATGGGAGCTGATTACACCAAACCGACCAATTGGTTTCCGTCAGCGCCCAAATTGGCTCCGTTTCAAAGTAAGATTACTCATTATAATCTTTCGATTCCTAAATTGGAGATTGAAAAAGCGGTTGTTCACATTGGCGGTGAGGATTTAACCAGGGCATTAATTCACTACTCTGGAACCGCTTTACCTGGTCAGTTTGGCAAAGCGGTTGTTTTTGGCCACTCAGTTTTGCCTCAGTTTTTTAACCCCCAAAATTATAAAACTATTTTTTCTACTCTGCCTGAACTTGAAAAGAATGATGAGATTTTGGTTGAATTTGACGGTATTGTTTATCGTTATCAAGTCGTCGAAATGGTTGAAGTTTCTCCTCAAGATATTTCAGTGCTTAGTCAACAATATGACGCTGAATATCTGACGCTGATTACTTGTGTTCCACCAGGAACATATTTGAAACGATTGGTGGTGAAGGCAAGGTTGGTTCCTTACTACAATGGCGATTCTAAGTATTGATTTTGGTTTGCGTCGAGTCGGCTTGGCAATTAGTGTGGACAGCTTAGTTCAGCTATTGGACGTGGTTCAGAATTCTCCAGGTTTAATTAAACAACTGGTAGTAATTTGCCAAAAAAACGAAATAGAAAGGATAGTAATTGGTTTACCTGAGGGTGAAATAGCGGAAAAAGTGAAAAAATTTGCCTGCCAGTTGAAATTAGCCATTAATCTTCCAGTTGATTTTCAGGATGAAACCTTGACTAGTCAAAAAGCACTTGATATGATGATAAAGTCAGGTAAAAAAAGAAAAGCCAGACAAGAGAAACAAGATTCATTTGCGGCAGCGCTGATTTTACAGAGATATTTAGAAAGAAGGAAAGATGTTTAAAAATATTATTGCTCCGGTTCAAGCTTGGCTTCTTTCTAAAGGTCAGTGTGTGGGTTGTGGTACAACTTTGAGTAATGGTAAGAGGGTCAAAAGAAAAGATGGGACAGAAAAAGTGACTTGTAAGTGTGGTCGAATTTTCGTCTATGATCCGAAAACCAAAAAATATCGGCGGGCTCTTTTTGAAGAAGTTTAAGTTTGTTTTTTTAATCATTGTTATTGCCCCAATTGTGGGGTTTTTTTGGTGGCGGTGGGCGACAGAAGCGGTAGCACCAAAAAAAGAAGCAAGTCAGGTCTTTATTATCAGAAAGGGTGAAAATTTAACTACAATTGCCAATCGGTTAAAAAAGGCAGGTTTAATTAGAAACTCTTTGGCTTTTAAGATTTTAGTTTTAAATGAAGGCTTTTCTGCCAAAATTCAAGCAGGTGATTTCCACTTAAAGCCTTCTTTTACCACCAAAGAAATTGCTGAGTTTCTCACTTATGGCACAATAGACATTTGGTTGACTTTTCCTGAAGGTTGGCGGCAAGAGGAAATAGTTCGTCGCTTGGTAAATAATTTAGTGAGTTTTGATTCCCAAGAGTTTTTGAATTTGGCCAATGACCTTGAAGGAACTTTGTTTCCTGATACTTATTTGATTCCCAAAGACGCTTCGGTGGGAGCGGTTCTTAAGATTTTTCAAAAAAATTTTGAGAAAAAGTTTTCTTCAAACTTGCAAACCGTTGCTAGAAAAAAAGGTTTGACTAAAAAACAGGTGTTGATTTTAGCTTCGATTGTCGAGCGAGAGACGAAGGAAAATAAAGACCGGCCAATTGTCGCTGGTATTTTAATTAAACGCTGGCAAAACGACTGGCCGTTACAGGCTGATGCCACTCTTCAATATGTTAAAGGCAGCCCGGGTGACTGGTGGCCGATTGCCACAGCCAAAGATAAACAAATCGAATCAGCGTATAATACTTATAAATATAAGGGCTTACCCCCTGCCCCGATTTGTAATCCTGGCTTAGCTTCAATTGAGGCCGTGGCTAATGCCCAGCAGACGCCTTTCTGGTTTTATCTTTCTGATAACCAGGGAAATATGCACTATGCTATCACCGCTGAAGAACACAATCAAAACATTGCTAGATATTTAAAATAATAAAAGCCTTGACAAGACTATTTTTTTGTGATATTTTTTGTTCAAGTTAGTTAAAGGGTAGGCGTACTAGGTACGCTTTTTTGTAGTCCGACTAAAAATCGGCGTTTTTTTACGTATAACCATCCTACTGCCAATTTTTAATGCCTTCCTTTAAAACAAAAGTTAACCGGGTCAATTGGGGTAAAAATTACCAGAATCTGCCCAAACTTGATTTGCTGGCGGTCCAACGGCAATCATATCAATGGTTTTTGTCTGAAGGGATTGCTCAGTTAATCGAAGAAATTTCTCCGATTGAAGATTTTACTGGCAAAAACTGGAAACTTTCTTTAGGCAAGCATAGTTTTGCCAAAATCAAAAGGACTCCTGAAGAGGCTCATCGTAAAAGATTAACCTTCGACCGCGCTTTAAAAATTGAGGCGGTTTTGTTAAATAAGAAAACCGGTAAGGAAAGTAAAAAGCAAGTTTTTTTAGGTGATATCCCCGCCATGACTGAAATAGGCACTTTTATTATTAATGGTATTGAAAGGGGTGTAGTCAACCAAATTGTCAGGTCCCCAGGGGTCTTTTTTTCTGGTGAAATAGACAAGACTAGTGGACGAATGCTTTACCAGGCTGAATTAAGACCAGTTCACGGTTCTTGGCTTGAATTTATGATTAATCGCAACGACGTGATTAGTGTCAGAATTGATCGTCGGCGGAAATTTCCGGCGACGACTTTTTTAAGAGCCCTTGGCTTTGGGGGCGACGAGGAAATTTTGGGCCTTTTTGGTCAAAAAGAGAAAGGGGGTCGCGATTTTATCATGGCGACTCTGGCTGAGGATGATACGAAAACTAGAGAAGAAGCTTTAATCAAAATTTACCAAAAGTTAAGACCAGGTGAACCAGTTGTGGCTGATAATGCCCGGACCTTAATAGAGAATATATTTTTCAATTATCGCCGCTACAATTTAGGAAAAGTTGGTCGTTTTAAAATCAATCGACGGCTGGGTTTGAATATTGCCAATGCTTATAAAAATTGGGTTTTGCACCGAGATGATGTGGTCGCCACCATTAAATATCTAATCAAACTCCAGCAAGGTGAAGGAGAAATTGACGAAATCGACCATCTTTCCAATCGGAGAGTGAGGCAAGTAGGTGAGTTGGTAGCAGAAAATGCCTTCCGGTTGGGACTTTTACGGTTAGAGCGTTCAATTAGGGAAAAAATGAGTTTATTTTCGACAGAAGAGAAAGTGACCCCTACACAATTGGTTAACGCCCGGCCGATTATCGCCGCCATTAATGAATTCTTTCGTAGCAATCAGCTTTCCACCGTGCTGGATCAAACTAATCCCTTATCCGAACTTGATAATTTACGCCGTCTTTCGGTGATGGGCCCAGGAGGCATTACTCGAAACAGAGCCTCTTTCTCGATTCGTGATATTAATGTTTCCCAATATGGCCGCGTTTGCCCGATTCGTTCTCCGGAGGGGCCGAATATCGGCCTGGTAACTTATATGGCTCTGTACGCCCAAATTAATGAATATGGTTTTCTGGAAGCTCCCTACCATCCAGTTAAAAAGGTAAAAAGGGGTAATCAGGTAAAAATGAAAGTGAGTGATGAAATTGTTTATCTTGCTGCCGATGACGAAAATCAGCACTATATTACCCACGCCGAAGTTAACCGAGGCAAAGGAGGGTTCCTGGCTGATTCCTGGGTACCAGTGAGATACAAAGGGGAATTTTTGGAAGCACCAGTTGAAAAAGTTGAGTTTATTGATGTTGTTCCTCGTCAGATAGTGGGCAGTTCTGCTTGCTTAATCCCTTTTTTAGCCAATGATATGCCTAATCGGGCCTTAATGGGTTCACACATGCAGTGTCAAGCTGTGCCTTTAGTGAAGCCAGAGTCACCAGTGGTAGGAACGGGAATGGAGAAAATTATTGCTGGAGCCATGGGCCGCACAGTTTGCGCCCGTCATGACGGTAAGATTATTTATGTTGATGCCGATAAGGTTGTTTTAAAAATTAAAGATAAAAAAAATAAACTAGGCAGTACGGCCACGATTAAAGTGGAAAAAAATCGAGAAACTTATTTTATTGCCAAATTCCAAAAATCCAATCCCAATAGCACTTGTTATTCTCAAAGACCGGTGGTGACCGTCGGCCAGCAAATTAAAAAAGGTGATCTTTTGATTGATGGTCCGGCTTGTGATCAGGGTGAGATTGCTTTGGGTTGTAATTTATTGATTGCTTACTGTTCGTATAAAGGCTTGGAATATGAAGATGCGATTATCATTTCTGACCGCTTGGTTAAGGAAGATATTTTAACTTCAGTTAACATTGAGGAGTATGAAACTTCAGTGGTGGAGACAAAACTTGGTCCAGAAGAGCTAACCCGTGATATTCCCAACGTGAGTGAGCAAGACCTGGCCAATTTGGCTGAAGATGGCATTGTCGTTGTTGGTTCAGAAGTGGAACAGAATGATATTTTAGTAGGTAAAATTGCTCCTAAGGGGGAAACAGAGCTGACGGCGGAGGAAAGACTTTTGCGAGCCATTTTTGGCGAAAAAGCCAGAGAAGTGAGAGATACCTCTTTGCGAGTTCCCCACGGTGAAAAAGGAACGGTGATTGATGTCCAAATTTTAGATCGAGAAAAAGGTGATGAGCTGGAGGCGGGGACGATTAAAAAGGTTATTGTTCGTGTCGCCCAGTTGCGGAAGATAAAAGTGGGTGACAAAGTGGCTGGTCGACACGGTAATAAAGGAGTCATTTCTAAAGTTGTGCCCAGGGTCGACATGCCCTATTTGGCTGATGGCACGCCTGTGGATATCATTATTTCACCTCTTTCTGTTTTATCCAGAATGAATTTAGGCCAGCTATTTGAAGCTCATGCTGGTTGGGCAGCTCAGAAGCTAGGTTACAAACTCGCTATTCCCGTGTTTGAAAAGATTGATGAGGAAAAAATTGTTCAAGAGTTGAAAAAAGCCGATTTGCCGGTTGATGGCAAAGTGGCTCTTTATGACGGTCGGACTGGCGAGCCTCGTCGATACAAAACTGTGATTGGTATTGGTTACATTATGAAGCTTGCCCATATGGTTGATGATAAAATTCATGCTCGTTCGACTGGTCCTTACTCTTTGGTCACCCAGCAACCCTTAGGAGGTAAAGCGCAAATGGGAGGCCAACGTTTGGGCGAAATGGAGGTTTGGGCTCTGGAGGCCCACCGAGCCGCCCATACTCTTCAGGAGATGTTGACGATTAAATCAGATGATGTTGTTGGCCGGGCCAAAGCTTTTGAAGCGATTGTTAAAGGGACGGAGATTCCTGAGGCTACTGTGCCTGAGTCATTTAAGGTTTTGGTTAAAGAATTGCAAGGCTTGGGTTTAGAAGTAACGCCGGTTGGTACCGTGGAGAAAAGAGAAAAAGGTGAAGAAAATGAAAAAACTAATTGATTTTAACGGTTTGAGAATAAGATTAGCCTCGCCAGAAGTTATCAAATCTTGGTCTCACGGCGAAGTTATTAAACCAGAAACCATTAATTACCGGACATTAAAGCCGGAGAAAGACGGCTTGTTCTGTGAACGTATTTTTGGACCGACTAAAGATTGGGAATGTTACTGTGGTAAATACAAAAAAATTCGTTATCGAGGGGTAATTTGCGATAAATGTGGTGTGGAAGTGACCCAGTCTCGAGTTCGGCGGGAAAGAATGGGTCATATTAGCTTAGCTTCACCAGCCGTTCATATTTGGTTTTTTAAAAGTGTTTCTTCAAAAATTTCTTTATTGCTTGATTTGCCACCGAGAGGGTTGGAAGCAGTGATTTATTTTGCTCAGTATTTAGTGACTGAGATTGATTCAAAAGCTAAAAAAGAAACTTTAGCCCGTTTAAAGAAGAGTTTAACTCAAAAGAAAAAAAAGTTGAGAAGTGGCCTTGAAAAAAAAGCTCAGAAATTAAAAAAAGAAAGTGAACGTGAGGAAAAAGAAACGAAGAGAAAAATTAAAGATAAAGAACGACAGGTTTTGGTACTTGAGGAAATTAGGCTTAAACTCAAACAAGGGTGTCAACAATTAAGGGATGAATTTATTTTAGAAGTTGAACAACTTGAGGAAATCTACCAAACAATTTCCGAAATGGTTCGTAGTTTAAGGGATTTATCTTTGTTGAGTGAAGACGAATATTTAAAACTGGCTGAGTATAAAGCGGCTTCTTTTTTTAAGGTGGGAATGGGGGCTGAAGTCTTGCTGAAGGTTATTGAAAAGTTAGATTTGGAAAAATTAGTCGCCGAACTCCGTGAGCAAGTAAAAGATGCCAAAGGCGCCCGCTATCTTAAAATTACTAAAAGACTGCGCTTGGTTGAGAAAATGAGAAATGCGGGCATTGACCCAAGCTGGATAATTTTAAGAGTTTTACCGGTTGTTCCTCCTGACCTTCGGCCGATGGTTCAGCTTTCGGGAGGTAGATTTGCTACCAGTGATCTTAATGATTTATATCGTCGGGTGATTAATCGTAATAATCGGTTGAAACATTTAATTACTTTAGGTGCTCCAGAAATTATTCTTCGCAACGAAAAGCGAATGCTTCAAGAAGCAGTTGACAATTTAATTGATGCGGGTAAGGCGCCGACACGGCGCTATCAGCGTCAGACCAAACCGACTCGGTCATTATCTGATCTTTTAAAAGGAAAGCAGGGTAGATTCCGCCAGAACCTTTTGGGAAAACGGGTTGATTACTCTGGCCGTTCAGTTATTGTCGTTGGTCCGGAGTTAAAACTGAACCAATGCGGTTTGCCCAAAGATATGGCGCTGGAAATGTTTAAACCATTTGTTTTAAGAGAAATCATTTTGGCTGGTCTGGCACCGAATGTCAAAAGTGCTAAATATATTTTAGAACACCGGCCACCGGAGGTTTTTGATATCTTGGAGAAAATTACCAAAAACCATCCTGTTTTGCTGAATCGAGCGCCGACTCTTCATAAATTGGGCATTCAAGCTTTTTATCCAATTTTAGTTGAGGAAAGCGCGATTAGACTTCCGCCTTGTGTTTGTGCTGGTTATAATGCTGATTTTGATGGTGATCAGATGGCGATTCACGTCCCATTGGGAGAAAAGGCCAAGGAGGAGGCTGTTGAATTGATGAGGCCAAAGAGTAATCTTTTACGGCCAGCTGACGGTTCACCCATTACCATTCCCGATAAGGAGATGGCCTTAGGCAGTTATTTTTTGACTTCAGTTGATTCTCAATTTGAGCCATCGAAAACAATTTTTAGTCATCCCCAAGAAGCAATTTTGGCTTATCAAGAAGGCAAGCTCGAATTGAGACGGTTGTTTAAAGTAAGAATAAACGACAAAATGATAGAAACGACCTGTGGTCGATTGTTGTTTAATGAAATTATGCCTCGAGGGATTCCTTTTGTGAATGACATGGTGCGGCAGCAAACAATCAAGGCTCTAATTACTCGAGCGATGCAAATTTGTGAGCCCGACGAGGTGGTTGAAATGATTGATGGTTTAAAAAGGTTAGGTTTTTGGGGATCAACTATTTCTGGTTTATCGGTAGGTGTTTGGGATTGTCATCTTTATCCAGAAAAACAAAAGGTAATCAGCGAAGCGAATGAAAGAGTAGCCCAAACAGAGCAAAATTTCAGCCAAGGTTTGATTACCGAGCAAGAAAGACGCCGTTTGATTCAGGAAATTTGGATGGACACCACTGAGGATTTGGCTGAGCGGACTTGGCAATGTTTTGGTCGCCAAAATAGTGTTTATTTATTTGTTGACGCAGGCTTGCGTCGGACTTCAAAAGATCAGGTGAAACAACTTTCAGCGATGCAAGGCTTGATTGTTGACCCTTCGGGTAAGATAGTTGAATTGCCGATTAAATCAAATTTTAGAGAAGGCCTATCAGTTTTTGAGTATCTTGCTAGCGCCCGAGGGGCAAGAAAAGGTTTGACTGATACGGCTTTAAAAACTTCAGATGCTGGTTATTTAACCAGACGTTTAGTTGATGCCACCCACGATATTATTGTTCGGAAAAAGGATTGTAAAACTAAGAAAGGTATCAAGATTATCCGGCAAGGAAAAAGAGGTGAAAAATTTTTGGAAAGAGTTTTAGGTCGGGTTTTGGCTGAAAAAGTGGTTGATCCCAAGACGAAAAAAACTCTTTTGAAAAAGGGAGAGCTAATCACCGATGGTAATCTTGGCCTTTTAGAGAAGCATGAAATTCAAGAGGTGCAAGTGCGATCAACTTTAACTTGTGAGTTACACTATGGAGTTTGTAGCCAGTGTTATGGTTGGGATTTCTCAGCCCGGAAGCTGGTGGAAATTGGCACGCCGGTGGGAGTGATTGCTGCCCAATCGATTGGCGAGCCTGGCACTCAGCTGACTATGAGAACTAAACACAGTGGAGGTATTGTTGGCCTTGATGTGACTCAGGGTTTACCTCGAGTTGAAGAGCTTTTTGAAGCCCGAATCCCCAAAGCTCTCTCGCCTTTGGCAGAGATTGCTGGCAAGGTGAGCGTGGTTGAAACAGACGATGGCTATAGGGTGAGAATCCGGAGTGTTGGGGTTAAGCCAATTGAAGAAAAGGAATATTTAATTCCTTCCGTTAGCCAGTTAAGAGTTAAAAATGGGCAATTAGTGGAGGTGGGTGCCCAACTGGCTTTGGGAGCTTTGGATGTTAGGGAAATCTTAGAAATTCGCGGTTTGCAAGCGGTTCGAGAGTATCTGGTTGAGGAAATTCAAAAGGTTTATGACTCCCAGGGAATCCCGATTAATGATAAGCATTTTGAAATCATTATTCGCCGGATGAGTGATAAAGTGAGAGTGAAAATGCCAGGAGATACCTCTTTCTTGCCTCAAGAACTGGCGAGTAAAGCAAGATTTGAAGAAGAAAACGCCCGCGCTTTGGCCGAAGGGGGCGAGCCGGCGACCGCACAGGTGGTGATTTTAGGTTTAACCAAAGCCTCACTTTTTACTGAGTCTTGGCTTTCCGCGGCTTCTTTTCAAAACACAACCGATGTCTTAACCAATGCTGCTCTTGAGGATAGAAAAGATAACCTTTTAGGCTTGAAAGAAAATGTGATAATTGGCAGATTAATTCCTGTTGCCTCTAAAAGAGTGAAAATTAAAGCGCAATAGAGTACAATAAGACCATGCCTACAGTAGCCCAATTAGTCAGAAAAGGTCGGAAAAAAACCAAAAAGAAGATTAAAGCGACCGCCTTGCGCAAGAGCTTTAATACCAAGGATCGACGGATGATTTCGACAGTTAATCCCCAAAAAAGGGGAGTGATTACGTTGGTGAAGACAATGCCGCCTAAAAAGCCAAATTCGGCTTTAAGAAAAGTGGCTCGGGTGCGGCTTTCCAATAAGCAAGAAGTCACCGCCTATATTCCTGGTGAGGGCCATGAACTGGCTGAACATAGTATTATTTTGGTCAGAGCCGGCCGGGTTAGAGATTTGCCAGGAGTGAAGTATCATATTGTCCGCGGTAAATATGATACTACTGGTGTGGCGGGAAGAAAAAAAGGTCGGTCTAAATATGGCACCAGGAAAGGGGGTGTGGTAGCTGCTGTCGAGGAAACTCCGTCTACCCAACCTAAAGGAGAATAAATGCCAAGAAGTGAAAAAGTTAAAAAAAGAATTTTGCCCCCTGACCCGGTTTACAACAGCCAGTTGATAACTCGTTTAATTAATCGGGTGATGCGGTCAGGTAAAAAAACTGTCGCCCAAGAACATGTTTATCAAGCTTTTGAATTGGTTAAAAAAAAGACCAAAAAGGAGCCACTGGAGATTTTCACTCAGGCTTTAGAAAATATTAAACCAAGTATGGAAGTTAGACCCAGAAGGGTTGGTGGTGCGGCTTACCAGGTACCGATACCTGTCAGAGGTGGTCGTCGAGAGACCTTAGCCATTCGTTGGTTAATTCAGGCAGCTCAAGCCAGGCCCAACAAAGAGTACCATATTTTTAGCCAGAAATTAGCTGCCGAAATTTTGGATGCGGTCGAAAGAGAAGGCGGCGCGGTTAAGAAAAAAGAAAATATTCATAGAATGGCCGAAGCCAATAGAGCATTTGCTCATTTCAGATGGTAGCAAGGCTGCCAGATGAAACAAGGTTCTTGAGCAAAGCGAAAGGTTCTTATTTTCGTTGGTAGTCTCTCTGCCTCCCCTGCTTGATAAATCCTATAGTTTATGATATATTGTTACTAGTGGCTCTTTTCCAACAGCATTTAGGGAGGAAAGTAATGAAGCAATTAGTGGGAGTGGTTTTTTTCCTTTTGTTGGTGGTCATCGGGTCGACCATAGCATATGAGGGGGGTATTTGGAAACCATTCACGCCGGCACCACCAAGCGAGACCAACACAAAGCCTTATGCTACAGTCTTGGGCATTGTGGTGATTGTGGTAATGCTTAGGCTATTACCGGCCTTCGGCAGGGCTGGAGTTCGGAAAACGAAAGACAGGCTGAAGAGCCAGGAATAACCCTCTGGCGGGCAGCCAAAACAGTCATGTTAAGGTTACCCACCGTTTTTTTTGCTTGAATCATTCTTCAGTTTTTGTTAAAATACTTTCGAAGCTTTGAACTGCTTCTTTTAGGAAGCGGTTTTTTATATAATAGAAATATGGCAGAAGTAAGCGAAACCGTCAAAAAAAGAATTGTCCCTTTGGAAAAAATCCGTAATATTGGGATTATTGCCCATATTGATGCTGGTAAAACTACCACCACTGAGCGAATCCTTTATTACACTGGCAGAACTTACAAAATTGGTGACATTGATGAGGGTACGACCCAAATGGATTGGATGGAACAAGAGAAAGAAAGGGGAATTACCATCATGTCGGCAGCGACGACAACTTTTTGGATGCTTAAAGAAGAGGGAGCAGTTCCCAAAGATTCTTACCGTATTAATATCATTGACACGCCTGGCCACATTGATTTTACCGCCGAAGTGGAACGCTCTTTGCGAGTTTTGGATGGCGGAGTGGTTGTTTTTGATGCTGAAGAAGGGGTTCAGTCTCAGTCAGAAACAGTCTGGCGCCAGGCGGATAAATACCAAGTACCTCGAATTTGTTTTATTAATAAAATGGACAAGTTAGGCGCTAATTTTGACCGGACAGTACAGATGGTTGAAGATAGATTGGGAGCCAAGCCGGCGATTATGACCTTACCCATTGGCAAGGAGAAAGATTTTCGAGGGGTGGTTTTGGTTTTGGAAGAAAAAGCTTTAATTTGGCCTGAAGATGATGAAACTGGTGAAAAATTTCAAGAAGTGGCAGTGCCTGGAGACTTAAGAAAGCAACTTAAAAAGACAAGAGAAGAGTTGGTGGAAAAGATTGCTGAAAACGATGAAAAATTAATGGATAAATATTTAGTAGGAGAAGAGGTTTCGGTGGTAGAGTTGAAAAAGGCATTAAGAAAAGCCACGATTGCCAATAAGTTTGTGCCGGTTTACTGTGGGGCTTCGCTCCGAAATAAAGGCGTTCAGGTTATGCTTGATGGTGTGGTTAATTTTCTGCCCAGCCCGCTTGATGTGCCGGTGATTGAAGGTATTAATTCTGAAACAAACCAAAAAGAAACCAGAGAAACTGATCCTAATGGCCCTTTTGCCGCTCTTGCTTTTAAAATTCAAACTGATCCTCATGTTGGCAGGTTGACTTATTTGAGGATTTATTCAGGTACTTTAAAGTCAGGTGAAACAGTTTGGAATAGCACCCAGCATCGCCAGGAGCGAGCTGGCAGACTTCTTTTGATGCACGCTAATCAGCGAGAAATGATTGGCTCCACTATGGCCGGCGAGATTGTAGCCGTGGTTGGGTTGAAAGAAACCACCACCGGTGATACTCTATGTCAAAAAGACAAACCCATTCTTTTAGAATCAATTGCCTTTCCTGAGCCAGTGATTTCTCTGGCCATTGAGCCAAAAACCAAGGCTGATCAGGAAAAATTAGGCTATGCTTTAAAAAGGCTTTCTGAAGAAGATCCTACTTTTAAGATTAAAACTGATCGGGAAACAGGCCAGACTATCATTTCTGGCATGGGTGAACTTCACTTAGAGATTTTGGTTGACCGGATGAAGCGGGAATTCAATGTTTTGTCCAACACTGGACAACCCCAGGTTGCTTATAAAGAAACCATTCAAAAAACAGCCGCGGCCGAAGGTAAGTACATTCGCCAGTCAGGCGGTCGGGGTCAATATGGCCATTGTTTTTTACGGGTTGAGCCCAAGCAGCGCGGTGAAGGTTTTGAGTTTAAAAACGAGATTCGAGGGACAGCCATTCCTTCTGAATTTATTCCAGCTATTGAAAAGGGGGTTAAAGAGGCGATGGAAAAAGGGGTATTGGCTGGCTATCCTTTGGTAGATATGATGGTGGCGGTCTATGATGGTAGCTACCATGAGGTTGATTCTTCAGAAATTGCTTTTAAAATTGCCGGTTCAGTTGCCGTTCAGGAGGCAGTTAAGAGAGCTAACCTAGTTTTGCTTGAGCCAATTATGAGGCTTGAAGTGACCACGCCAGAAAAATTTATGGGTGAAGTGATTGGTGACTTATCTAGCAAAAGAGCCCAAATTTTAGATACCCAAGTGAGAGAGGCGGTTAGAATTATTACTGCTTTGATTCCATTGGCTGAGGTTCGGGGTTACTCGACGATGTTGCGCAGTTTAACCCAGGGACGGGCAAGTTTTTATATGGAGCCATCCCATTATCAAGAAACACCCGCCAATATTACAGAAAAAATTGTGGCTGCCAAAATGGGTAAACCGGTTGAGAAATAAGCGAGATTTTGCGGGGCTTGAAAAAAAAGAAATAATCCTGTAGAATTATCAATTACTTATTAAAAAGGAGGAAATATGGCAGAAAAAGCAAAATTTGAAAGAAAAAAACCGCATATTAATATTGGCACGATTGGTCATGTTGACCACGGTAAGACAACTTTAACTTCGGCGATTACCAGAGTCCTGGCCAAACAGCAAGATAATTCCACTCAAGCGTTGGCTTTTGAAGATATTGATAAGGCGCCTGAAGAAAGAGAGCGAGGTATTACCATTGACATTTATCACGCTGAATTTGAGACAGAAAAGCGGCACTATGCTCATATTGACTGCCCTGGTCATAAAGACTACATCAAAAACATGATTATCGGCGCGGCCCAAATGGACGGCGCTATTTTGGTGGTGGCCGCTGATGATGGGCCTATGCCTCAAACCCGGGAGCACATTTTGCTCGCCCGGCAAGTGAATGTGCCGGCTGTGGTTGTATTTTTGAATAAAGTGGATATGGTTAAAGATCCGGAGTTGCTTGATTTGGTCGAAATGGAAATCCGGGAAGTTTTGACCAAATACAAGTATCCGGGTGATAAGACTCCAATTATTCGTGGGTCAGCTTTAAAGGCAATGGAAGGTGATCCTGAAGAAGAAAAAAATATTTTAGCTCTCGTTAAAGCTATCGATGAGTATATTCCTACGCCCAAGCGGGATACCGAAAAGCCTTTCTTGATGCCAATTGAAGATGTTTTTTCCATCAAAGGTCGGGGAACAGTCGTCACCGGGCGGATTGAGCGAGGCAAAGTCAAGGTTAATGACACTATCGAGATTGTTGGTATTAAAAAGACTGTCTCAACCGTGGTCACTGGTGTGGAAATGTTTAGAAAATCACTTGATGAAGGTCAAGCGGGTGACAATGTCGGTATTCTTCTAAGAGGAGTTGAGAAAGACGATGTTGAACGTGGTCAAGTTTTGGCTAAAACAGGCTCAGTGACGCCTCATACTGAATTTGAGGCAGAAGTTTATATTTTGACCAAAGAAGAAGGTGGTCGACACACACCATTTTTTTCTGGTTACAAGCCACAATTTTACATCCGGACAACGGATGTTACTGGCGAAGTTACCTTGCCTAAAGGGGTAGAAATGGTTATGCCTGGTGATAATGCCAAAATGACTGTCAAACTCATACAACCGGTCGCTTCAGAAGAAGGTTTGCGGTTTGCTATTCGTGAAGGCGGCCACACAGTCGGTGCAGGGGTAATAAGTAAAATAATTGCCTAAAAATGCCAAAAGGCAGAATCAGAGTACGTTTAAAATCGTACGATCATCGAGTTATTGATGAAAGTTGCGAGAAAATTCTCGAGACAGCCTTGGTTACAGGAGCCAAGGTGGTGGGGCCAGTGCCCCTACCCACTAAAAGAAAACTCATTACCGTCACTACTTCTCCTTTTACTGACAAAGACGCCCGCGAACACTTTCAAATTCTAACCCACAAACGCCTGATTGACATTTTAGAACCCACTGATAAAACAATTGACTCTCTCATGCACCTTGACCTTCCTGCAGGTGTTGATATTGAGATAAAAATGTGAGATAAAAATGTAGTCTCAATTCTCAGCCAAATGTCTTAAAAGTTTTGACTTTATCTCTTTTTCGATTTCTCTGCGGTAGTTATAATTGTGTTTCTTTGATATTTCTTTTGTCACATCGGAAAAAATATTTATCGTTCCAATCAGCGCTTGTTTTATTTGGCTTTTCTCATAAGAAGGGCTTATTTCTTTAAGTAGTTTAATTTGTGGTGGAGATAAGAATTGTTCAATCATTTTGTTTGTTTCTAGGAGTAATATTTTGGGGTCATTTAAAAGTTCAAAGAATTTAATGAGCGAAGATTGAATTAAATGAAGTGCTTTGCGGGCATTATAGACTTCATCCTTTTTATAATATTGGATAGCCACAATAGCCATATACCAGAAATCAACTACTTTATCTTGGAACAATTTTTGGAAATTCAGAGTTTTAGGGCGAGATGTCAAGGCTTTATCCAGTCGGCCATTAGTTTTGTCGATAAGAGCCTTAACGGGTTGAGTGGTTGGTCGAGAAAAAACCGAATTTATCTCAGAAAGTTTAACGATTGGTAGTTCTAACCTAAATAAATTTTCGAAAACTGTCGAAAAACCCGCCCATTGATTTTTATAAGAAAAAATCACTTTACCTAATTTATTCACTAAACTAGGTAATTGTTTCTCAATTTTTTCCTCATTGCCGTCCTTGACAATGATATAAACTTTCATGTCCGAATAAGAGTTGGCAATGTAAATGGTCTTTCTTATTTGTGAGCCCACTAAAACTAGCCCAACTACAAGGGGGTTTTTTTCTAATTCTTTTTTTAACCTGGAAATGATGATTTTAGGATTAGTCATACTGCCCAATTTTCCCGCTTCTATGATTATTTTATCATATGACTCTCTCATGCACCTTGACCTTCCGGCAGGCGTTGATATAGAAATAAAAATGTAATTTTCTTCTTGCATCTTCGTGGCTAATGTTATATAATTTCCCTATCTTAAAATGGAGGTGATAAGCTCGTCATAAAGGCTTAGTTTATTAAAGGAGTCTGAAATCAGAGTGCCTCCGGCACTCTTTTTGGTGTCCTCGACTACGTTCAGGATAAAGGGAAAATGACAAACGCAATTTTAGGAACAAAACTTGATATGGTTCAAAAATTTGACAAAGCAGGCTGGCGAATGCCGGTCAGTCAGGTTATGGCTGGCCCTTGCAAGGTGGCCAAAATTAAAACTCTTGGCAAGGATGGCTATAACGCAATTCAGTTTGGATTCGGTGAAAAGAAAGTAAAGCCAAAAAAAGGAGCCAAATCAAAAACGGCTCCTAAATTTTTGAGAGAATTCAGAGTTGACAAGTTGCCCAGACTTAAAATTGGAGATGAAATAAAAGTCGGTCAAGTTTTTAAAGTGGGTGACAAGGTAAAAGTGACGGGTCAGTCAAAAGGTAAGGGTTTTACTGGTGTGATGAAAAGATGGGGTTTTAAAGGCGGCCCAAGAACTCATGGCCAGTCAGATCGGCAAAGAGCGCCAGGTTCAATTGGTCAAGGGACGACACCTGGTCGAGTATACAAGGGCAAAAAAATGCCTGGTAGGGCTGGTGGTCAAAAAGTGACTATTTCTGGTTTAACAGTCACTGAGGTTGATGATAAGAATAATTTGTTAGAAATTAAGGGCTTATTGCCTGGTCCTAAAAACGGTTTTTTAATTATTAGAAAACAAAATGCCTAAAATAGCCTTGTTAAACACCAGCGGTAAAAAATCAGGGGAAATTAATCTTCCTCCAAGGATTTTTGCGGCCAAAGTTAATGAGCCGCTCATGGCCCAAGCAATTAAAGTTTATTTGACTAATCAAAGAAAGGTTCATGCCAAAACCAAAAGCCGCGGAGAGGTTTCTGGTTCGGGTAGAAAGATTTGGCGCCAAAAAGGGACAGGACGGGCTCGTCATGGTGATCGTTATGCACCAATTTTTGTTGGTGGCGGTGTTGCCCATGGGCCAAGAGGCAACCAAAATTTTAAATTAGAAATGAGTAAAAAAATGAAGCGGGCTGCGCTTTTTTCGTCCTTAAGCGCCAAGCTTAAGGATAAAGAAATTTTGGTGGTAAGTGGTCTTGCTAAAGTGAAACCGAAGACAAAGGAAATGGCCAGGGTATTGAAAAATTTGCAATTAGAGCAGTTAAAAACTTTATTAGTCATGCCTGCCAAACTAGACAATGTATTTCGGGCTGGCCAAAATATTGAAAAGTTGAATTTAATTCAAGCTGATTTATTAAATACTTTTGCAGTTTTGAATGGTGGCAAGATGGTTTTAATGGAAGAAGCAGTTTCTAAGTTGGAGAAAACATGGATTTGATCAAGGTTGTCAAAAAGCCGATTATTACTGAAAAAACTACCAGATGGCTGGAGGGTAATAAATATACTTTTCAAGTTGCTCGTCAGGCAACTAAAAAAGAGATTAAACAGGCTGTGGAAAAGTTTTTCAAAGTGAAAGTTAAGGCAGCTTGGACAATGATGGCCAAAGGCAAAACAAGAAAAGTGGGTTCTGGTAAAAGAGAGGTGAAAACGGGTAATTGGAAAAAAGCATTAGTTCAATTAGCTGAGGGAGAAAAAATTGATATTTTAGCTGCTCCTGAAGAAAGGGAAATAAAGAAAAAATGAGTAAAAAACTTTTAAAAATTTTACCTAAAAATTCTGGTCGAAACGCCAGTGGTCAAATTACGGTTCGCCATCAAGGCGGTCGGCAAAAACGATTCTTGCGGAGAATTGATTTTGTCAGAAACAAACACGATATTAAGGCTCGGGTAGTTTCGATTGAATACGATCCTAATCGGACTGCCGATATTGCCTTGCTAGTTTACAAAGACGGTGAAAAGCGCTATATTTTAGCGCCAAAAGATTTAAAAGTTGGTGATTGGCTGGTTTCTGGAAAAAAAGCAGAGCCTAAAGTAGGTAATGCTTTACCTTTGAAAAAAATTCCCGTGGGCACTTTAGTTCATAATATTGAGCTAGCTCCAGGTAAAGGTGGCCAATTGGCTCGAGGTGCGGGAACAGGGGCGGTTGTCCAGGCAAAGGAATCAGGCTTTGCCAATCTTAAACTGCCCTCTGGAGAGGTAAGAAGAATTCCCTTGGCTTGTTTTGCGACCATTGGTCAATTGAGTAGAGCTGAGCTTAAAACTGAAAAAATTGGCAAAGCTGGCCGAAAAAGGCACATGGGAATCAGACCAACAGTTCGAGGTGTTGCCCAACATCCTGGATCTCATCCTCATGGTGGCGGTGAGGGAAAGTCGGGCATTGGTATGCCCAGCCCAAAATCCCCCTGGGGTAAGAAAACCTTAGGTAAAAAAACAAGAAAAAAAAAGAAATATTCTGACAAGTTAATTCTTAAGAGAAGAAAGTAAAATGGGTCGATCAAGTAAAAAAGGACCATATGTAGACGAAAAATTGCTGAAAAAAGTAATGGCTCAGAAGTCAGGTAAAAAAGAGCCAATTAAAACCTGGGCAAGAGCCAGCCAAATTCCGCCTGAGTTCGTTGGCCATATTTTTCAGGTTCATAATGGTCGGGCTTTTGTTGATGTTTTTGTCACTGAGGCTATGGTCGGCCATCGTCTAGGAGAGTTTGCACCTACCAGGACATTCAGAGGTCATGGTCGGATGGTTAAAAGAATTATTACCAAAACTTAAACTATCATGGAAATCATTGCTCGATCAAAATACGTCAGAATCAGCCCGAGGAAAATGCGGTTGGTGGCTGATTTAGTTCGTGGTTTACCGACCCAAGAGGCGATGGATATTTTAACCCATTTGAATAAAAATGGGGCCAAACCTTTACTTTTAACTTTAAAGCAGGCAGTTGGCAACGCCGTTAATAACCTTAACCTTGAAAAAGATAATTTATTGATTAAAAGATTGGAAATTGGCAAAGGTCCCACTTTTAAGCGAGGTCGTCCAGTTTCTCGAGGTGTCTGGCACCCAATCTTAAAAAGAACTTGTCATATTAAAGTGATTTTAGAAGGGGAAGCGGCTCAAAAGAAGGCTAAAAAGAAATAATTATGGGACAAAAAGTTAATCCAATTGGTTTTAGACTCGTCCAGTCCAAAGACTGGCAGTCTCGTTGGTTTACCGATGATAAAAAACAATATCGGGAAAATCTTTTGGAGGATGT
>Ga0307379_10003954_pt1 | contig 21310 bp, 17 predicted proteins | sample UN2MG_FD_202237 | JGI IMG/M metagenome (GOLD analysis project Ga0307379, IMG submission 202237) | Soil microbial communities from Risofladan, Vaasa, Finland - UN-2 | ecosystem: Environmental > Terrestrial > Soil > Coastal area > Acid sulfate soil | place: Finland: Risofladan, Vaasa | collected... | reverse complement strand
GGCATGTTTTTTATCGAAATGTCGAATGCATGTAATAATAAAAAACAGATTAATTCAATTGTATTTAAAGATATGTTAGAAGCAGCAGTTTCAGGGATAAACGAAGTTGATTTAAGTAAAGCAAAAACTGGTGATAAAACAATGATGGATACCCTTATTCCAGCAGTAGAAGCTTATAAAACTGCTATTAATCATGGAAAAAGTTTTATAGAAGCTCTGGAAGAAATGAAAATTGCGGCTGAAAAAGGGAAGGAATCTACCAAAGAACTTATTGCAAAAGTAGGAAGAGCAAGTAGGCTTGGAGAACGTTCTAGGGGTTTTTTAGATGTAGGCGCAGTCTCAAGTTGGTTAATATTAAGATCAATAGCAGATTCTGTAATAAGACTTTTAAATAATTCTTAAAAATAATAAAGATTTATTTAACAAAACGGAAGGTTAAAACTAAATCATTTTTTTAAACTAAAGTAATAATAATTGTTAAATTAGAAAGAAATCCATTATTTATTATAAAACCTTTAATCAGTAATTTTTGAAAAATCCAAGAAAAAAAGGAGGTGATTACTTAAACAAGATAGCAGGTACACTCTATAGCTAAAAGAGGATACTTTTAAAAAAAGGGGGGGGATGTTAAAAACTAATTCGAAAGTTATATAATTTAGAAAAGTTTGTAGTGCAAAAAGCTTTTTTGAAAAAATATTGACAGATAGAATTTTTGTTAACAAAACATTTTGTGAAAAATTAGTATTGTAAGCTATTTCAATACTATGAAATTAAAAAGGAGAAAATAATTATGAGAAATATAAAACGTATAATTGGATTGGTTTTAATTATTATACTTGGTCTAAGCATGCTTAGTACAGTGAGTGCCGCAGGAAGGGAATTTCGCTTTGTAATTATTCCTAAATGCGTACATCCATGGTTTGATCAAGTAGTTGAAGGAGCAAAGGAGCAAGCTCTTTTACTTGAAAAACAAACTGGTGATAAATTTATCATTGACTATAGAGCACCTGCACAAGCAGATGTTGTATTACAGAATAACATTCTTGAAGGAGCAGCTGCAACAAAACCGGATGGTATTACCATAGACCTTCTTGATGCTGCCGGTAATAAAGCTGTTGTAGAATCGATCTTGAAACTGGGAATAAAAGTTGTTGGATTTGATACCAAGGCACCAGACGATTGGGGTTTGACCAGTGTTGGTAATGATTTTGCAGAACAAGCAAGTATTGCTTCCGAACGGCTAGTAGAACTTCTCGGAGGAAAAGGTAAAGTAGCAATTATGCGAGGTTTTCCAACAGCTATAAATCATCATATTCGTTATCTATCCCATAAGGCAACCTTCGAGAAATACCCTGACATAGAGCTTGTAGCTGAGGGAATTGATAATGACAGTATTGAAACAGCGCAGCAACAAGCTGCATCGATTATTGCTGCTCATCCTGATCTTGGTGGATTTGTTTCTTGTGACGCAGCCGGACCCATCGGTATTGGAATTGCCATTAAAGAAGCAGGTAAAACAGGTAAGGTCCTGAGCGTTGGATTGGATAGTTTAGACCAGTTACTTGTTTTGATCAAAGAAGGTGTCGTGGAATCTTCCTCATCTACGAAACCGTATATGCAGGGTGCCTGGGCTGTTATCGCCATGTGGATGCAAGCATTAGGCCAACCTACACCTAAATGGATCGATACAGGTATAGCGATTATCACTCAAGATAACGTTGATACTTACAGAGCAGAATAAGTTTCGCGGTAGAGATACTTAATAATAACTAATACTTATAATAATAGGGGTTGTCAGGTTCTTCTAACACTTAACAACCCCTATTCGTTATAATTGTAGTGAGGTTAACCATGCGAATATTAGAAGCACATAATATTACAAAGTCATTTCCAGGTGTCGTTGCACTTAAAAATGTGAATGTGGCTTTCGAAACAAAAAAAATTCATGGCATTATTGGTGAGAATGGAGCCGGAAAAAGTACACTGGTTAAGATATTAACTGGTATTTATCAGCCCGATAAAGGAGAAATACTTATTGAAGGCAAAGAGGCAATTGACCATCGTAATAATAAATTATTTGAAAAAGTTACATTTGTACCTCAAGAGTTAGATATTTTTCAAAACTTGACGGTTGCGGAAAACTTGTTTATGCCTTTTCGAAAATCTGGGTTTGAGGATACTTTTGTAAATATGGGAAAACTTTACCGTGCGGCCATACCCTGGCTTGAAAAATTCAATATCAATGTGGATCCGAATAATCTTGTAAAAAATATTTCTATATCAAATCAACAGTTGCTTCAGGTTGCACGTGCATTTGTAAATAAATATTTCAAGATCATTATTCTTGATGAGCCTACTACGAGCCTGACAATGAGTGGTACGACTTGTTTATTCGATGCGATTCGTAAATTAAAAACAGAAGATAAAGCTATTATTTTTATTTCTCATAAGCTCGATGAAGTATTTGATATATGTGATGAAATTACCGTCCTTCGAAATGGAGAGAAAGTTGGTTATTCGAGAATCAAGGACATTGATAGGCGGTGGGTTATCACTAAAATGTCTGCGAGAGATATCAATGAAGAAAGTACTTTTCGTCCTAAAAAGAGAAAAACAGAAGATATTATTCTTGAGGTCAATGAGTTATCCGGATTAGGTTTTTCCAATATTAATTTTAATCTCCACAAGGGCGAAATTTTAGGTTTTTCTGGTCTTGTGGGTGCGGGTCGGTCTGAAATTATGCAAACGATTTTTGGTCTTTTGCCTGTAAAGTCTGGAAATGTAAAGTTCGAAGGTAAACCGTGGAAGTTTGGTAACACGAATTTCTCTATACGTATGGGATTATTCTATCTTCCCGAGGAAAGAAAGCGACAAGGGATTTTACCTTTATTAAGTGTTCAACACAATATTGGCATAGCCCTCATTGACAAAATTTCAAATGGTATCGTCATCTCCTCACCAAAAGAGCGAAATTTAGTAGAAAAAGTAATTGATTCTTATGATATAAAGACTCCGACGATTAAAAGACAGATTATATATTTAAGCGGGGGTAATCAACAAAAGGTAATCATTGGACGCGCTATGTTTTGTATGCCAAAAATACTTATATTTGATGAGCCAACGAAGGGAATTGATGTAGGAACAAAGAATGATTTATATCGAATGATGAAGAAAATAGTAGATGAGGAAGGGGTAAGCATAATCCTTGTTTCATCAGAGCTTGAAGAGCTCTTAAGGTGTTCTAATCGAATTATTACGGTGTACAATGGCGAAAAAGTAGGAGAGTTCGAAACAGAAAATACTAAAGAATCGGAGATATTAAATTCTATATTAGGTGAAAATATCAAGAATAGTACGGAGAGTATATTATGAAAAAAGAAAATGTCATCAAAATGTTAGGTAGCATTCTAAAAGGAAAACAAATAAGTGGTATTATGGCAGTATTAGGGTTGATGATTATTATCGCCTCTTTATCATCCCCTTATTTTTTGACTGCATACAATTTGAAAGCAGTAATACGTTCACTTGCTTTCGTTAGTATCGTTGCAATTGGCCAGGGTTGCTTGTTATTACTTGGGGAAATCGATTTATCGGTAGGATCTATCGCCGGACTCTGTGGAGTTATTGGAGGAATATTAATGGTACACGTCGGTATTAATCCCTACTTATCATTAATTCTATCCCTACTTTTAGGTGCCATATTGGGAATGCTCAATGGACTTATCACGGTTCACCTGAAACTTAGCTCATTAATCGTCACAATCGGAACAGCCGGTATATATAAAGGAATCAATTTAGTAATCTCAGAAGGAAGAGCGATTACGGACATTCCCAAAGAGATTTATTTTCTGGGTCAAGGTTATCTCTTTAATATTCCCTTGCCTTTCATTATCATGCTTATCGTGCTTGTATTAATTGTGTTTCTAACGAAGTACACACCATTTGGTCGTTATATGTATGCAGTAGGTAATAGCAAAGAGGCTTCATGGATACTTGGCATAAAAGTTAATTTTATTAGAATAATAACTTTTATGATTACTGGTTTATTAGCTGCGTTAGCTGGAATGATTATGGTTGCGCGACTCGGTTCATCTCAACCTGCCATCGGTGAACTATGGGTTTTAAATTCAATAGCTGCTGCTGTTATAGGAGGGGTTGCTTTGACAGGAGGTATTGGTAGCCCAGCAGGGGCATTAGTTGGCGCAGCCATCATTGGGGTGATAGAGAACATCATTGTACTATACGGTGTATCGGTTTATTGGCAAACCGCTGTAAGCGGAGTAATAATTGTAGGAGCTGTTGCATTGGATTCTATATCCCGGATGGTAGCCTTAAGAAGGAAAAATATATAGGAGGAGCATCATGAAGGTTGGTTTAAATCTATCATTTGCTGTAAAACGATGGTTAGAACCGAAATTTCTTTCTTCAATGATTAGAAATGACTTGGAGACTAGATACATTCAGTTTACGTGGGATTTGCTTAATCCTTGGTGGCCTTCCCGTCAGCGAGACGAGATTGCGCGAGAATGGAGCCAAGCTTTTAAAAAAGAAGGTTTAGTCCTTACTGGCACTTTCGGTGGTTTAGCGTCTTATACCTATCCTCAGCTAATGGCGCCTACGGCTGAGCAGCGTAAGATATCTTTAGATTTCTTTAAACGTGCCATCGATATGTCTGCTGTTATGGAATCAAGTTCTATAGGTACCCCGCTTGGGGGTATGACCCATAATGATGCCTATGATGAAAAAAAACGGGAAGAAATTTATAGCGTTGTCCTCGACTTAGTACGCGAGCTGGCCGTTTATGCGAAGAAAGCGGGGCTAAAAAAAATTATTATCGAGCCAACCCCTCTTTTTGCAGAATTTCCTAATGATCCTAAGAATTCCCTTAAATTAATGCAGGATCTTGATGGAACAACGGATGTACCGGTACGACTTTTAATAGATTGGGGGCATGCGATATTAGAACCGTTTCTTAAGGAGCAGGCGGATATGGAAACCTGGCTCAATAAATGTCGACCATATATAGACTGCTTTCATCTTCAACAAACAGATGGACTGCTTGATCGTCATTGGAGTTTTACTCATGATGGAAAGCTTAATATTGACTCAATTCGGTATGTCATCGAAAAATATAATTTGAATGATTTAATACAATATGTCGAGGTAATCTACCCATTTGAAGAAACAGATGAAAATGTCTATGATGATATTCGAAAAACCATGCGTATGTTACAGAATTCTCTCGGAGAAGGAGGTTATTGAGATGGACTATCATCAGCAAGCGAATATAATCATTAAGGAACTCGGTAAGGTATTTGATCGCATTGATCTTTCGGAAGTAGAGCGTTTCGTTTTAGAAATCATGAAGGCGAAAAAGGTCATATTGATCGGCGTTGGAAGAGAAGGGCTATCAACCAAGGCCTTTACCATGCGTTTAATGCACCTTGGTATTGAAAGCCATTGGATTTGGGATGAAACGACTCCCGCAATCGGCGAGGGGGATTTGCTCATCGCTACGAGTGGATGTGGCGAAATCGGGCATATACATTATGTTATCGAGAAAGCAAAAAAGCAGGGGGCAAGAATATCGGTTGTGACAGGGGATCCCGAAAAAAAAACACCTAGGGCTGCGGATAATGTATTATTCCTACCTGCACATGTATATCTAGGGACTGCTGATGTGGTGCCTTCAAATCAGCTAATGGGAAATCTCTTTGAACAAAGCTTATTGATACTGTTTGATATGATTATCATGGATTTAATGAGCCGGCTTGGCACCACTAAAGAAGCAATGGAGAGCCGCCATAGGAACCTTGAATAAATTTATTATTTTTATGTTTTAAACCATATAAAATTAGCTACAAAATCTTGATGGGCAGCATATGACGACCATGGTGTAATAATGGGTGTGGGTTTTGAGGCTATTCTCTAGGAATTGTAATTAATAGAATTCACTTATATTTATCAAATATTTTTTAGAGTGATTCGAGCATAAGCTATTATATTTAACTTGTTATTTTATAATAAGTAAAAATAATGTAGTCCACAATTAAAAAATTACTATTTCTGATTTTAGGAAAATATTTGAAATAAAATGGTTATTAAATAATTTAAAAGGAGGATATGCTAAATGTATAAATTTGGGGTTGATTCTTTTATCTGGTCGGAAAACTTTTCAAAGAAAGACTTATGGATTATACCTAAAGCAAAAGAATTAGGTTTTGAAACTATTGATATTGCTATTGCTCATCCCGATACTTTTCCTATACAGTTAGTAAAAGAAAAAATTGAAAATGTCGGACTTGAAATAGTTACCACTACTACATTAAGTAAAGAAACAAATTTAATTTCCCCCGATCCTCAAATTAGGGAAAATGGAATAAAGAATTTAAAGCTTTTGGTGGATTTAAATATTGAATTAGGTTCAAAAATCTTAGGCGGTGTAAATTATGCGGCTTGGGGTTATCTTACAGGAAAACCAAGGACAGAGCAGGAATGGAATTGGTCAGTTAATGCTATGAAAGAAGTAGCAAACTATGCAAAAGAAAAAGGCGATTTGGTAATTGCAGTTGAATGTATTAACCGGTTTGAAACACATTTTTTAAATATTGCCGAAGACGCTGTTCGTTATTGTAAAGATGTTGGAATGGATAATATAAAAGTTCATTTAGATTCTTTCCATATGATTAGAGAGGAACTAAGCTTTAGAGGAGCAGTAGAAACATGCGGGAAAGAGTATTTAGGCTATGTTCATGTATGTGAAAGTAATAGAGGTATACCCGGAACAGGACTTGTACCCTGGAAAGAGTTTTTTACAGCATTAAAAGATATAGGATATGCTGGCCCGCTTGTTATTGAATCTTTCGATCCTGGTTTTGAAGAATTAAACAGTTTATGTGCAATCTGGCGGAAATTTGCTGATTCGGGAGAAGCTTTGGCGGTGGAAGGGCTAAAAAATTTGAAAGCAATTGCAAAGAAAATTAAATAAAGGTAAAAATAGTTTATTATATTTAATTTAACAAGAACTCCTCACCTGTAAGGGTGAAGATGAGAACTTTAGGGGAATTGGGGGTCTTTATTCTTGACAGATAATTAAAATATTTGTAAACAATAGAGACCCCAGTAAATTTTCCAGTTTGCTATTAGATTGATTTGAGCACCACTAAAGCACTTATTACCATCAGTTAATTTTTTATTTCTTATGGGGTGTATCAATATACGCACCACCTGACAATTTTAAACCGAAAACTTTTTCCTCCAGCCCACACCTCGAACCCCGCCTCTCGTATCTTGTAGCTGTAAATTGATAACTGATAACTTATTTTTTATAAAAAAAGAGGGTTTTTAATAGTTTTTAAGAATATAATTATAAATGATATATATCATTTGCGAACTCTACCAAGACAAACTTTCTTACTAAGTTTTAAGTAAACAACAAGATTGACGCTGATATTATTAAATATAGCGATAAAAAGAACACCCATTTTAAATTTTTACGAAATTTAAACTGTAAACGAATAATAAGGACATCGAAATGATAAAGAATAGCAAAATAGTACAAAAGTTTGAAGAAGAACTGATAAAAAAAGAGAAAGTAAATTTAATAAAAAACTTTCAGATAATGGATGCAATGTATAAGGAAGCACGAGCCTTAAGGGTAATTCCTATGAAAGATTCGCTTAATGGATGGGAAATCGATGCAAAGATTGCTCAAGCGGTGAACTATGTTTCAAAAACTTCTCAAAAAAATATTTCAAAAAATATTGTTAGGGAAACAAAAAAAAAGCAATTCTTTTTCTTGACATTTATTTTTGTATAATAGATAATTATTTCATAAAGTGCAATAAAATTCATTTTAAGGGAAATATTTCATATAATGAAAAATAATACTTCTTCCCGACTTTGACACTTAATCTCACTAAACCCCTTATTTATCAACAAATAAAAAAATGATAATGCGCATTTTTGCACTACATTTTTTTATTTTACAAAGATAACTCACTAGTTGGGGTAACATTTTGGGGTGGTTTTATGCGCAATAACCTCAAAATCTTATTACCCAAACTCTCAAACTTGGTTTTAATAAGGAACCTCTTTTGTTTTATCTTAACTTCCGCAAAATTCATAGAATTTAGGACTTCTCGAATTTGGGGTGGTGAAGCTGCTAGGTGAGCTCTTTTAAGCTTAGATTCTAAGGTCCTCTCTAGGAGAAAGGCTAAAAAACAGATCACAAAATGACCTTTTATCCTCGGTTCGGTCCAGTGAAATACTGGTCTTACCGAAAGAGTAGTTTTCATGAGGCGAAATGACTCTTCTATCTTCCAGAGGTGGTGGTAGGCCTCAAGAATATCTTGGGGTTTGAGCTTTTTTTCACTGGTCTGGATACCGTAATATCCGTCAAACATCTCATCTTTTTTAATCGCCTCTTCATCAAGAACCCAGTTTACATCTTCTGAACTTTTTAGGTATTTTTTCCCACCTCTTTTATTACTGGCATTAATATAGGATTTATTCTTAAGTAGAGACCTGGCTTTTTTAATCAGTCTTTCCCGGTCGGCTCGGTCTTTTTGTGCCCTTTGGGGAGAATAGGTGATAATGAGTTCTTCAGGGAGTTCATAGATTTGGTTATCTTCTTTAATTTTGTTTATATAGCTTATTACCTTGTAACTGATTTCTCCCATCTCTTGATAATCATCCTTAAATATTTTTTGTCTTACCTCTTTTTTCATATTTTTTATGCGAGAAGCAAGTATATAGTCATATCCTTTATCTCTGATCTTTTTCAGGTTTATCTTACTGTTTATCCCTCTATCAGCCACGATGATTACCTTACGTATACCAAAGCGTTTTTCCAGTTTTTGCAGGGCCACATCTAAGGTTTTTCCCTCAAAGGTGTTACCGGGAAAAAGGTCATATCCTATAGGTCTTCCTTCCCGGTCTATAAGTAGTCCCATCACTACCTGAACCTCTTTGAATTTAGCATCTTTGGAGAAGCCAAAATCCCTTAGGCTGTCTTTTCTTACACTCTCAAAGGAGAAGGTGGTTACATCATAAAATACTACATCTACTTGCATGTTGAAAAGGTTACGGTTTTTAAAAAATATCTTTTCTTCTAATACCTCTTTACTTTCAGATAATAGGTCTAAAGAGCGATAGAGGTGCTGCAGTTCTATTTCTGGTAACCCTATATAGCGATTTTGATGGGTATAGGTACTAAGTTTGCTTTTTGGTTCAAGTAGATGTTGGATAGCCATAAGAAAAGAGTTGTCATTAAGGTTAAACTGGGTCTTTTTTGAACTAGTTAGTCTATTTAATATTTTATCTAACTCGAACTCCTTCCATATCTTTTTATAAACGATATAACCCCAGTTGACTATTTGAGCATCTGATATGGTATCTAAGCTAACCATATCTTTTGCTCCGGATAATTCTAAGAGACGCTTGGCCAGGTTTTGAAAGCTGGGATTGTTCTTGATTTGGTCTAATCTCCCCAGGTTAAATAAATATTCATGTTTGGTGTTACTATCTTCTCGGTAAGATCTGACCAAATAAGCATATTCATATTGTCCTGATTTAGTAATCTTAATAAACATGAATATATTATACCATATATATTTGCATTGTCAATAAATAATAAGAATAAATATAAATATTTGTTGCACTACATTTTGGAAGAAGAAAAAATAGAATCCTTATTTATTAAGGGTTTGAGGGAGTTAAATGACTAAAATTCGCTTGCAACTGTCAAACTCGGGAAAAACTTTCAGATAATGGATGCAATGTATAAGGAAGCACGAGCCTTAAGGGTAATTCCTATGAAAGATTCGCTTAATGGATGGGAAATCGATGCAAAGATTGCTCAAGCGGTGAACTATGTTTCAAAAACTTCTCAAAAAAATATTTCAAAAAATATTGTTAGGGAAACAAAAAAAAAGCAATTCTTTTTCTTGACATTTATTTTTGTATAATAGATAATTATTTCATAAAGTGCAATAAAATTCATTTTAAGGGAAATATTTCATATAATGAAAAATAATACTTCTTTAATTGCTGAGATATGCAGGATGCATTATCTGGATAATTTAAGTCAGAACGAAATATCATCCAGTTTAAGAATATCTAAGTCAGCCGTATCGCGTTTATTAAAAGAAGGAAGAGAGAAGGGTATAGTTACTTTTCACATTAAAGATTATGAAGACCGCTTGAGTTCTTTAGAAGACCAGCTCGAACAATCTTTTAAATTAAAAGAGGCAGTGGTAGTTTCCGATGAAGAAATAATGTCTGAAGAATCTATTAAAAAAAAGGTGGCGAAAGCAGCTGCCATACTTTTACAGAGAAGAATTAGGGAAGATGATATCATTGCCGTTTCGTGGGGGACTACTTTAGCTGAAGTAGCGAAAGTATTAAACCCTCCATCCCATTTAAATGTCGATATTGTTCCTCTTTTGGGGGGGATTGATATTACCGGCAGAGATATCCATTCCAATGAGATAGCGAGGCGGGTAAGCGAAGCCTTTAAGGGGAAATATTACGTATTAAATGCTCCGGTATTTGTTAGTAATCTTCAGACAAAAGAAACATTTGAGAAAGAAAAAAGTATTAAAGCAGTTATTAATAAAGCTAAATCAGCTGATATAGCAGTAGTGGGCATAGGTAGTCCCAAGCAAAGCTCTACAATGATAAAACGAGGATATTTTTCTATTAAAGAATTTGCTAAATTGACTAATAAGGGAGTAGTGGGAGATATCTGTACTAACTTCTATGATATCCAGGGAAATATTATTAAAATTTCTTTACACAATAAAATGATAGGTTTGGGATTAAAAGAATTAAAACATATACCTATTGTAATAGGTGTGGCATGTGGTGAAGATAAAAAGGAAGCTATTTTAGGTGCATTACGTGGTGGAAATATAAATATAATTGTTACCAATAAAGGGGTTGCCGAGTATTTAATAAATACCATAAAATAATTTAGATTTTGGGATATCTATTTAAAAAAAGATGCTTAGAATAATAGACTTTGGAAATTATTGAAGAAGAAATTACAAACAAGGAAAGAAAGGATAACTAAGGCATGGAGATAGGTAGAGAACAGAAAATTAACATGTATAGAAGCATGATTAGAATTCGTAAATTCGAAGATAAGCTTGAACAAATATATCGGGATGGAAAATTAAATGGACACTCACATACCTGTCATGGAGAAGAGGCTGTAGCAGTTGGTGCCATAGAAGCTCTTTCCGAAAAAGATATTATCTTTTCGAATCATAGAGGACACGGTCATTATTTAGCCCGAGGGACTTCTCCTAAAAATATTATGGCTGAATGTTACGGTAAAGTTACCGGGACAAATCAAGGGAGAAGTGGAAGCATGTATCTGGTTGATACAAAAAGAGGAATGCCGGTGGCAAGTGGAATTGTAGGAGGTAATATTTGTCTGGCTGTCGGTTCAGCTTTAGCCAGTCAAATAAAAAAAGATGATATAGTGACTTTAAGTATTTTTGGAGATGGAGCAACCAATATTGGCTTTTTTCATGAGGCGCTAAACATGTCTTCTCTATGGAATTTACCCATTATCTTTCTTTGCGAAAATAATCAATACGCTGAAGCCACACACCGAGAGCAACATCAAAAGGTAGAGAAGATATCTGATCGGGCAATTGCTTATTCTATGCCCGGGAAAACTGTTGATGGAACAGATGTACTTAAAGTATATGAAGCGGTTAAAGAAGCAGTAGAAAAGATTCATCGGGGAGAAGGTCCTATTCTGATAGAATGTGTAACTTATCGATTATCCGGACATTCAGCGGGGGATTTGGGTGCTTATAGACCAAAAGGAGAAGAGGAAGAATGGAGGAAGATGTATGATCCGGTCAAAAAATATAAAACAAAGCTCTTTAAGGAAAATATATTATCTTTAGAAGAAGCAGAAAAAATAGAACAAGAGGTTCAAAAGGAGATAGAAGAAGCAATAAAATTTGCCGTTGAAAGCGAAGAACCGCTTGCCAAAACAGTTGGTAAATTTGTATATCGGGAGGAAGTTAATGGCTAAGATCATGTATATTGAAGCCTTAAAATCTGCTTTAAGAGAAGAAATGCGTAGAGATGAGAATGTTTTTGTTATGGGAGAAGATGTGACCAGATACGGATTTGGTGTTAATAGAGGGTTAATAGATGAATTTGGTCCAGATAGAGTAAGAAATACTCCTATTTCAGAAGCAGCCATTATCGGTTCAGCAGTAGGAGCAGCCCTGCGAGGGATGAGACCGGTAGCAGAGATAATGTTTGTAGATTTTATTATGATTGGAATGGACCAAATTATAAATCAGGCTGCTAAAATGAGTTATTTATCTAATGGTGAGTTATCTGTTCCTATGGTAATTCGAGCACCCGAAGGAACAGAATGGTTTGGAGGAGGCGCACAGCATTCTCAAACTCTTCATTCTATGTTTATGAATATACCTGGATTAAAATTGGTTATTCCTTCCGATCCCTATGATGCTAAGGGACTTCTTAAAAGTTCAATTCGAGACGATAATCCAGTGATATTTTTTGAACATAAACAACTTTATACCCAAAAAGGCGAAGTTCCCGAAGAGGAATATATTATTCCTCTTGGTAAAGCAGCAATCAAAAGAGAAGGGGAAGATCTTACTCTAGTTGCTACTTCCTGGATGATTAAACATAGCTTAGAAGTTGCTGAAGACTTGAAAAGTAAAATAAGCATAGAAGTAATTGATCCTAGAACTTTAGTTCCTTTAGATAAAGATACGATTATTAATTCCGTTAAAAAAACCGGAAGATTATTAGTTATCGATGAATCTCCAATAAGTGGAGGAATACAAGGAGAAGTAATTTCTGTGGTTATGCAAGAAGCTTTTTGGAATATGGAATTTCCTCCTAAGAGGATAGGCTCTTTAAATACTCCAATTCCTTTCAGTGAATCTTTAGAAAAAGAAGTGATTCCTACCAAAGAAAAAATTAAAAAAGAAATTTTGGCCATGTTTTCCGATTAAAAAAAGCGAAAGGGAAAAATATGTGGAAGGTCCAGATTCCTAAAACAGAATCAAAAGTTGAAGAAGCCACTCTTGTTAAATGGTATAATCAAGAGGGAGACAAAGTTGAAGCAGGAGAAGTTATTGCCGAAGCTGAAACATTTAAGGCATTAATAGAAATAAACTCCCCTAATGCTGGAATTATTTACAAAATTTTTGTTGAAGAAGGAGAAACTGTATCTGTTAATACAGTTATAGCAGTAATAATTGAAGAAGGAGAGGAAGTTTCTGTCGAAGACATAAAACCTTTTTTACGAAATCAAAAAGAAGAAGGTGTTTCTTTAAAAGAAGAAAAAATATCTTTTCCTAAAAAAGATTTGACCCATGGTAGTAATATTAAAAATGAAAAAATAAAAATAGCACCAATTGCCCGTAAATTAGCTTTAGCAAAAGGAGTAGATTTATCCTTAATTAATGGTTCTGGACCAGGAGGAGTTATTACTAAAAAAGACATAGAAGGATATCTTTCTAAAACAAGAGAAAAGACAAATTTTACCATCAAAGAAGTATATAAATTAACCGGATTGCAAAAAATAAGCGCCGAAAGGCTTACTTATAGTTATAAAAATATTCCTCAATTTACCCTTTGTAGGAAGATAGACATTGCTTCGCTTTTAAGTATAAGGAAGGGGGTAAATGCTCGATTAGATAAACATCTTTCTTTAGTTGATTTTATCATTAAAGCCCTAATCCTCACCTTTGAAAAATTCCCCGAATTTAATGCGATATTCGAGGAAGAAAATTACAAGTTCATCAAAGAGATAAATATTAATTTAGCAGTAGCTACAGACAGAGGATTGATGGTTCCGGTACTTAAGAATTTAAAAGGTAAAGATATTTTCGAAATATCCCAATTAAGAAGAGAGATTACTGATAAAGCCTTAAAGGGGAAATTGCAACCTGAAGATTTCGAGAAAGGAACATTCACTATTACTAATTTAGGTTTACAGGGTATTGAGTATTTTAATCCCATAATTAACCCTCCCCAGGTTGCTATTCTTGGAATAGGTAAATCAGAAAAAATGTCTCTTCCATTAAGCCTTACTATGGACCATCGAATAATTGACGGAGCTAAAGGGGCCGACTTTTTACAGCTTCTATCTAAAAAGTTAGCTTCGTACCAAAATGGAGGTGATTAAGAGGTAAAAAAATTTACTTGAATTGAACTTAAGACGGCTTAATATATTTTAAAGAAGTCTTAAGGATAGCTAAGAATAGATTAGCTAAAGATTAAATTTTAAAAGGAGAAAAAAAATGAAAAAGACAATATTATGGTTATTAGTTTTAGCAGTAATTCTATCGACCTTTTCAGTATTTATGATAGCACAAGCGGCCGATAACGATTTTGAGATTGTTATGGTAGTTAAACTTGAAGGAGTTGCCTGGTTTGATAATATGAGGTTGGGTATTGAACAATTTGCTAAGGAAACTGGGGTTAATGCCTACCAAATTGGAGCCGGTACAGCTGACCCAGCATCTCAGGTTGCTTTAATTGAAGATCTTATTGCAAAAGGTGTAGATGCAATACTAGTTGTTCCCAATGATCCGGTAGCATTAGAACCAGTATTTAAAAAAGCAAATGCTGCTGGAATTCTTACTTTCACTCATGAAGCATCTAACCAGAAGCAGGTAAGTTTTGATATAGAAGCCTTTGACAATATTGCCTACGGAAGACATATGATGGATGTTATGGCGGAAGATATGAATTACGAGGGAGAATATGCTTGCTTTGTAGGTCATCTTACCTCCACAACTCACAATGAGTGGGTTGATGGTGAAATTGCTCAACAGAAAGAGAAATACCCTAATATGAAATTAGTATGTGACAGAATAGAAGATCGCGAAAATCAGCAAATTGATTATGAAAAAGCTTTAGAACTTCTAAAAACTTATCCAAATATAAAGGGTATAATGGGAAGCGCTATGTGTGGTGTTCCTGGATTTGCTCTGGCCATCGAAGAAAAAGGTCTTATAGGCAAAGTAGCGGCATACGGAACCTGCTTACCTTCTGTTGCCTATGATTACTTAAAGAGCGGTTCTGCCAAGTCGATTCATTTCTGGGTCCCAGCTGATGCAGGATATGTTACCTGTAAGGTAGCCTGGGAACTTCTTAAGGGTAATGAAATTAAGGAGGGTATGGATTTAGGTAGACCTGGTTACGAAAATATTACCATTAAAAAGAATGAATTTGGTACCTCAGTTATTTATGGTAGCGCTTGGAAAGATGTTACTCTTGAAAATATAGACGAGTACGATTTATAGACCATATCTGCTACAGAGAGAAGATTGGTTGAAGAGTTGTTATCCCTTCAACCAATCTTTATTTAGTAAATCCTAAGCTTTGCCTAAATAAAATTTTTTGATAATAGTATGAATTAATAGTATTATTTTATTATTACCGGATACAAAGACTACATTTAAGAATTAGATTGATACTTTATTTAATAAGTTATAGTTAAAATTTGTCTAAAAAGTATTAACCTGGTGAGGTTATGATGGTTGAAAAGTTAGAAAAATTATTAGTAGTTAAAGATATAAGTAAATCATATGTGGGCGTACAAGCACTAGATAAAGTTAGTCTGTCCATAAATAGAGGTGAGATACGCTGCTTGGTCGGTGAAAATGGATCAGGAAAATCTACTTTGATAAAAATAATTGCCGGAGTAGTTAAGGCAGACGAGGGTGAAATAATAATAAATGGTAAAAAGTTCGAAAGTTTACACGCCATCGATTCGATAAGTGAAGGGATACAGGTAATCTATCAGGACCTATCTTTATTCCCTAATCTTTCTATCGCTGAAAATATTTCCCTAAATCAGATGATAGAAAGAAAGAAGAGATTTATTAGTTGGAAAGAAATAAAAAATATCGCCGAGAGAGAGTTTTCCAATATTAGTAAAGAGCTGGATTTAGATGAAAAGGTAGAAAATATTTCTATTGCTAATAAGCAACTTGTAGCTATCTGCAGGGCATTAACTCAAGATGCAAAACTTATCATAATGGATGAACCGACTACGGCAATTACTAAGGGTGAAATTAATCGTTTATTTTCAGTGATTTTCGCTTTAAAGAAGAAAGGAATTTCTACTCTCTTTGTTAGTCATAAACTTAGTGAGGTTTTACAAATATCTGAAAAAGTAACTGTTTTGAGGGATGGTAAAAAAGTTGGTGAATACAATACTAATGAGTTAGATAATAATACACTTTCTTTTTATATGAGCGCTAAAAAAATAGTTAGTTCTGCTTTTGACTATAAGGAGAAAGAGCATCGCCAGGAGACGCTCTTGGAAGTAAGAAATCTTTCAAAAATAGGTAATTTTAAGGATATAAATTTTAAACTTCAGCCGGGTGAAATTATTGGAATAACTGGAATCTTGGGTTCTGGGCGGACTGAACTTGCATTATCATTATTTGGCCTGAATAAGCCTGATTCAGGTGAAATATATATTAACGGGAAGTTAGTGAAAATAAATTCTCCTCAAGACGCCATTGATTTAGGTTTAAGTTATTTACCAGAAGATAGGCTTAATCAGGGATTATTTGTGAAACAATCTATCCAGGATAATGCTATAGTTACAATATTAAAAAGACTATTAAATAAGTTTAGGTTGCTAAGTGACAGCAAAAAATATAAATCTGCGAAAGAATGGGTAGAAGAATTAAATGTAATTACACCGTCTTTAGAAGCTGCAGCTCAGACACTTTCTGGTGGTAATCAACAACGGCTCGTGATAGCTAAATGGCTTGCTACAAATCCCAAAATATTTATTTTAGACAGTCCTACTGTAGGAATAGATATTGCTTCTAAAAGTAATATACATAATATAATTAAGGAATTGGCTAAAAAAGATATAGGGGTTATAATAATTTCTGATGAGATTCCCGAAATTATTCATAATTGTAACCGGATAGTTGTGATGAAAGAGGGTAGGATTGTTAAAGAAGTTGATACTGCTGATATAACAGCGGATGAATTGTTTAATATATTAGCAAGAAAGAATAAGTAAGGTGGTCTAATGATTGGAAATAATAGAAATATCCAGATTCGAAGAATATTTAGGCAAAACGAATCATATTTATTTTTAGTTGTAATCGCTTATTCCATATTAATAACTTCTCTAAATCCTTCCTTTTTATCCCTGGAAAACCTGTTTGATCTTGGTAAGAGTAGTGCAGGTATGGGAATTTTGGCTATCGGAGTTTTTATAGTTTTGTTGTCAGGAGGCATAGATATATCTTTTGCAGCAATAGCAATTTCCGGACAGTACATTGCTGCAAATGTTTTAATTGCTACCGGAATAGATAATATATTTTTTGCGTTTTTAATCTCCTGTTCAGTAGGAATTGCTCTTGGGGCTATTAATGGACTGCTTATTTCAATTTTTAAAATACCAACACTCATTACTACCTTAGGTACGGCAAGCGTATTCCACGGAGCTTTATTAACTATTGTGGGTACCAAAGCTATCAATTCAGCTCAATTACCAGATTGTTTTAAAATCTTTGGTGCAAAAGATGTGCTCATCCTGACCAAACCAAATGGGGTAAATTATGGATTATCTATTTTTACCTTAATATTTATAGCTGTTGCCTTATTGACCTGGTTTATCTTAAAGTACACCATGTTAGGAAGAGGAATTTATGCAATCGGTGGGGATATTAATGCTGCCGAACGATCTGGTTTTAATATTGCCAAGATTCAATTCTTTATTTATTGTTATGTTGGTTTTTTAGCAGGCATTACCGGCATCCTGCATATTTCCTTGATTCGCTACGGTAATCCTACTTATTTAGTAGGTACTGAGCTTAGTGTAATTGCGGCTGTAGTATTGGGCGGGACCAGAATAACCGGGGGTTCAGGAACAGTCATTGGGACAATATTAGGAGTTACGATGATAACTATGTTGGATAATAGTCTTATTCTTGTTGGTTTATCTTCTTATTGGCAACATTTTTTTGTAGGTTTGGTAATAGTGATAAGCGTTAGCTTTACTTCATATCAGAGCAAAAGAGGTATAGGGAGTATAATTTTGAATAGAAATTGATTATCATTGGGAGGCAATTCTTGTTAGAGAAATATTCAAAGTATTCAAAAACAATAACTCTGTTTATTATGATGATTGGTGTTTTTATTGTAATATCGATATTTTTGCCGGGTAAATTTTTAACCATTAGGAATTTTCAATCGATATCCAGTCAAATTCCTGAATTCGGGTTATTAGCAATTGCTATGATGCTTGCCATGTTAACAGGAGGTATTGATTTATCAGTTATTTCGACAGCGAATTTAGCGGGAATAGCAGCAGCACTTATTTTAACTAAATTTTCTATTCCTCAATTAGGGGGATATGAGGAAATATTTATCATAATTTCAGCAATTGTAGCCGCTCTTACTGTATCTTTAATTTGTGGATTTATAAACGGAGTTTTAATAGCTTATGTAGGAGTTCCAGCAATTCTTGCCACTTTAGGCACAATGGGCCTTTTTTCGGGAATAGCAATTATTATAACCAAAGGATACGGTATTCTAGGATTTCCGGAAAAATTCTTATTTATAGGAAGTGGAGCAATTTTTTCAATGCCAGTGCCAATGATTATTTTTATTATTTGTGCCTTAATGATGGTTTTAGTATTAAATAAAACTTCTTTTGGGTTTAATATTTATATGTTAGGTTCAAATCCAACAGTAGCTCGTTTTAGTGGAATAAATAATAGTAGAGTTTTAGTTAGAACATATATGTTAAGTAGTTTTTATGTCGGTATAGCTTCAATAATAATGATTTCAAGAGTTAATTCAATTAGACCTGGATATGGTTCTGCATATTTGCTTCAGGCAATCCTGGTTTGCGTTTTAGGGGGAGTCGACCCCAGTGGAGGTTATGGAAATATATCTGGCCTGGTTATGGGGATTATCACCTTGCAAATTCTTCAAAGTGGTTTTAATATTTTATCCTTTAGTCCCTTTTTTAAAAAAGTTATAATGGGCATAATATTGATTTTAGTTATGGTGATAAATTTTTATAGTTATAAGTTTTCACAAAAGTCGAAAAAATTAAAAATCAGTTAATAAATAAGGAGGTAAACATGAGAAAGATTATAAATGACCCGAAAAATTTTGTTAATGAGATGATCGAAGGGATCTTAGCAGCACACCCGGAACAACTCAACTGTGTTAATAATGATTTAAGATGTTTAGTCCGTTCAGATAGTAGAAAACCTGGCAAAGTGGGACTCTCCACCGGTGGAGGGTCAGGGCATCTACCCCTATTTTTAGGCTATGTCGGAAAAGGGATGTTAGACGGCTGTGCAGTGGGAAATGTCTTTGCTTCTCCCAGTGCAAAGCAGATGTTAGGAGTTACCAAAGCAATTGACAGCGGAAGCGGAGTCTTGTACATCTATGGAAATTATGGTGGAGATGTAATGAATTTTGATATGGCAGCTGAAATGGCAGATATGGAAGATATTAGAGTTGAGCAAGTAGTTGCCGGAGAGGATGTAGCTTCCTCGCCCAAAGGGGAAGAAGATAAGAGAAGGGGAGTTGCCGGAATATTCTTTGTCTATAAAATCGCCGGTGCTTGTGCCGAAGAGATGGCTTCTCTGGACGAAGTAAAAAGGGTTGCTAAAAAGGTATGTGCCAATGTACGCACCATGGGAGTCGGACTCTCTCCCTGTATTCTTCCGGAGATGGGAAAACCTACCTTTGAGATGGATGAAGGTCAGATGGAGATTGGCATCGGTATTCACGGAGAACCAGGGATAGGGAAGGGAGAACTAAAATCCGCCGACGAGATAGTAGAAAAAATAATGGAGTCTATCTTGGAGGACCTACCCTATAAATCGGGGGACGAAGTATCGGTGTTGGTAAATGGTTTAGGAGCTACCCCCAAAGAGGAACTGTATGTAGTATATAGAAAAGTAGCACAAATATTAAAAGACAAGAAGATAAATGTATACCATCCCTATATCGGTGAGTTTGCCACTTCTATGGAGATGGCTGGAATGTCTATCTCCTTATTAAGACTCGACAATGAGCTAAAAGAGTTATTAAAAAAGTCAGCAGATACCCCTTTCTTTGTGCAAGCAGAACTTAAATAAAAAGGAAGATATAATATGAATAAACTAAATTCGTCGGATTTAGAAGGCTTATTTGCTAAAGTTAAGGATATAATGGTTGAAAATAAAGAAAATTTATTTAAACTGGATTCAGCAATGGGTGACGGAGATTTAGGGATTACTATGAGTACCGGATTTTCCAAGGTTTACGAAATGATATCAGCATTAGAGGAAGAGGATATAGGAAGAACATTTATAAAAGTTGGTATGACTTTAGCCGAGACTGTTCCTTCTACCTTGGGCACTCTTATGGCTACCGGTTTTATGAGAGCCGGTAAAACCATTCAAGGCAAAACCGAAGTTGATTTATCTGACTCTGTTTTAATGGCTTCTGCTTTTGTGGAAGGAATAATGGAGAGAGGAAAGACCGAACCGAAGGAAAAGACTATTATTGATTCTCTGTACCCTGCTTTTCAAGCTCTCAAATTAGCTTCTGAAGATGGGATAGACCTGAAAGAGGGATTTAAGAAGGCTTATGAAGCAGCTAAAGTTGGAGCTGAAGCTACTAAAGAGATGCTCCCAAAACACGGAAGAGCTGTCTGGTATGGGGAAAAATCTATAGGCAAGAAAGATCCCGGTGCAGTTGCGGGTATGTTGCTGATAAAAGCTTTTTATGAATACTTAGAGAGTAAAAGTTAATGAAAGGAGGTTAAAAGGTATAGCTGAATATTTACTAGGAATTGATGCAGGTACTGAAAGTATTAATATAAGGAGGATTATATTGTGGTAAATGTATTAGAAAGTATCTTTGGAGTGGAAAAACCGATTATCGGGATGGTACACTTTTTGCCTTTACCAGGGAACTATCTGTACGATGATATTGGGGGAATAGAAGCAATTGTAAAAGGCGTGATTCAGGATATGGAAAAACTTCAGTCAGGAGGAGTGGATGGTATTATGTTTTGCAACGAGCATGACAGACCGTATTCTTTTAAAGCTGGGGTAGGAACGATAGCAGCGATGTCTTATATTATTGGCAAGGTAAAACCTCAGGTAAAGATACCTTTTGGAATAGATGTACTTTGGGACCCTATTGCCGCTTTAGGAATAGCTAAAGTAGCGGGAGCCAGTTTTGTAAGAGAAATTTTTACCAATGAATATGCAGGGGATATGGGGATGTGGCATACTAACTGCCATGA
>Ga0307379_10003950_pt1 | contig 21315 bp, 19 predicted proteins | sample UN2MG_FD_202237 | JGI IMG/M metagenome (GOLD analysis project Ga0307379, IMG submission 202237) | Soil microbial communities from Risofladan, Vaasa, Finland - UN-2 | ecosystem: Environmental > Terrestrial > Soil > Coastal area > Acid sulfate soil | place: Finland: Risofladan, Vaasa | collected... | reverse complement strand
GTTTAGATTTCTTGGCAAAAGCTGAACTTCCTGTATTACTAAGATTGCATATCGTAGTTGAAAGCTCAATATCGAATCGAACCGGGCGAAAAAATCTCTGTTGAAAATACCTAATTCAAGATGAAATAGGGTGCTACTGGGTAATCCGGATTATGCAATATTTGTATCGCAATTAGACAGAATCACCCAGGTGGAAAGTCTTTGCGAAATCGCTTGAAGTGTCCAAATTGGTTAATGGCGTAACCGAATTCACCAACCCCCACATCTTGTGGTAGGCATTATCGGGTGTGAGGATTTGTTATCTGCTATCGATGTCAGGATCACCTATTTTTCCTATACTCTCCTGATATCACAGCTCAGAAACGGACAGGCTTTCGATTCAGAGAAATGAAGCGGCATACAATATATTGAATATGGCCTTTTCCATTCAAAACCTTCAGCTTCTGCTATGCTTCTCGAAAAGCAGAGAGCCGAAAAAACTTGTGCTTCCGAGTTGTAACCTTCACTGAGGATTGGCGATTGAAATATGGCAGAAACGGGCATCAGGGGAAGTTGTCTACTTCAGTTAGATATGTTGGACCCAGCTTGTGCATGTTACGTACGGTAATAGTAAACTAAGAGAGTTGTGGAATTCTTTCTATTCAGTATCCTTCAATATGAGTGAAAAAGCTACAACCACAGCATCTGGTATTGATAGAGAAGCAGGGCTTTGATGAGCTTGCCTTCTTTATTCATTTTCTGGTTTGCCATACGGAACCTAGGCCAAAAAGTGCTGATGAAACGCCCACCCCCGTCTCCATTAGGCGGTGGCCATGCTCCAGGAAAATGTCAGGAGCGAATATCTAGGATCCGAAGTCACAAGCAAGAGTCAAACCGAGGCTTGAGCCCATTCCGACCATTTCATCTCCTACTTGGTCCCTTCTTCTACCGGAAGTTCAATAATGAATTCTGCTCCTCCCAATACGCTGGCACCGACGCGTAAGGAACCACCGTGGTCTGTAATAATCCTATGGCTGAGGCTCAGACCGAGCCCTGTGCTGCCATTTTTAGTGGTACAAAAGGGGTCAAATATTTCTTCTCTAAGATTCAACGGCACGCCAGGACCAGAGTCGGAGACTGTTACCAGAACACGCACATGTTCGATGGATGAGGTTATCTCAATCTTCTTGGCTTTTTGCATACCTTCCATGGCTTCGGCGGCATTGGTAATGAGGTTTAGTATCACCTGTTCGATCAAGCGGGGATCTGCACGGCACGGGGGCAGATCTTCGGCGAGGGCCTTTTCAATCGCTATGCCGCTTTTCCGCAACGTGACTGACGCGAGGTCAATGGCCTCTTTGATAGGTTGGTTTATGTCGGTCATAGTGAACCGAGGTTCACCCGGTTTCGAAAAGTCCACTACTCTTCTGATAACAGATTCGATCTGATTCGAAGCCGACTGGAGCTTGCCGAGAACATCCTTTGTCTTTTTCGAAGAGTCCGCGTTTTCATAAATCTTTTCCAGCGTACTCAAATATATGTTGATACCTGAAAGAGGATTTCTTATTTCGTGGGCAATACCAGCTGCCACATGCCCCAGGGAGCTCATCTTATCCTGAATATTCAAAAGACGCTCCAGCTCTTTGGCCCTGGTAACATCCATCAAAGTAACCAATATCGCCGACTTTCCCCGGTATTCTATCAGACTTGTCCGGCAGTAGACCCACTTCAAGTCAGCTCTGACGTTTTTCTTTCCAGGCGGGTAAAACCTGAAATCTATGTCAGCGGTTAGCGCTTCTCCGGAGAGTATCTTTTGATAGCTCTCCTTCACCTTATCAGCATCATTGGGATGTACGGTTTCAAGATCCAGTAGTGGTATAGGCGAGTCGGTTAGAACGCCGAGAAGCTTTTGATGCTCGGGGTTTTGATACACTATATGATCGTCTTGGACGATTGAGATACAGGTGAGAGAATTCTCCACTAAGTCGCGAAATCTTTTTTCACTCTTCCGCAGGGTCTCCTCAGCCCGTTTATGTTCCTCAATTTCCAGCTCCAATCGCCTATTTGCCTCAGCGAGTTCCGCAGTGCGCTCCTGAACCCGCTGTTCCAGCTCGTCGCGAGCCTTTTGAAGCTCCTCCTCGCCTCGCTTGCGTTGGAGAGCAATGGCATAAAGGGCTGCCAAACGTTCGACCACCGCGAGATCTCTCTCGGTGTAATCATGATCCGAGTTAGCGAGCGCAATCTGGCCGGCCAATGTTCCGTCAACAAGCGCTGGAACAGAAAGGAAACGACGAATTGGCACATGGCCTTCGGGGGTCCCACATGACCGTGGATCGTTGGACGGGTCATTGGTCATAAGGGGTTTCCTATTATCGAGCACCCACCCCCACAGCCCTGTGAACTTCTCAAAGATAATATCCTTGTTTTCAACTCGGCAAATATCCCAGATATCTCTCGTCAGGGTAGAAGCGATATGGTAGCCAGCTTGCGGGTCGATATGAGAGACGTATCCAAACTCGCTGCTTGTAAGACGCTTGGCATGTTCGAGCACGTCGTAGGCAATGTCTTCAATCGATTTGGGTAAAATCAGTGCACTTGATAGGTCGGCGATTGCTTCGTTGACTGATGCCTCCCACAATAGCCTCGCCTCTATCCGCTTACGCTCGGTGATATCAACCCAGTTCTCTAAGTAATATTTGGACTCTCCATTGCTTTTTACAAATGTCGAGGTTATTTCAACCTGAAACCGGTCCCCAGCTTTGGTGTGGAAAAGTTCCTCAAGTTTGTGTGCCCCTTTTCCTTTAAGCACGGCTTCCTCAAAATCCTCATGGATTTCGTCCAGTGTTTCGTCCGCCCACCAGGGATATGGAGCCTTGGTGCCGACAAGCTCTGCTTTGGAGAAACCGGTCAGCTTTTCCATCGCCGGATTCACATATCGTATTGAAGTATCAGGATTGATAACCAGGATAGGGTTGGGAGCATTTGTCAGCAAGCCCGAACTAAATTCCTCACTCTGTCGTAGCGCTTGCTCGACCTCTTTCAGGCGCAGGAGAAGAACATGCTGCTGGCCGACCACGGCGTCCACTTCCTCGCTCCGCAAGGCTGCAATAGCCGCCTCGGCCTTGGCCAGGCGCTCTTCCAGCTCCTTGTAGGTCGGTTTTCTGATGCTCATGATGCTCCTCAGGTGAGTTGCAGCGCGGAGAGGACCTTGTGGGTATCGCTCAGGGTACCAAAGATCGTGACCTGCGTCAGGTGAGATAAAACCATCAGGGCCGGGGTCAACAACACATTATTTTCCAGTGCGCTCTTGAAATCCTCCAGTACGTCCACGATTTCGATCTCGTAGCGCCTATTCAGGTGCTTCTCGCAGAGCCGTTTCAGGTTCTCCCTCGCCTGTCTCGAGTTTTGTTCATCCCCCGCTACAAACAGTCGAAAGATACACGGTTTCCCTCGGGTTTCCGCGGCTTCTGCCCTCCCTTTCTGTCCATACCGCTTCATCTTGCACCTCCCGGGCGACGGGCACCCCTCCGCTTAGGCCGCGGCGGATGCGTTGAGAGCCGGGTGCTGGCAGCATCCTCGCCCCGCATTTCCCCCCGCTTCGTGCGGCCATTCTGCCATACTTTTTCGTCCAGCCGGAACGCTTGCAGCTGGGCTTCGGCGGCTTGAAGTTCGGCCTTCAGGGTTGCCGTCTGCGCTTGCAGTGCCGCTCGCCTTTGGATGACCTCATGCTCCTTCTGCTCGATTTCCTGGAATCTTCGGCGATGCTGCGCCTCTTGTCTGGCCTCCTGCTCTTGGCGTGCCGCGCCGGTCAGCACACCGCCCTCGCCGACATACACCTCAGGGATTTCAATGCCATGGTCTGTGATGAGGAATTCGCGGTACTGGTTGGAGTGCTTCGAACCCCGCGATTTCATGACAAGCACCATGCGGTTGATCTCGCCGCCGATCTCGATGTAACGTAGGAAGATGATCGTATCCACCATGGAGGAGATACCGATGCCGCTGATCTCATTTTCTTCCCGGAACCCCGCGGTCTGGTTGATTAAAATAAGGGGGATTCCTCGCTCTTTGCATGTATTCACGACACGCGTCAGATAACCAAAAGCGGCCATCCTGGTGCCCATGCGCTCACAAGACGAGATGGCGTCAACTATCACGTGGTCTGGTTGAAATGCCTTTATGGCTTTGAATACGCGGCTTAGATGTTCCTCAACGCCCATTGCTTCGGGCATGGCTGTGAGAAACCGTAGTGTGCCGGCCTGCACCGCCGGACGGAGGTCAATTCCCGGGCTCAGCATGCCGGACACCATCGCCTCTTGTGACTCCTCAAAATCGATATAGAGCACTTTTTCACCACGCTCGCAGGCAGACCGTACAAATGTGCTGGCCACCGAGGTCTTGCCGGTCCCGGTTGTGCCGGACATCAGGGTGCAGGAGCCGCGTCGGTACCCCCCGTCCAGAAGAGCATCAAGTTGGGGATGGCCGCTGGATACCTTTGGGCCAAGCGCTTTATGCTGCAGCCCGGCGAACGAGATCGGAATAATGTTGATGCCCTCATCCGTGATGCAAAAGGGGTATTCATTGCGGCCAAAGCCGGAGCCGCGATATTTGAGCACCCGCAGCCGACGGGTCGCGATCTGCTCGGTGACGGGTTGGTCGAGGGAGATAACGCAATTAGCCATGAAGTCGAGAAATTCATAGCGGCCTGAGCTCTCCCCATTTTTCGACGTTTTCACGGTGAGCACTGTGGTCATGTCGTGGTCAATCAGCCAATCGTGCAGGACATAGAGTTCATTCCGTTCGCGCGCCGGATCATCGAAGAGGCGCAGGAGCACGTCGAGCGCGTCTATCACGATCCGGCTGGCTCTCATGGCCGTGGTTTTTCCGTTGATGATGGCGATCAGGCCTTTCAAGTTGAAGTCACCGGAGAGCACTGCTTGTGGATCTACGTGAGCCTCCATCAGGAAGAGCTTGCCTGCCTGCTCTAAGGGTGTCAGGTTCCAACCGAGGGTCAATGCGTTTTGGCGTACGTCAGATGCCCGCTCCTCAAAGGTGACGAAGATGCCCGGCTCGCCTGCCGCTGCCCCGCGATACAAGAACTCCAGGCCCAAGACGCTCTTACCAGTCCCGGGTCCGCCGCTGATGAGCGTTGTTTGTCCCGCTGGTAAGCCTCCATTCAAAACCTCGTCCATTCCCGCAATTTGCGTCGCTACCTTCCGGATCCCCGTTTCATTTGTTCGGGAAACTTCTGTTTCTTCCTTTCGTCCTCGCATAGCCATTTTATCTCCTCCTCGTTGGGGTTCGTGAGCCGTTTACCCTAATCCAAGAGCACGAGAAAACTATACGCGCTAACGAATATGCGCAGAAAATCAGTTGTAGTCGAGAGCGGGCCATCAAGTGAGCGAGAGTGAGAGTAGTGCTTTGAACTCTGCGTGATGAATGAGAATAGAATCGGAGTTCCGCTTGAGCTTTGAAGGTGAAAACGATTTTAGTTTAAGATCGCGTTATTTTTACTACATTCTTTCGGAATCTGCAAGAGGGAATGACCTTGCGCCATCGCCGCAAGAAAATTCGGAGTTCGAAATGCGAAATTGGAAATAAACTAGAATATTGCAAACTGGAATGATCTGGAAATGGCTCACGTCTTTTCTAACAGCCACCCCGCTACTGCTAGCTATTGCTGGTCTTGTTTTAGTGCTATGGATCTGCAATTCCCAACGTCTTTAAAATGCTATGAGATGATTCTCAGATCTTCATTGCATCCAATCACTATCACTCAGGTTGAGACAGTTCATTTCAGCTTATAACCTTTCATCGGAGTAAATCTGTTGAATACAAGAAATGCGCAGTTGTTCATCTACGACTATTCTGTCTATTTCGGTTTCAAATAGTCAGGATCCCGAGTTTGAATATCCGGTATATCTAACACGTCTACCGAAATCTTTGATACGATTTGAGTATCGCAGGTGTCTCGCTTAAGGGTGGGGAGCGGATTAGCCTGGTGACGAGGTAGGCAAGAGGACTGGTAGACCACAGGTAACTCACCCAACCGATAATGACGGCAGGTCACTGGCCAGCGCGAGAACACCCTGGTAGGTCTTCAGGCACTGGGCTTCGATGTCGGTCGTCAGGATTTCCGGATAGAAGTGGGGTAGAAGAAGCTTTTTTACACCTGCCCGTAGTAGGAGGGGAGGTTCTAAAGCAACTTATCAACATAACTGTTTTGCTGGTTTGAACCTTTTCGTAAGTTGTTTCAGAGCCAACGTCCCGTTTTATATTTATATAATTTTGATTGATTTTGTAAATCTAGGCGTTATACTTAGGTGAATAACATTTTTTTCCTTGCCTGATTGAGCAAGATGATCTAGTAAAAAATCATTGCTTGTTCAAAAACTGGAGTCTAGAGCATCTGTAAGCAATTGAATGGACTTGATTAAGGTGCCTGCCCAAAGTCCGATCCGGGATGCGTCGGAATCAAAAAAAGGTACTTTCAGGCTTGATACAAGGACAGTAAGATTTAGTGACTAAAATTTGGAGGGATAGAGACTATTCCAATCTCTTTATTTGTTTTGGACTCCTGTTCTCCCTTATACTTTTCACTTCAAACGCAAAACAATTCAGGTTTTTTGGGCCACAGCGTAGGTCGACCCTACTTGAGATTCAAAAAAAACGAGAAAACATGAAATTCATAGGCAATACCCGAGCGAAACAGCCTTGCCGACGGATTTTTGCAACATTAAGTCAGATGACCTTTTAGGAAGTCAAAAATTGCCCTTTTAGTCGGACTGGATCGGGGACAACCTGAAAAGGAGAAACACAATGGGAGACAAAGGCAAGAAGGATAAGGACAAGGGGCGGAAACAGAAGACAACCAAGCAGGACCAAGAGGTAAAAAGGAAGCTTGAGAAGCAACCGAAAAGAACCTCTTGATAGAAAACACATGACGAGGTGTACTCTTTACCCATATCGTCAACATTGTCGTTTCCCTTGATGGACTGACAATGGTTGGGTTAGGCATTGAACTTTAACATTTATTTACAAAGGAGATTTGAATGAAGATCTATGTAGGAAATTTGTCGTACGAGGTCACCGAAGAGGACTTAAGGCAGGCCTTTGAACAATCAGGCCAGGTTGAATCCGTCAGCATCATAATCGATAAATATAGTGGTCGATCAAAAGGATTTGGATTCGTGGAGATGCCCTCTAATGTTGAGGGACAGGCTGCAATCGAGGGCCTGAACGGCAAGGAACTGAAAGGTAGGGCACTTAACGTCAATGTGGCCCGGCCTCGAACTGAAAGTCGAGGGGATCGAGGTGGATATGGTGGTGGAAGAGGAGCTGGTGGCTTTAATAAAGGCGGATATGGCGGCGGCAGAGGCGGGCGCGGCGGGGGAAGATAGGGACAAGCGGGCTTGTAGTCGTGAACGTTGATGAAGTCATAAAAAAATATGTTTCATAACAGAGGTGTACTTGCAGGCTTCTATCAGAAAAGACCCAAGAACTCCTTTCATCGGTATGCCCTCTTCAACAAAATGAAGCTCCCCGCGCTTCTCCACCCTCCGCAGTAGCACTGCTACGGAGGACGGGCGCGCGGGGCATCTGTGGCGAAGGCGAGTTGAAGCCCTTAAAAACCTGGCCTCACCTAGGGGTTTTAGATCCCTTACGGGGCCGACTTTTTGTATCATTGTCTTTTGCCTCTCTGATGATTTTTTCCCGTTGTTTGCGTTCCTGAATTCGGCCCTGAAGATCGATATTGGTCGTGATCTTTTCGCCATTTTTCCAACGTATCACCATATCTTGTTTGTGGATGGAGACGACGGTAAAAATACCCTTCTCATTTTCGTATTGCTCGTCAACAGTAAATTTGAATTCAGGGATCGGTTCCATTTTTTTCTCCTGTTTGTGTTAAAGATTTTCAGGCGTATCGCTCTTGTCCCAAAACAGATTTTTCACCACCCGCTTCGCCAGGACACGGAGAGCACAGAGAGATAATAATTATGATTTGCCGGGAGATACCGGCAAATCATAAACTCTCAGCAGTAGAGCTGCAGAAATTTCAACCTTATGGTTGCAAGGCCTGAGGTTTTTTCCCAATCGCCGTCTCCCGATTGGAAAAAAGAAAAGTTCCCTCTGTGTTTGTGGCTCGAATGAGCGGAGCGAATGGGTGGTAAATAATTCGTTTTCGCGTAGATACGCCGCCACAAGTAACAATCTGTTTTTTGAAACACTGTATAGCCACTGAAATTTCAGGGAGTAAGCCACAAAAACATGGCAATTAAAAATTCATTTTTGAACAGTAATGCAGGCTTATGATTCACAATACGAAAAGTCCCATGTCAGTAAAAATCCGGTTGAACGGCAGCAATCCCTTGGAATCCCTCAGTATTACGATTCAGCCGCAATATAAACCCACTAAAGGCGCCCTTGTGATGAACCGTTGGTTTGTCGCTTCCTTCCCGGATGTCTATTCATCTGCCGCCAGGCACAAGGCGTTTTAGGTATTATCTAATAATATACCCACGATTGGATGATTTGCTAGAACTAAATTCTTTCACGGAATTGCCAAATCCCAAATCTTTGTTTCATGTGCAGAAAGAACTGCGATCAGGACTAACGGTTTATACCTGAAAAAACATGTTTTCCAGTTGAGATTCCGAATTTTGCTTGACGATATCGTAGGAGGGGACGCAGGTTCCAAAGCAACTTATGAACATAACTGTTTTGCTGTTTTAGACCTTTTGGTAAGTTGTTTCAAAACCAACGTTATATATTGCACGGCTCTGTCGAGGGGAAAATGCCGTGAATGCTCATCAATGCTCTGAAAACAAGATCACCGCCAGTTCTTAGGGCTGCTGGGCATATACCAGGATTTTGGTCAGAAAGCTCAATTGTTGGTCCAATATTTGCTTAATTTGAAAAAGTTATAGCATAGCTGAGACTGTGCAGCAGGTGATTCTCGCGCTTACGGGCGATATAGTATCAACCCGTGACGAATACGTAAGATGTTCATGCAGTCAATAGTGGACAAGGAAGAAGGGAGTGAAACGATGGAAATAAAGGAACCCGAGATTACCTATGAGGATATACTGATACTGAAAGATGAGGGCTTTAATCCCGATAACGTGTGTATTGTGAGCGGTTCCGGCACCGGTATTGGCAGGGCAACAGCAATTGCAGCGGCTGTGAACAACCTCATGACCGTGGGGTTGGATATCAACGAAGAGGAGGGAAAGAAGACCCAGAAAATGGCACGTGAGATGGGAGGCCAGATGATCTTTATCAAAACCGATCTCACAAAAGATGATGAAATTGAGCATGCGGTGGAGGAAGCGGCCAAGCTTGGCACCATTAAATACCTCGCGAACATCGCGGGGATTCAGCACATAGACCCCGTTGACAATTTTCCCATGGAGAAATACGACCTCATGCAGCGAATCATGCTCCGGGCCCCCTTCTTTCTCTCCAAGCTCACCATTCCCTACATGAAGAAAAGCAGCGATGGAGCGGGCGTTATTGGAAACATGGCATCTGTGCACGCACACATCTGTACGCTGAACAAACCGGTCTATAACATCACCAAGTTCGGTTTAAGGGCCCTGAGCCAGTCCATATCCGCAGAAGGCGAGGGCAAAATTCGTTCCTTCAGCGTAAGTACCGGGTTTATTAAAACACCCCTGGCCCTTAACCAGATCCCTGCACAAGCAGAGCAGCGTGGCATTACCCCTGACGAGGTAGTCCGTGATGTGATGATGGGCAAATCCCGCGTGAAGGAGATGATGTCCCCCATTGAGGTAGCCAATCTTTTCATCTTTGGCTTCTCCAGGTTTTCCAAATACCTCATCGGTGGAGACCTTCTTTTTGATGGCGGGATGGTGCTGACCTATTAGGCGAACTTCGGACCGTAGCTGCTGACGGCTGCTCCATGGTTGAAAATGGTCAGACAACAGGAGGTGGCATTAAGCGGTGAAAGGTGATTTGCCTTGCCGGTGATGAGAAAAATGACAGGGCATATGCCCTGAAGCAAGGCCTGGAGAATAGACGCCGCTGGCGTCCAGAATTCGATCCGCGAGGGGTCCAGAAAGGATATCAGAGCCCTTAAACTGAAGGCTCTATACATAGTGGAATGTGATGTCCATTTTTTCTTTTGGTAGGGGGATAATAAAAACCGGCTTTCTGACCCTTCGCAAGACCCTTTCGGCCACGCTGCCCAGAAAGGTGCGGCTGATGACGCCCGCTTGCGGGGGACCCCTTTGGGGGATTCCACAAGGGAGAGATGAAATCCCGGTACCCGAAGCTGGATCAGCGGTAGCAAGCACGCACAGCAGGCTTCCCAGTTCGTTGCCTGAAAAGAAATACGCATACCCAACAAGAAGCTAAAAAATCAAAAGCTTATCTTGTAGAATGATAGAGCCCTGGTGCCTTCAGAGCTTTGATTTCAGAAATCATGTCATTACCAGTTCGGGTTTCAAAAACAGCTCATCTCGATTTCGTCTTGTAGGAATCCCACTGTCCGCATTGAGCCTTACAAACGCATTTTCTGAAGATAATGAATTATTTCTTGACATCTCAGGGTAAATCTGTATCTTAATTTTACTGGATAAAAAACTGTATATTCATCTCAAATTGCCTCCTTTTTTTATAGCTGAAACAAATCTTGGACACGAAGTTTCAATCGGTCGGAGTTGTCGGGACTGGAGTAATCGGTTCTAGCTGGGCTGCCTTTTATGCAAGCAAGGGCTTTATGGTCAAGATGTATGACATTGACCCATCCCTTTGCCAAAAAGGGCTCGGCATGGCAAAGAATTATCTTGAGGATCTCCGAGTGCAGGGGTTGCTGCCGGAAAATGCCTGGAAGAAAGCAATTTCAGATACGAGAGTTGTAAACGATTTGACTGAGGCCGTCAGAGATGTCCAACTCGTTCAGGAATCCGCTGCAGAGAATTATGATATTAAACATCAGGTATTCAAGGTTATGGATGCCGAGACTGCTCAAGATGTCATCCTGGCAAGCAGCTCCTCGGGGTTGCTAATGACTGAGATCCAGAAAGTAACGCAACATCCAGGACGTTGCCTCATTGCCCATCCCTTTAACCCACCGCATCTGATTCCACTTGTGGAGCTGGTCCCGGGAGAATCTACCGATTATCATACCATTTCTATAATGAGGAGCTTTTTTGAAGACTTGGGAAAGATACCTGTGGTCCTGAAAAAGGAAGCCCCTGGGCACATCGCCAATAGGCTGGCTGCGGCCTTATGGCGGGAAGCAACTGACATTGTTTTGAAGGGCATTGCCAGCGTTGAGGACGTAGATAAGGCACTTTTTGCCGGGCCTGGCATAAGGTGGGCCTTTATGGGGCAGCACTTGATCTACCATCTGGGCGGTGGGGAAGGGGGGATCGAACGCTTTATCGATCATCTCGGCCCCGCCTTTGAGCAGTGGTGGAAGAGCATGGACACATGGACTTCCTTGCCTCCGGAGGCAAAGAGCATATTAGTTGAAGGGGTCAAGGAGGAGTTGAGGGGGAAGAGCCTCAAGGAGGTGACTCAGTGGAGAGATGAAACGCTCATCAAGCTTTTGAAGCTCATCCAGAAATAAGATGCATAGTTCAGTAAATTAAGCAAATCTGTTAATAAGATTCAAACATTTTTTATAATATGCTGTATTTTTAAGAGATTTTGAATAATTAGAAATGAAGGAACTAAGGAGGAGAACAGCAAGAGAAGAAAGGAGGTGAGCAAAGGGGATAGAGATTCTATCAGTAGAATGATTAATCTCAATTTTTTTTCTAAAAAAGAGGAGGAAGTCAAAATGAAAAAGAGAACTGTTCTATTGAGCTTGTTAATGGTCTTTACTTGTTTCTTCATTTTTGGGGCTTTCAATCCTACTCTTGTGGAAGGCCAGACCATAAGATGGAAATATACCACTACCTGGACCCCGGCAATCCAATTAATTGAAGCCGATAGGCACTTTGCCAAGGTCGTAAATGAGCTTGCACGAGGTGAGCTGAATTTGAAATTCTTTGAAGGAGGATCGCTGGTTACTCCCTTTGAACTTTTTGGGGCTGTTTCGGAAGGGACTATCGAGGCTGGAGGCGATTGGCCGAATTATTGGGCTGGCAAGGATACTGTTTTCGATCTTCTTGGTTCTTACCCTTTCGGCTTGACACCCATTGACTACATGGTCTGGATTTATGAAGGGGGCGGATTTGATCTCTACCAAGAGGCTTATGGCAAATTCGGCATGGTCTACTTGCCGCATTGTTGTACCCCCATGGAATCTGGAGTCCGTGGCCACAAACCGATTAACTCTATCGCCGACTATAAAGGCCTTAAGATACGAATGTCAGGACGGACACAAGGAAAGATTCTAAAAGATATCGGTGCTGCCCAAACCATGCTGGCCGGTGGTGAAATCTATCAGGCACTGGAAAAAGGTGTGATTGACGCAGGTGAGTTCTGCAGCCCAAGCATTGACTGGGGCATGGGTTTTCAGGAGGTTACCGAATATTGGGCCTCCCCTGGCTGGCATCAGCCAGCGTCTCTACTTGGGGTTATGATCAACAAAAAGGCATGGGATAAACTTCCAGATCATCTGAAAGCGGCCCTTAAAACTGCTGCTATGGCTAATTATGCCTGGTCTTTCAGCTTTTTCGAATATGGTTCTATTGAAGGGACGAAAAACTTTCTTGACAAAGGGATAAAAATTACGCGATTGAGTGATAAAGATTTAGCTAAACTTCAAGAGATAGCCAACAAACATACTCTTGAATCGTGCAAGGAAAATCCCCTATTTGCCAAGGTCGCCTATTCCCAGTTTAAATTTCTAAAAGATATCTCCCAATGGCGTGACATTGCAACCCCTTTTACGTATGGGCGCAATCCTGTGCTTCCTGATCTTGATGCGATGAAGGCCTGCATAAAGTAAGTTAGTGGCGAACAAGCCTCCCGGAAAAGTAATTTTTCAGGGGAGGCTTGTCTTATATTATACCGGGGATTTTTCAGTTTAAATCTTTGGGCTTATGGAAGATCTTTTCGAGACAATAAGAAATAAGTGTCCCCATTATTTGTGGAGGAAAAGAATTTGAAAAAATTCTTGCATATCATAGACAATATCAGCGAATGGACAGGAAGGATATTCAGTTGGGTCATTGTTATTCTTACCATATTGGTTATCCTTGAAGTCATTTTGAGGAGATTTTGTGGCCGTCCAACTATATGGAATTTCGAGCTTACCATACAGCTATATGCATTTCATTTCATGATTGTTTCTGCATACGCACTGTTACATAAATCCCATGTGGCAATCGATATTCTCTACGGAAAAATGAGCAAAAAAACAGAGGCTATTTGCGATGTCGTTACCTATGCCATATTCTTTTTCCCTTTTCTCTTGATATGGTTGTATCAAGGGACCAAATATGCAGCTAAATCGTGGGCTATGCACGAAACAAGTTGGAGTGTCTTTGCCCCCCCACTCTACCCAATCAAAACTGTTATTCCGGTAGTCGCGTTTTTGCTACTGATCCAGGGGTTCGCCATTTTCGTTCGGCAGTTACATATAGTCATTAAGGAGAGAGAGTTATGATAGATCTGAGCCCTGAATTGTTGGCTTTGCTTATGTTTTTGGGGCTACTCATAGGCCTGCTCCTGGGTCATCCACTTGCCTTTGTTTTGGGGGGTCTTGCCGGCATTTTTGGACTCATAGGATGGGGTCCTGGGTGTTACGGCATATTTATGAACAGGATTTATGGCATTATGGATAATTATATCCTTATTGCGATTCCCCTCTTTATATTTATGGCCCAAATATTGGACCAATCAGGTGTGTCCGAAGGTCTTTTCGATGCCATGAGACACCTCTTTGGTCCTATAAGGGGAGGCATTGCTATAGCCGTTGTTGTTGTTTCGACCCTTTTTGGTGCGTGCACGGGTATCATTGGGGCATCGGTTGTTACGATGGGACTTTTAAGCCTGCCAGTGATGTTGAAATATGGATATGACAAAAGACTTAGTGCCGGATGTATCTGCGCAGGCGGAACCCTCGGAATTCTTATTCCGCCGAGCATTATGCTGATCGTCATGGGCAATCAGGCAACTTTATCCGTTGGAAAGCTTTTTGCTGGAGCCATTATCCCGGGCCTGATCCTCTCGGGCCTCTATATCACTTACATTGCCATTAGATGTTATCTCAACCCCCACGCTGGTCCTGCTCTCAGGCCAGAAGAAAGGGCAGCAGTTTCTGGAAAACAGCTAAGCCTCATGACCCTAAAATCACTGGTTCCTCCGATGATCCTCATCTTAGGCGTTTTGGGTTCCATCTTTACGGGGATAGCTACACCTACTGAGGCTTCAGGTGTCGGCGCTTTCCTCGCCTTCATGTTGACTCTGTCCTATGGCAAGTTCACGTTGCGTGGTCTTTACTCTGCGGTACTCCAAACAGCAAGGACCACATCTATGGTGATTATTATCCTTGTGGGTGCCAGCTGTTTTACCGCAGTTTTTCTGGGCTTCGGCGGTGGAGATGTGGTGGAGGGGTACATCCTCGGTCTCGGGCTTGGTAGGTGGAGCATCTTTATCATCATGATGATCATATGCTTTATTCTGGGGATGTTTATAGACTGGATTGGGATTGTAATGATCACCTTTCCGATTTTCCTGCCAATTGCAGAAAATCTGGGATTCGATAAGCTCTGGTTTGTCATTGCAGTTGCCGTCATGTTGCAGGATTCTTTTTTAACACCGCCTTTTGGATATGCCTTGTTCTATATTAAAGGAGTAGCGCCCCCAGAAGTATCAATAGAAGACATTTATTTGGGAGCTATACCATTCTGGATACTCATGGAGGTGGGACTTGTCATTGTCGTAATATTCCCACAAACAATCTTGTGGCTCCCCTCGCTGATGGTGAAATAAGGATATAGGAAAGAGAGGCTGCCATGCTATTGTCTGGTAACTCTTACGATGAAGTCTATAACACCTTCCGTTGGGAAATTCCCGAATTTTACAATATCGGCGTTGACATCTGTGATAAGTGGGCGAATCAACGATACCGCCTGGCCTTAATCTACGAGACCGAAAAGGGGCAGGTAGAGCACTATACATTCTGGGACCTGAAGAGGCTGTCGAACAAACTGGCCAATGGTTTGCAGGCTCAGGGAATACAGCGGGGAGATCGAGTAGGAATCCTCTTGCCACAGTGTCCCGAGACAGCGATCACCCACATTGCCGTATATAAAATTGGGGCAATCGCCATCCCTCTTTTTACCCTTTTTGGCACCGATGCATTAGAGTATCGATTATCAAATAGCGAAGCTAAGGGAATTGTCACTGATGAGGCAAATCTCCATAAGATCTTGGAGATATGGGAAAAACTTTCCAACCTCAAGGTAGTTGCCTGTATTAATGCTGAAAAACAAGAGGGTGTACTGGATTTCTGGGCGTTGATCGAAAAGGGAGCAACTGATTTTACACCTGTTAATACCAGGGCCAATGATCCGGCCCTGATCATTTATACATCAGGTACTACCGGCCCACCTAAGGGGGCCCTTCATGCGCATCGAGTCGTCTTGGGACATCTCCCAGGTGTCGAGTTTCCCCATAATTTTTTCCCCAGGGACGATGACCTTTTCTGGACCCCGGCTGACTGGGCATGGATCGGAGGCCTTATCGATGTACTCTTCCCCAGTTGGCACCATGGTATCCCCGTCGTTGCGCACCGGTTCAAAAAATTTGACCCGGAAGAGGCATTTCATCTTCTGGCAAAATACGGAATCCGAAATGCCTTTATGCCCCCAACGGCGCTGAAAATGATGCGCCAGGTCAAAGATCCGGATTCCCGCTATGACTACCGCATGCGCTCCATCGGGAGCGGTGGAGAAACCCTGGGCGAGGAGCTCCTGGACTGGGGCAGAAAGGTGATGAAGTTAACGATAAATGAGTTTTATGGGCAGACGGAATGTAACCTCGTGGTGGGAAGTTGTTCAGAAGTGATGGAAAATATACCAGGCTCAATGGGCAGGACAGTCCCAGGCCACAAGGTGGAGGTGGTGGACGAATCAGGAACACCGGTGTCTCCCGGTACCGTGGGAGAGGTCGCTGTCGAGAGACCCGATCCCGTCATGTTCCTGGAATACTGGAAAAACCCCGAGGCAACTGCTGAAAAGTATGTGGGCAATTGGATGCTAACCGGTGATTTGGCCAAAAGAGATGAGAATGGATACTTCTGGTTTGTTGGCAGAAAGGACGATGTTATCACCAGCGGAGGTTATCGTATAGGGCCAGCTGAAATTGAGGACTGCCTCATGAAACACCCTTCAGTGAGTATGGTGGCCGCTGTGGGAAGCCCGGATGAGGTTCGCACAGAGGTCGTAAAGGCATTCATCGTGCTCAAGCCGGAAGTAGCCCCTAGTCCGGATGTCGAAGAGGATATCAAGAACTTTGTAAAGGTTCGGCTGGCGGCTCACGAATACCCCCGGGAGATTGAGTTTGTCAAAGAACTTCCCATGACTGCTACCGGAAAGATTATGCGAAAGGAGTTGAAGAAGTTAGAGGTAGAAAGAAAATCAAAAAAGTAAGCATTATCTTCTTCAGCTAAGCGCATTATCCTTCGCTCTTTAAATCATATCAGAATTTCTCAAGCCTTTCTTGATCTTTTCAGTACAACGTAGGGAAATCTCCGCTTTTGGGTAGGGAATAAAGCGAAACTTTACTCAGGGGTTAACTTACGCGAGCTAAGTTAACATTATCATCGCCCGTGAGAGCTATGACCAAAGAGAAATACATCACTATACCCGAACTGGCTCGGCTTCTCGGAGTCAGCCGCATTGCAATATACAATCGGGTCAAGAAAGGGCAGATTCCCGCCATAAAGATAGGCAAGACCTACGCCATTACAGACCAGACTATAGCAGACATCCTCGGCAAGAAGGTGACGGAAAGAGGAAAGAATCGGATAGATGCCGCTGTTTACAGAACAGTGCGGGAATATGGAGAGGTACTTAAGCGATTGGGCAAGGAATAGTGAGAATCATCACTGTAGCAGACGTTGAGTACCTTGCCTTTAGACTCGCGAAGGAGCACCTCTCTTTTGATGAGCCAATACCGGATTTCTCTACAATGATTCTCAGCCTAAATCATGGGCATTGCAGATCTATTAAACGGATAATGACATCAAATCGGTCGCCAGCATGAGGTCTCCCTGGTAGGTCTTCCGGCACTGGGCTTCGATGTCGGTCGTAAGGATTTCCGGATAGAAGTGGGTTAGAAGTAGCTTCTTTGCACCTGCCCGTGTGGCGATATCCCCTGCCTCAGACGGGGTCAGGTGCCCTGCGATCGCTTCCTGATCGGGGAAGGAACACTCCAGGATCAACAGATCCGCATCCCTCGCCAGATATACAATTCCCTCACAGTACCCGGTGTCTCCCGAATAAGCGATGCTTTTCCTGGAATTATCCTCTATCCTGAAGCCCAGGCTTTGAGGGGTGTGGTTTACCGGGGCGGAGGATAACTTGAATCCGTCGAATTCCCTCGAATCCTTCTGGCCCGTTTTCAGCTCCTCGGTGCTCAAAAGGCGCTCGGGCAGGTCAAGCCACCTTCCGTACGGTTTTTTCAACAGCTCCAGGAACTGGTCAAATCCCTTTGGCGCTATGATGGTGAACGGCTTTCTCTCTTCGAGTACCGGTGGATACCGGGCTGCGAAGAAGAAATGGATCAGATCGGCCGTGTGATCGGGATGAAAATGGCTGATGAGGATATAGTCGATATCCTGGTAGTTGAGGCCTGCAACTGCCAGCTGCCTGACCGTCCCCGGACCGATATCCATCAGGATGAACCGACTATCTATGAAGATCGCCACGGATGGAGACGCCCTGTCGGCGAGGGGAACGCTGGTGCCGGAACCGAGGATGGTGACTTTCATATGCTTACCGTGAGCTTAGCTGGAATTGGAATAATGGAAAAATGGAATAATGGAATAATGAATGTTCAAACCAGAAACATCAGTTGCTCTTTTACTGCATGGCTCCAACGGAACCCAATGCGCGTATGAGTTGTCTTCCATCTTCTATGTTCGCTGCTGATCTGGGTAATTTCTTTACAAAAGCCCATACGCTCTTTTCGAAAGCGAAAGTGCGATCTTCCGGATCACACGGTCTTGAGTTTTGTTTTTGGTCATTCGAGATTGTTTCGGCCTGCCCTGGCGCGACATTGTTGGGTAATAGCGCGGGATCGTTGCAGCATTCCGCATCTGAAGTTTCGGCCCACATTCCTTGCGAGCCAGGTCTGGGCCAGGGGTTTCGGGATTCGATATTCGGATTTGAAAATTGGGTAAGAAAACAAGATGATCCGATATTTGAATCAATCTATTTTCCTGCCCACACCTACTCCCACCTCCCCGGTATGGTTGTGTTGCAGAACTTGCACCTGCCCCCTTGTATGTTGAATGCGTCAATCTTATACCCCAGTCGCTTGATCAGGACCTTGTGGCAGTTGTGGCAGTAAGTGTGGCATCCCTCATGCCCGGGCACGTTCCCAAGATAGACATAATGAATGCCCTCCTTAATGGCGATCTCCCGGAGGAGTTCCAGTGTTTTGACGGGGGTAGCCGGCAGCCTGTTTAGTTTATACTGGGGTACAAAACGGGAAAAGTGCAGGGGATAATCCGGCCCTACCTCTTTCAAGATCCAGCTGCACATTCGCTTGATCATGTCGGGCTTATCAACATACTCGGGAACAACAAGTGTGATGATTTCGAGCCAGATTCCTTTTTCGTGAAGAAGCTTAAGTGTATTAAGTACCGGCTGAAGGCTTCCGCCATTAAGCCTTCGATAGGTATCATCGTCAAATGATTTGAGGTCTATTCTGGCGGCATCCAGGTAGCACGCAAGCTCCTCGAGGGGTTTCTTGTTGATATATCCGTTGGACACATAAACATTTTTTAAGCCGGCCTTTCTCGCGAGCCGGGCCGTATCGTACATGTACTCATAATAGGTGGTGGCCTCCGAATAGGTGTAGGCTATGGAGGGTACGTTTTTTCCCCGGGTGACCTTGACGACATCCGCCGGGAAGAGCTCGTAGTGATGGACCTCCTCGGGCTTTCTCTGGGAGATCTCCCAGTTCTGACAGTTGAGACATCTGAAGTTACACCCGGCTGCGGCTATGGAGAATACCCACGTGGCCGGGTAGAAATGATTGAGGGGCTTTTTCTCAATGGGATCAATATTAATAACGCAGGGGTTGCCATAAGCAAGGGAGTATAGCTTCCCCCCTATATTAACCTTTGATCTGCACACGCTCCTGTCCCCGGGCCTGAGGTAGCACCTGTTTGGGCACACAGTACATTGCACGTCTGTTCCGTTGGATGTGTAATGAAATCCCTCGATCGACCACTTCCAGAGTTCCTTTGGGGCGTCGTTTTTGAATACGTGGCCTCGAATATCATCCTTTTCCTGCTCTTTCTTGCCGCCGGGCCAGAAACAGTGCCCTTCCGTGGCTATGAAAAGGGACAAAAGGCCCATTTCTTTCAAGAATTGCTTACGGGTTATGGATCTTTTCATGTTAAATAATGTCCGTTGTCGATTGTCCGTTGTCCTTTGGTGTTAACGAACAGCCCTTGAAGGGCTGGCTTGATGTTGACCCTAAAAGGGTCTCATTTATCTCTCGCCCCAGTTAAATAAGCTTCGCATTTAACGGGACAGAGGACCACAGCGCTTCGCGCAGGGTTTACAGTGTCGTCTATACCGTTACCACCACATGTAACCGAGGGAACCTGAACGCTCGGGCGAACGCAATGTCCAAGAAGAGCCCCGCAGTGCGGGACAGGCACGCGTGAGATCGAAAACCCGCAACTCTGAACGCGGAACAATCAGCAATTAACATGCACACATCCCTAGGCCCGCGAGATGACCGCGGTGCTTATGACCTTTATCAAGATCAGTGCAATAACGGCTGCCTGAATGCCAAAGAGAGGGATCAGCAAAGTCCCGATTGCAAGGGTGCCGGCCCCGGCCCCTACAAGGTCGGCGGCAAATAGGCCGGCCGCAGGGCTCCGCTCCTTACCTATCATTTCCGCGGCCACGGGGAACTGTAACCCGCAGAGCAGGGAAAAGGCGAAACCGTACAGCAAAAAAACAAACTCGGGCATCGCAGACTGGAAGAACATTGCCCAGGTCAGATACGCCAGGAGCAAGACGATCATTCCGGTCTCCGCTCGTATGAGCATGCCCTTGCCCCGTTTCTTCAGCCTGTTGCCGAGGATTGCGCCGGGCAAAAGGCCGAGCAGAAACGCAGTAATTATAGCACCCACCTTAAGATAGACATAGCCGTAAATTACCTGAAAGGAAAACAAGACCAACATCTCCACGCCCATGGCGGCAAAGCCGGTTGAGAAAAGCACATATTCCTCTCTCTTGATGAAGATGAGGTAAAGGATGAGAACGCCCAGGAGCCCTGCCATAAACCAGTGCGGTGAGGTCCCATACTTCTTGAACCACTCCTCGAACATGATGTTCATGATCCGTGGCCGAAAGTCGGTGTTAATAGCTTCAGCCGAATCAACGGATTCATTGATGAATCGTATCCTTTCCGGTGTAACATTACCGTAGAAGAAGCCCTCGATGTAAGTCGTTGCAATACGTTTTTCCTTCAGCTTAGCTGGGATGTCAGCCGTGAGTTCTCCATCACGTGCCAGGAAATAGATCTCTTCGCCGGGAATGAGGAGAACGTTACGAAAGCACTGGTGAACCGTGTTGAAAATAGAGGAGAGCTTCTTTACCCTCACATCTGACAGGTAATTGGGGTTGGCAATCAGAGAGAAGGAAAGAACTCCCCCTTCCACCAGTCTCTTCTTGGCGCTCTCAAAGAACTCCCTCGTGTAAAACCGATTCACCTGAAAGGTATCGGGCTCCGGCAGGTCCACGATGATAGCCGAATAGCGTTTTTTGGTATGCGTAATATATTTCCTGCCGTCGGCAGGTATGAGGGTGATCTCTTTTTGAGAGCTCAAGAGCCCGGATTGGGCTGCAACGCGTATGAGCATTGGATCTAACTCAACGTAGTCAACATGGCGCGGCCCATGTTTCATAATCTCCTGAAAGGTCTCGCCCATACCCCCGGATATGAGCAGGACATCTTCAACCCTTTCAAGCTGGCACAAGGGGTAATGGATCTTCTCTTCCGCTGGCACAACGTTAAAGGCGGAAAACACAGGGTTTCCGGATTCCCAAAGGGTATATTCCCCTCTCTCCCTTGTCAGGACTATTCTCCCATACGGGGACTCGCGGTAGCTCTCCATGTTCGGCCCATACTGGTGAGAAAGGGTTGACCACTCGAAGCCCTTTG
>Ga0307379_10003949_pt1 | contig 21316 bp, 15 predicted proteins | sample UN2MG_FD_202237 | JGI IMG/M metagenome (GOLD analysis project Ga0307379, IMG submission 202237) | Soil microbial communities from Risofladan, Vaasa, Finland - UN-2 | ecosystem: Environmental > Terrestrial > Soil > Coastal area > Acid sulfate soil | place: Finland: Risofladan, Vaasa | collected... | reverse complement strand
GCGAGCAGCCGCGTACCATCAGGAAAAGAGTATTCTACTGAATAGTGGTCGAACAACTGGTCGGCTGCGGTTCGGGTTTGTCGACCTCCCTGACCCTGAGCCGATACCGGCCAGGCATCTTTACACCAGCAGCACACGTCGAGATTGTGAATCAGCCAGTCAAGGAGAAAGCTGCCGTTCATCCAGGTAAAGCAGGAGTAGTTGCGGATCTGGTGGGCCAGCTCACTCATACCGGGGGATTTTGGTGTTAATCCCACCGGGGCGTGCTCACGATAGGCCCAGCAGGTAATAACCTCTCCGATGATACGGTCATGTAGTAGTTGGACAGCCTCCTCCAGCGGTTTGTAGTGTCGGCTCATCAAGCCGCCGGCGATTTTGAGATTCTTTGCCGCGGCCTTCCTGCCGGCTTTGAGCACCCGACGAATGCCCGGGGCATCTACCGCGAACGACTTCTCCATAAACACATTACAACCTTTGGCCACCGCATATTCCATGTGGATCGGTCGGAATGCCGGAGGTGTGGCCAGTATGACGAGCCCGCCCGGCGCGACGGCATCGATGGCTTTCTTATAGCCGTCCAGGCCGAGCATCTGTTGGTCATTGGGCACGTTAACCTGCTGTGCGAATTGCCTGGAGAGATTTTTAAGGCTGCTTTGGAGCCGATTGGGGAATACGTCGGCCATCGCAACAAGTTGAGTCGGCCCCTTGGTAGAAAGGGCGTTGGCCGCTGCACCGGTCCCGCGACCTCCGCAGCCTACCAGGGCGATTTTGATTGTGTTCTTTTCACCGGCATAGCTCCGAACTCCGATAGCACTGGCCAGGGCCGCCCCTGCTAATGCACCTGAAGTTTGCTTGAGGAACTTTCGGCGGGAGACGGAAGATTCTTGAGTCTCATTTTGCATGTTCATGAAGTACTCCTTTCCTTATGTCTGATGACCATAATAGAGGGGGATAAGTTTCCGGCCATGCGACCTGGCTGTTCTTAAAGCAACAATGTTCCGACAAACAAAACACCCTCCGGGTTACAGGTCCGACAGGATTAGAATTTCTAAAAATTTGATTAATAAGGCATTTAATACATTTCTGCTATATAGAGAATAAAACAAATAAGCATGCTCAACATTATAATCAGGCGAACATGATATTCATAAATCTTGCTACATTCTGCTGCAATAACAGAAAAGTGCAAGGGAAAAATTACCGCACAGACCTCTGCTTGAATCAATATTTCAACTGGCTGGCCTTGGGCGTTACTTTGTCGATGTTGGGTGTTACATCAACCTCGACGTTGCCCATGGCCCAGGACAAGCCGCCGGCGATTATGCTCTGAACGTCGGGATTGGTCCAGATGTCGTCGCGATGGCCGAATGAAGTATAGAATACACGGCCTTTGCGGTGTTTTCGAGCCCACGTGGCCGGAAATGGCGGGCGCTGGTAGCAGTCGCCTTCCATTCCCTCGTTGTCCTCGATGAGGATTACATGCAGGTCCTTGGCGAAGTTTTTAAGGGTGTACCATTCTTCTTTGAGCTTTTGCGACTGGCCGAATTGCTTTACCCCGGGGAAGTCGGGTGAGGCGGCACGTATTATGGCATCCTGCTGGGCGCCGTGCACGATAAACTCACCACCGAGCATAGCGATATAAGGGTCAACTTCAGTCTGGTTCTGGTCACTGGGGCCCTTGGAATGGAAGGAATCGGTGGCGGCATGTAAGCCGATGAAACCCTTGCCTCGGGCGATGGTGCGAAGCAGCCTTTTTTTGCCCTTGATTGACATCGGCGGAGTATTTGCTTTGTTGGGTTCTGTCAGGACGCCGCTGGTATAGAAAACGATTGCATCGTACTGGTTGAGGTCACCATCGAAGACCCGGCCGTCTTTGGTGCAGACAACATCGAAGCCGTGACGTTTGCCCAGTTCGGTGAGGATTCTATCGGAGATGCTGGGCTTGCCATCCTTGATTTTGACTGCGTCGTGCTCAAAGCCTGCCGAGCGAGAGAAGTAAAGAATCTTCTGTTTTTTCTTTTCGGCGGCTGCTGCCCACTGCAGCGGAAAGGCCGAAGCTGCGAGCACTGCAGTACCGGTGGCCCGGAGCATATCACGACGATCCATGGTATGTTCGGTACTCCTGGGATTATTGAGACCATTGGACAAGTTTATTTTTCCGCTCATCAGTCTTTACCTCCAAATCTTTGCTTAAGTTGATTGTTTGTCTATCCCGGCAGGACTTTAATCGTTGAGCCCTGAAGGACATTCAAACTATTATCCAGACTCTAATGGATATTATCCACTGGAATTTCCATTATGAATCTGGAACTTAGAAAGATTATACTCTTTCCGCCCCCAATATACAACCATCCGGTGAAAAGATATCTCAGCTTTTACCGGGGAAGTGCCAGACGATATCCCAGTCTGTCTTTTGTTTCTTTTGTCTGGGGCTGCCATCGTTGTCCTTTTGGTCCGGGCCGACACTGTAGAGAATAAAATCCTGTCCCTCAGTCTTATAAGAGAGCGGCCTGTCGGAGAACGGGTCATTGATGTTCTGAAGCTGGAGCGCTTCCAGAGTGGCGGGGAGGGAGTTGTTCACCTGTTTATATTGCAGCAGAGCAAGACCAGCCTGTGTGATGCGCAACTGTGCAATCATTCCGCAGTGGATTTCTTTGACCCTGAATATTGCTGGCGTAAGTATTCTTGTCACAATATAACGTTTTTTCTGGACACCCTTTTCAAGGATTTCTCCCTGTTCAGGTGAGTATGGTCGCTCAAGAAACCGAGTACCATCGTGCATGAATCGCAGGTAAGCCGCGTGGTCTGCGAGGAATATTGGTTTGAAGGTCATTCCAAAAAATACAAGTTTATAGATTAATCCGTCGGCATTTTTCTGAATGTTTTCCATGCCTGTTTTGTAGAGTTCATCTTTGGGAAGGTTGAACACCCATTCACCTATGAGCAGTCGTTCGGCATCGATGGAATGAATGAGAGGTTGAATATCATCGAGATTCTTGAGAAGACTTTGGATGTCACCGGACTGCTGCGCATTTGGCAGTGCAATTTCACAGAGTTTTTTAATTGTATCGCAGGACAGCCTGATCATAGCTATATGTCTCAGTTTGCTTATAAGGATAGGTTCAGTGCAAAGGGTGTCGGCGAATTTCAACTGAGTTGTAACCAGGTCCCAGGCGGTATCCGGATTACCGGCTTTGGCTTCGAGATATGCTTTGGCGCAGAGGATGCGCGAGAGGCTTCGCATGCCTGATAAATGAGGCAGGAGCGTGTTTAGGCCGTCATCATAATCGAGATCGAATCGGCATGAATCTCGCCGGGTACCTTGTTCAACGATGGACAGAGCCTGTGTGACTACGTCCTGCCCGATCAGTTGCTTAAACTCGTCGAGATTGTCAGGATCGAGTGATTCGTCAATGAACTTGTTTGAGAGGTCTCCAAGATATTCCAGCAAGTGCTCCCCAGGTGCAGGCTGAGCCTTGAGCAGCAGGGCGGCGCTTTCATATAGCAGGGCCGCATTCTCTGTATCGGGAACCTTGGGTGGTATAACGTCAGTGGGCTCCATGGGCCGGCCGTCTTTCTTAAGCTCGGCGTAAGCTTGGCGAAGCTTCGCTGATGAGACACTCACCGCAATAGCATATATCAGGCCGAGCGCAACAAATACTATGGCAATGCGTTTCAGGATTTTCGCAGTTCTCTTTTTCATTATAATTCTCCTTTCAAGAGTTGTATTTATGAATAAGAATCGGATACTGGTTGGGCTGGAAACAGACGGCTTCTTCCTCCGTCTGGTACTGGTTGGTTCGAAACCTCGTTCTGCTGCATTTCATTAAGGACCTGCCACACTCTCTTGGTATAGTTGCGCAGCGCTGAAGCATCGGTCATAGATGGTTTGCGATTGACTGAGAGCATATGTCTGACAAAAGGACGATAGGGCATTTCAGGTAGTATCTCCAGGTCAGTGGGCTGTTCTTTTGTAATCCGGACATCTCCGGGACGCCATCTTTCGAGTGTATGGTCGCTGGAAAAATTGGCTATCGAGATAATGAGCACAGCCGCCGCCGCGGAAGCTGCGAGACGCCTTATGGGAATCTGCCATGGTATTTCCAGGGAAGTCTGGTTCCATACCTTTCTTGCTTCAGCGGTGATTTGCTCTTTGAGCAGGGGCGATGGCTCAGGTAAGTGTGCTCTTTTCAAGAGATGTTCGATCTTATGGTTTTCAAAATCTTTTTCGTTCATAATGAAAGATTCCCCAATAAGTTTTGCAGCTTCTCTATGCCGTAACGGTATCGGCTCGCTACTGTGTTTTGAGATATTCCCAAAAGGCTGGAGATTTCCAAAAATGTTTTCTGTCCGTATATCTTCATAATAATCACCTCTCGTTGAGTTTGCGGCAGCTGGGCCAAAGCGGCCTGTAACTGTTCAGCCAAGTCGCTCGGTTCCCGATTGCTTTCACTTACTATTAGCCATGATTCAGTTGTCCCCTGAACTTTCCGATCTCTTTTACGGCGACTAACCAGCCTGTAGGCTTCATTGCGGGCGATTCGATACACATACGCATCCAGGCATCGTGCTCCGGCCAATCTGTGGCGTTTGCGAACAATCCTGACAAAGACCGTCTGGAGCACGTCTTCGGCATTGTGCCTTGAGCAAAGCGCGGCCTGGAGAAATGTGAGAAGATCTTTCGCGTAACGGTCCCACATTAATTCCACTGCCGCCGGGTCATTCCGTCCCAGGGCCGCTCGAAGAAGATTATCTGATCGATTCTCGTCCAAAATTTTGTCCTAATCTTCGATTCATAAGTAAAGACCATCTAACGTTGTTGTTTTGTCTATATAATGAAGATTTTCTTACTAAATTTTCTTCCTACAATACAAAAACTCCTACAGCTATGCCACAGCAAATAGTACAGATGCCTGCTGAACCATAGAATTTACTTTTCAAGATAAGGCGAACTCAGATACAATAGCTTTTGTTTGTTTTGTGATAAGTGCCTGCAAAAAGGGTAGGACAGAATTTTCGGTAATAACACCTGTTAGGAGATATATCATGCGTGAAAACGCATTGGAATTGTTTCCTCAACTTAAGGAGCGGCTCTGGCGAAATTGAGAGCGGATTTACGGAAATAAATGAGGTAAGAAAATATGAAGAATTTATCGATAGCTTCAAAAATCGTGCTGATTATCGTCTTGATTTTCGGCATATGTGCCGGAGGTTGTGCTGGTGTCAAACCGAGTTCACCTTGTAGGATATCGGTCTTGACATACAACATCTACCATGGGGCCGATGCCAATGGAAATTCAAATCTGGATGCTGTTGCCGGGATAATAAATTCGCTTGGGCCTGACTTTGTCGCGCTGCAGGAGGTTGACAATAAAACAACGCGGGCCAAAGGTCTTGACCTTACGGCCGAATTAAGCCAACGCACAGGAATGCAGGGTATCTTTGGTAAAGCAATGGATTACGCCGGTGGGGGGTACGGAGAAGCGGTTCTTACCCGCCATCCCATTATCTATACAAAGAATAATCCTTTGCCGCACACCCCTGACGCTGAGCCGCGGGCCGCCCTGGAAATTCAGATAGAGCTGCCGGGTAAAGAGAGGATAGTTTTTGTAGGTACACACTTAGACCATCAGCGGGACCAGACTAACCGGATGCAGCAGGCCGGCCGCATCGAAGAGTTATACCTGGACTATGACCTTCCAATAATCTTAGCCGGTGATCTTAATGCCGCTCCAGGCAGTGATCCAATCAATCTTTTATGTAAGCAGTGGTCCTATGCTTCTCAGGATGATCCACAGCCTACCATGCCTTCTATAAGGCCAAGGAGGAAAATCGACTATATTATGTACAAACCAAAGGATAGATGGAAAGTTATAGAGGTGCGGGTAATAGATGAGAAAGTTGCTTCAGATCACTGCCCTGTTTTTGCGGTTTTGGAATTACTGCCGGACGGTTAAGATATGAATTGTCGGATTAGATTTCGGAGATAACAGCGATGAATAACAGCTCAATCAGGCGTCGTGATTTCCTGCAAGCAGCCGGTTTTGCTGTTGGTGCTTTGCTCATGCCGGAGTTTTCGATAGCATCCTGGGCTAGGTCGAAAGACGAGGAGAGACTACTGCCTAACATCGTCTATATTTTGGCCGATGATATGGGGTACGGTGACCTTGCCTGCCAGAATCCCGATTCGAAAACACCCACACCCAATCTCGACCGGCTCGCATCCGAGGGGGTTCGCTTTACTGATGCTCATTCACCGTCTGCAGTTTGCTCTCCGACTCGATACGGAATCCTTACGGGCCGTTATTGCTGGAGGACTCGACTTAAAAATTCGGTCTTGTGGCCCTGGGATAAACCATTAATCGATGCGAATCGCCTCACGGTCGGCAAACTCATGAAGGCCCATGGCTACGACACTGCCTGCATAGGGAAGTGGCATCTCGGCTGGGACTGGCCGACCACGAATGGCAAAGAGCCTGTCGGCATAGGCAAAACCAATGTCGTAAACAGCGGCTCAAATGTGGATTTCGGAAAACCCATCGCCAATGGTCCGACTACCCGTGGATTTGACTACTATTTCGGAACGGCAGTGCCTAACTTCCCGCCTTACTGTTTCATTGAAAATGAAATGACTGTCGGAATACCAGCCGGTAAAAAGCCGGATGACATGTTTGGTTCTCCCGGGCCGATACTCAATGGGTGGAAGCTGGAGGGGATTTTGCCGGGCCTTGAGAGAAAAGCTGTAGAATATATTGATGCCAAAGGCGGCAGAATTAACAATCCGGCCTTTAGACAAACTGCTGGCAAGCCGTTCTTCCTATACGTACCACTCACCGCTCCGCACACTCCGATAGCTCCTGCCGGCCAGTTCAAAGGCAAGAGTAAGGCCGGCGCTTACGGAGACTTTATCTGCCAGGTTGACCATGTTGCCGGTCGGGTAATCGATGCTCTCGAACGCAACGGTTTGACCGGCAACACGCTGGTTATATTCGCAAGCGATAATGGCTCACCGGGGCGGGACGGCACGAACATGAGCGGCAAGACAAACAGCGTGCGGCGTTTTGGACACAATCCGAGCTATATCTACAGAGGCATCAAGGCTGATGCATGGGATGGCGGACACAGAGTGCCGTTCATAGCCCGCTGGCCCGGACGTATCAAGCCGGGCTCGGTCAGCGATGAGACTATCTGCCATGTTGACCTCATGGCTACATGTGCGGCTATCCTTGGTTACGATTTGCCGCCCAATGCAGGTGAGGATAGCTATAATATTCTGCCTGCTCTGACCGGCCGTAATCTGAATAAACCCATCCGCGAAGCAACCGTCCATCATTCCGGCAATGGTATGTTTGCAATAAGGCAGGGAAAGTGGAAGCTGATTCTGGGCCGGGGTTCAGGGGGTTGGAGCGGCCAAGGCAAACCTGAAGACCCTCCCGTACAACTCTACGATATGAGTATGGATGTTTCAGAGAGAACAAACCTGAGCACCGAATATCCCGACATTGTTGAAGGACTGACCAGATTGTTGCAGAAGTACAAAGTACAGGGACATAGCAGGCCGATGAGTTGACACAATTCCTGATATTGTATCGGCCAATGACAATGACCTTATTAAAAGCACTAAACAGTAGTAGTTCCGGGGCAAGTCTGGTAAAATAGGCTGTCAAAAGAACAGAAATACCAGGAGGCAGTATGACAGCAGGCAAATTCGTTCCGCTCGATTCTTACCTTGAATATCCACAAAAGCAGATGAAGCAACGTGCGGCTTCTTTCCGAATCGATATGCAGCGAAGGCGCAGCGTTCGCAGTTTTTCTAGCAGACCCATACCTCGTGAGGTGATTGAGGAGTGCCTGCTCACCGCAGGCTCTGCGCCAAGTGGGGCGAACATGCAGCCCTGGTATTTCGTGGTTGTGGGCGAGCCTGACGTGAAGCAGCGCATACGGGAGGCTGCAGAAAAGGAGGAGTACAAGTTTTATCATGGAAATGCTGGGGAGCAGTGGCTGAGTGTATTGTCGCCTCTTGGAACGGACTATCAAAAGCCATATCTTGAAACAGCCCCGTATCTAATCATAATATTTGCCCGGAACTATAGTCTGTCACCGAATGGCCAAAAGGTAAAGCATTACTACGTGCGAGGGTCGGTTGGGATAGCCACGGGTTTGTTGATTGCTGCTATTCACAATGTCGGCCTGGTTACGTTGCCCTATACTCCGGGCAGAATGGGATTTCTGAAAAGCATACTTGGACGGCCGGAGAACGAACGACCGTTTTTAGTGTTAGTGGTCGGGTATCCTGCAGAACAGGTGATGGTACCTGATATAGGAAAGAAATCACTCGATGAGATAAGCACTTTTGTGTAATTCTAAACGGAGAAGTGGCATAAAGATTTAAGAGTAATGGCGCTTGACGTGTGCATACAACCTTGGGAGAAAAAAATGAAAAGACGGGAATTCATCACCGCGACAGCCGCCGCAGCAGCGGGACTTATGTTTGAGCGGAAAACCTCGGCCTCGGATAGTCCACGGGCACAGAATAGGCCAAATATCCTTTTCATTATGACCGACCAGCAGCATGCAGGCATGATGAGCTGTACCTCAAACAAATGGCTTAACACGCCTGCTATGGACCGTCTTGCTGCTTCTGGAATCAGGTTCGAAAGGGCCTATGCCTGCAATCCCGTATGCATACCGAACCGGTTCAGTTTGCAGACAGGTCTTATGCCCAGCGCAATAGGAATGGGCCAGAACGGTGATTCTGCACGGGCTGCTGTGACTGATACCATGATGCAGCAATCGCTTGGCCGCCTTTTCAGCAAAGCTGGTTACGAAACGGTTTACGGTGGCAAGGTGCACCTGCCGAGGAAGATGAAGGGTGTGCAGAATATTGGATACCGAAATTTAACCGGCGACTCACGCCGGGGACTGGCCGATGCCTGCGCGAAATTCATTAAGGCCCCTCACACCAGACCTTTCTTTCTGTTTGCCTCGTTCATCAATCCCCATGATATCTGTTATATGGCTATTAATGATTTCAACCGCACACAGGGACAACCACCCGCAGGCAATATAGATTCTAAAACTTGTGAGGCGGTGTTGGACCGCGTGCGAAAGGCCGGGGACATCAAAGCTTTTGTGGAGGCGAAATGTCCTCCACTTCCCGCAAATCACGGTGTGCCCGAAGCTGAGCCGGAATGTATAGCACAGAAGTACATAAATCCAAGACCTTTCCAGGCATACACCCGGGAAAAATGGACGCAGAATCAGTGGCGTCTGCATCGCTGGGCATACTGTCGATTGACTGAAATGGTTGACAGGGAAATCGGGATATTACTTGATGCTTTGCGAGAAGCACAGATTGAAAATAACACCCTGATAGTCTTCACCAGCGACCACGGTGACATGGATTCCGCGCACAAACTTGAGCACAAACAGGTGCTGTACGAGGAATCCGTGCGTGTTCCGTTCGTTATGAGTTACGAAGGAATGATTCCTAAGGGCATAGTCGATGATACTCATCTGGTTTCCAACGGCCTTGACCTGCTTCCTACTCTTTGTGATTATGCAGGCATCGAAACTCCTGAAAAACTGCACGGCATGAGTATGCGGCCATTGGCGGAAGGGGGAAATACCAACCGATGGCGTGATTTCGTTGTCTCAGAGAGTCAGCTTGGAAGGATGCTTCGAACGGACCGCTTCAAGTACTGTATTTTCGACTCAGGTGAAAACCGTGAGCAGCTCACAGACCTGAAAAATGACCCGGGCGAAATGAGGAACCTCGCGGAAATCGAGCATTACAAAGATGTCCTTGATACGCATCGTCGGCTCTTACGCCGATGGATTGAAAGAACCGGTGATAGAATTGCGGCCGAGTACGTTGATGTCAAATCCTGATATTCTGCAAAGGTAACCCGATACAATAGGGCTTGGAAAGTCCCGCGAAGGGGTGCTGCCCCCGCGCTTTCTTGCGAAAGCAAGAGCGGGGGCCTCTCTTAGTGGTATTTTGGTGTTATAAACGCCTGAGCACCATAGTTTTTCACCCCCATGGCGTCCCAGGCATTGAAAGTCTCAACACGCCCATCGAGATACCCGGCATTGAGCCGGATATTGGGCTGTCTCTGCATAGCGGGGTCCTTGAAAACCCAATACGGGTGGCTTCTTGCACCGTCCCTGAACGGATGAGATGAACACCAGGTCTGCTGAGGGCTCGGCCATAACAAATTGGTGTTGTTGGTCAGATAGAAAAGTGCATCCTGCACAACCAGTTTTGTCCTGGAATCGAGCCGGTTGGCGCCCTCGAAATGTCCCTGAGCCTTATCCACATGCTCTGACGTCTTATGATTATACCCTTGATAGCTCCACAATATCGTGTAGGTTGAATGCAGAGGGGCAAAGGAACCGGTCATATAGAATTGGCCGTAGGTTCCCTGCGCGGGCTGTCCGGAATTCGCCGGAGGCCAGGGCGTATTATCTTTTATCGCCGAGAGCTTGCAGTTGAAAACACGAACATCCTTCAGGTAAGAAGCCAGATACCTGCCGGCGTGGTGATAAGCCTTGTTGTTAATATCTGCCACAGGGCCCACGATGTTTCGATTCCAGTTTAGTTCGAATGGCCGATGGTAGTTCACGGGAGCTTGAATCGTGGATGGATGAGGGGGTAATTTTGAATCATTGTCCTCTGCATAGGTCACCAGGCCGAAAATCAACTGGCGCATATTGCTGCCGCATGAAATCATCTTTGCCTGCTGTCTGACCTTATGAAGGGATGGCAGGAGAATGCCCATCAAAACGGCGATGATTGCGATGACGACCAGAAGCTCTATTAAAGTAAATCCCTTTTGCCTGTTCATAAAAATGCTCCAATCCATAATGAGAAGGAACTGAAAGCTTATAAATACATATACTCCAAATGAAGCTGTAAATCAAGGAAAACCTCGTGCTTTATCCCACTCTCACGGCACTTTAACGTTACTATTATATGAAATAATTTGGAAGGTCTTTATAAGCGGTTTACTTGTTATTATCTATGTTTTTCTATATCCAGAATGGGGTATTGTAAATTGCATATGACAAGTGGGTTTGGTATATTGTTAAGAAATATGGCTAAGTTCCGATGTATAGGGATAACCGAATAGGATAAATGGTAAATCTCATGATATTGTCAAAAGGAGGGCGGCTGAATATGCAAAAGCACACCAGACGGGAGTTTCTAAAAAAGACGGGCGTTGCTGCCGCGGCGGGGCTTTCTATGTTCTCTAATGAAAGTCTTGCTCAACCTGCCGGCAGGCAGCAGCCTGATATTTTGTTTATTATCTGTGATCAATTAGCCGCACATGCACTGAGCTGTTATGGCGGGCCGGTACTTACGCCCAATATAGATCGCCTTGCAGGACAAGGCGTTCGTTTCACCCAGGCGACTTGTGTTACTCCGTTCTGTTCACCAACTCGGGCTTCGATTGTTACCGGCAGGTATCCTCACGCCCACGGTATTGTGTTGAACTGCGCGCCGAGACGACAGGAAGGAATACACCCTCACGACATTACCACTGAGAAGATTCTCAGTGATGCCGGCTATATAACGCATCATTACGGTAAATGGCATCTACAGGGGGATAAGCTGCCTTACTATCCCGATATGTTCCGCCCCGGGTTCGAGTATGTCCAGAAAATGCAGCCCGTGTTCGATAAGGTCAGAAAGCGTGATTCATCAACTTATATGAACTGGTACAAGTGGCCTTTGCCGGTGGAGATTGATCCGCGATTTCAAAAGGCTGTCGATGCGTTGGGCGATCGGTGGAAGGACAAAAACTTTGCCGAGTTCATAACAAAAATGGGCAGGCTCAAACTACCGTTATCTCAATGCTATGATGTTCAGATTGCGGATCTCACATGCAAACAGCTCAATGCCCTTCGATTCAGTTCGAAACCGTTCATGATAACCTGTTCGTTCAACTGGCCGCACGATCCTAATGTCGTGCCGTCGCCGTACTATGAAATGTTCGACCCTGATGAGATTGAACTGCTCGCCAATCGTAACATGCGTGAAGAGCACTTCGAAAAGAACTGGTCACGCGAGATCATCCGCGGCCTGGGTGAACGTGGTATGCGGGAGTTTCTGCGAATCTACTACGGCATGGTAAAGCTCATCGACGACCAGGTCGGCAGAGTCCTGTCTGCTCTCGAAAAAACTGGAAGAATGGATGGAACTGTCATTGTCTTTACTGCCGATCACGGTGATATGATGGGCGGCCATGGTATGGAAATCTACCAGCAGCTTTTATGAAGAAGTCGTCCGGGTACCGTTGATTATTCGATACCCCGGAAAGCTCAGACCGCAGGTTAGCGACATTGCTACCGACTCGACCGACCTTATGCCGACTTTGCTGGAACTTACGGGCAAATCAATCCCTCCGGTCGTACAGGGCCAAAGCCTTGTGCCATTCCTGACCGGACAAAGGGATAATTCACAGGCAAGGCAGTTCACATTCTCCGAACGCATCAGGGGCAATCCGAAAGGCCGGCGCAAAGTCCTGCCGGGCACGAAGGGCTCGTTTATGATTCGCGGCAAAGGATATAAACTGGCCCGCTACGAAAATGGTCTCCGGGTTCTTTACGATTTGAAAAATGACCCCGGTGAAACAAAAAATCGGGCCGACGACCCGGCGTACCAGGCTGTTCGTAAAGAGCTGTCCACCGAACTGGATAACTGGCTCAAACGTAGTAAAAGTGAAGAAGGGTAAAATAAACTAAAAAAAACTGTATGCTCTGATTATTACGTATTTTCAGTGTTAATAGGGTATTTTTTAGATAGTTTTTTTCAAAAAAAGCTTCAAAAAAGTTTTTTTGATTTGAACCTTAAAAAATGTTATAATTGTTAAATAATCCCCGAAGGTATCAGGAGTATTGCGATAGGAAAAGGAACGTCCGATATAATCTGGCTTATATGCGGTTTTGTCCTTTGCTATGTATTCAGTAAATAACATTACAATTCCAGTCCAGCTTGCAGGGCAATAGCCGGATCAAGAAATTGATACGTGGAAGAGTTTTGTCGTTATTTTTATAAGTACTTGTGGCATAAGAAGATATATCTTAGTGCCTCGGCAGGATATATAGAGAGCTCAAGCAAAACTTGCCGAGTGTATCCCGACAAATTGGGTAAAGACCTTATTTGAATTCCGCTTGTGGACGCCTTATGGTGCCCAACAAGGCCCGGATAGACTCAGGTCGGCTATAATTGCAGAAATAGACTGAGATTATGCCGCATAGGCTGTCTGCTATAATTATTAAAAAATCGTTACATTTTGCACAGTAGATGGCACTTTAATATAGTTTTATTTAATGTAATAGTAACGGGATTCCTGTAATGGTTCAACAGTCGTGTCAAACTGAACTGATCAGACGGGCTCAGCAAGGTGATAGGCAATGCCTTGAGCAGTTAGCCCGGCAGGCGAGAGAACGCCTGCGGACGTATGTCTATCGTCTGACTCAGAGAGATGACCTGGCTCAGGAAATCGTACAGGAGACTTTATTGGAGATGTGTAAAGTGTTGGGAAAGTTAAACAATAATGATCGATTCTGGCCGTGGCTCTACGGTATAGCCGTCAACAAGCTGCGGCGCCATTACAGAACTGAGCAGACGCAAAAAAAGCTGGCGGTCTCCAGCGCAAAACGCAACAGCAGGCTAAAAGACCGGCAGGATGGGCTGGAGAACCTCGTTGGCGAAGAGTTGAAACAGATTGTTTCGGGGGCGATGAAAAAGCTCAGGACGCGTCATAAAGCGGTCCTGATAATGCGCTGTTATGATGGTATGACGCATTCGGAAATTGCCGAGTCGCTGGGTTGCAGCGAATTTAGTACGCGTATGCTGTTTTTACGTGCGAAAAAGGCCTTGCAGAGAGAGCTTTCACGTAACGGTTTTGGTAAGGGTTCTCTCCTGGCCGCTCTCGTGCTTTTCGGAAAGATTACAGCTCCGAGTAAAGCCGCTGCGGCACAAATCTCAATCTCTGCATCTACAGTAAAAGTTGGCTTGCTAACCGGATTAGTCGGATTGGCGACCACAAAAACCGCAATTGTCACATTCACAGCAGCCAGCGTTTTGACTGCCGGCACGATAGTGACGACATCGGCACCCTGGAAAGATACCGAGGCTCCCCGCCAATCTCCGGCAAATACCCAGGTTATCAGCCAGTTCGATCAGAACAGCAACGCTCCCGAAGAGCATTGGTACTATTTTCCACAAGGTGCGTCGCAATTCATGATGATGCGGGCAACATCCGGTATGGTTGGCGAAAAGTCGTACAAGCTGATACTGCAGAACGAAAATGCAAATTACTCTTTCCACGACAATAGTGTTAACATTAACAACTACCGTACTTGGGCCAGCGACTTTAGCGTTCTAAAGTTCCCAACAGATGATCCCAAATTGGTCGATTTTATCTGCCAGGTTGAGCAAAGCCCACGTGGTATGAAGCATTTACCGGCCAAAGGTAAAGGTCTATTGGTTATTTCCGCACGCAATAAAGATAACTCTGAGCCGTGGGCTATCCGGCGTTCCAACGTTTTGGAAGAGGGTTACTTTCAATCTGACTGGCCTACCACAGCCAGGGTTATTGATAACCGGGATGTTATGCATAAACGCGGTTGGACTTACTTTAGAGTTACAGGCCAAATAAACGGAGAGAAAGTATCCGGAATGGGAAGAATACCATTTGTTTATGCTACAAGTGCACGATACAGCCCCTGGTTGAAACTGCGGGTCGGTTCCATGACGATAGTTGATTCGAAAAATGAGGCTTATGTGCACAGTTCGCCATCTCAAAATGTAACTAAATACCAGCCTGGCAGCTTCTTCAAGGGATTTGCCAAACCCTGGCTGGGACTGCACACAATCGACATAGTTCGCCGCGAGGCTGCTGCACAGCGTGTTCGATTTGAAACAAAGCATACGGCGGGCAGCCAATTTGCACAAGTTGAGTTAATCCATGAAGGTTGTAGGATAACATACAACATTGATTTGGAAACTGATGTTATTGATGAAATCACCTTTTCAACCGATAAGGGTGATAAGGGGAATCTGAAATTCTCATATATTCAGGCAATTAACGATGTTATTAATGGGGAGTTTGTATCTCCGAGCATATCAACATCCGGGGGAACACCGAAAAGCGGCTCGGGTATTTTGTGGCTTGTGGAGTTAGCGGAGGGTTCACTCGAGTAGATTAGCAATTGTACGAAGGTTATCTTAAAACCAGGGAGGACACTGTTAATTGGCATGAGGTATTATATTAGGTCCAGGAAAGGCAATGAAGAAGATGAGGCTGGGAAGAACAGGTTGGAGTTGGATTACTGCCGCTATTGTGGTAAGCGTTGCAGTGTGCCTGGTCCCCAGTCAGGTTCATGCCTGGACCTATGAATACCGGGACGATTTCAGCACTAGCAAAGCCGAACAAGACAGCTACCTTCATTCGATTTTCTGGCCGCAGGGGGCTTTTCCACCAGAGGAATCATACCTGTACCTTAGCGATACGCAGCAGCAGAGCGAATTAGGTTTTGGGGACTACAACGGTGAGGCGGCGGTTCTGGGTTATAGCTTTCCAGTTGGTTCATCCCGATCAAACGGTGCTGTTAGTGGAAACCTGAATATTGATATACGTTTTCAGGACACCACCGACCTGGTTTCCGGCTCTTTTCAATACTCGCTCTCAGACGATGGTGTCAATTGGGAATCGGCACGGCAACTGGGACAGGGAAGCCATAACATCCCTTTGGAATCTGTTAGTGGTGTCTGTTATATCAGATTCAGGGGAACTGAGGTTCTGATAGATAATTTAGATGTATTTTTGAGATCATCAACTGCTTCGATTAAAGTACCTAGTGATTTTGCAAAAATCCAGGATGCGATTGATGCTGCCTCTAATGGTGATATCATAGAGGTTTCGCCTGGTACCTATACGGGTGATAAAAACTGGGATATTGACTTTAAGGGTAAGGCAATAACTCTGCGTAGCTCATCTGGGCCGGGGCAAACAATCATCGACTGTGCGGGCATCGATGGCCACAGGGGTTTCTATTTCCACCAGGGGGAAAGCCGGAATTCTGTTCTTCGCGGTTTTACAATTAAAGGAGCTGTATTATCAGGCTCTAAGATTCCGCCTGAAAATTCGAGCTGGAATCCAAGCCCTGCACACCCGATCGGTGGTGGCATATACTGTGAATTTAGTAGCCCGAGCATTATTGATTGTGTGATTAAGCAATGTTCAGCAGAACTGGGAGGCGGGATCGGTTCAGTTGGTGGTTCACCTTTGATTTTTGATTGTACCATCGAACAATGCCAGGCCGGAGGATTCGGAGCCGGTATAGGTCTTATCAGAGATTCAGATGCACGGATTGTAAATTGTACTATCAACAGGAATACCGGTTCTGATAACAGTGTCGGGGGTGGAGTATATTGTTGGCAAAGCAGGCTTAAGATGGCTGGTTGTGATATTTCCTTGAATAACGCACAGGGAAATGCACAAGGCGGAGGTATTTACTGCGGAGGCTCTTCTACACATGCCACATTAGAACACTGCATTGTTTCGAATAATAATGCCCAGACTGGTGGCGGCATCTTCTCGGATTCATATGCCGATCTTAGTATTACAAACTGCACAATTGCTGACAATACAAATTCGGGCGTTCACGCTGATGCAAGCTATATAGCAATCAAAAACAGTATCGTATGGTACAATGGTGGCTCAGCAGTCTTGCTCAATGGTTCGCTGTCGTCCAGCCCTGTTCTCTTTTCAAATATCGAGGGATATCATTCCGGGCAAGGTAATATAGATTTGGATCCTATGTTCGCATCAAGAGGAAGTGACTATCATCTTCAGTCTTTTCTGGGCCGCTTTAATTCGGGCCAATGGATCACGGACTCGAAGAGTAATCATAGCCCCTGTATCGATGCAGGTGACCCGCAGGACCCGATAGGAGCGGAGCCTTTCCCGAATAATAAGCGTATAAACATGGGAGCGTATGGCGGGACACGTGAGGCAAGCAAAAGTACCGGTCCTCTTATCATTCACGTTGATGGATCCAGGGGAAATAAGTATAACTCAGGCCTAAGCAGGGACCAGGCATTCAGAACCATACAGGAAGCGGTGGACTGGGCTGATCACGGCGATACCATAATGGTCTGGCCGGGAACCTATCGTGAAGCTGTATTTGTCAAGAGCAAGGCAATAACCATTCAGAGCGCAGACGATGCGGCTGTGGTTATGGCTCCGTCTAATGACCCCATTGCATTTACTTTTCAGTTTGCCGAGAGTTCAAGAAGCGTCCTGCGCAACTTCGTCATCACCAATTGCAATGAAGAGGCTATCTTTTGTAATGGTGCCTCGCCTGAGCTAACTAATCTGACTATAGTTAATAACCAATTTGGCATTGTTGCTTATGGAGGCTCCGATCCGAGTATAACCAACTGTATCTTTTGGAACAATTGGAACAATGAGAACCAGGTAATTGGTGACTTGGAGGGATGCCGTGCTCGTTACAGTAATCTTGGAGCATTAGAGCCAGACGATGCTAACCTCGGCAATATAAGCGAAGATCCTCTATTCGCTGATATTAATAATGACAACTTTCATTTGCAGTCTGAATACGGAAGATATTTACCCAATAGCCGTTCCTGGACGACGGACTCGCAGACAAGTCCTTGTATCGATAAAGGCGATCCTGCCATGTATATAGGACGCGAGCAGAAACCTCATGCAGGCAAGGTGAACATGGGAGCTTATGGCGGAACACCGTTCGCGAGTAAGAGTGGGCCGTCCTGGTAATATCAATAGTAATCGTTATTAATAAAATGTTAGTCGATACGATTGTTTGAAATATAAAACCATAATTAATATTATTTGGAATCTGAAAATCGAGTACCCGCATGGTATCATTAGCCGGTGGGTTTCATAATGCGCGTCACTGAGGTTGTGATAGATACCTGAGAAAATTATTTTTACGATATGAGGCTAATTACCCTAAGTCTTTTTAGGTAAAAGGCTTAGTGTTGACGATAAAAGAGTAGAGGCTGAGAAATAATAAGAAATGGGCAGGTTTTTTTGTGTATTGGAACCTGTTCTCACAACTGAGATGTTTATCTCCCGGCTGCTTAAAAATGATACATCCGATAAAAACCGGTAAATTTTATGGTTGACAAAGGATTGAATCGCGAGTATAATAAGGAAAATTTGCTCGAGGCGCTCAAGGAGCGCATAAAAAGTATTCTGAGCACGGTAGGAGGATAGAAAAATCCGCGCCCGATATGCATATATGCAGGTAGGCAAGATACGAAAGCGGGGCTTTACGCTGATTGAGCTGCTTGTGGTTATGTCCATCATCTCCTTAATCATGGCTATTTCACTACCCGCATTCAATAAAATACGGCTTCAGGCACGCTCGATGATGAGCATGAACAACATGAGGCAGATTACGTCCACCATGAATCTCTTCGCCTCGGACAACGATGATAGGTATCCCGAATCGGTTGCAACGATAGGAGCTGGTGACACCTGGAACTGGACGGACTCAACCAAGTTAACCGGTAACAGACGCCGTAGCCCGCAGCTGCACCGGGCGATGAGCGAATACCTCAGGAAATACATAACCGATGCGAGTACTATGTATTGTCCGAATGTACCGCATAAATACGAGCATTTACAGCAGGCTTGGGATGCCGGTGACAATTGGGACAATCCCAGGAACTCTTTCCCGGCTGATCCGGTTGGAGGTTCGTACTGTTTCTTTTGGAACTACAGAGGTTATCTTGGTGGACGCAGGGTTGTTTTCAGAGGGCCGCAGGGCCCGGCCAGCGGCCGAAGATACAGCAAGCTGCTTGTGAGCGATTATTTTGGTTATAACCACTGGAGAAATCCAGAATCATACAGTAGTTGCGAGCCATTTGAGGGAGCTGATATTACTCAGGAAACATATCTCCTTTCATCTTTTTGGTCGCGCAGGAGTCCTCTGGGGAATACTCCTGAAATCAAGCTGAAAGCATCATACACCGATGGTCATGTTGAGACCTATTCGGCATCCGATGTCGTACCTATGAAAGTTTCTATTAACGCCGCTGGTACTGTACCATACCCTGATGGTAGTACCAGTCCCGGTACATATTTCCTGCCGAGGAACGCACTCCACTAAACAAGGATCTTGGGGGAGTTGTTCTTAATATCCCTTCAGTTGTTGATAGATACTGTACGTCCGGGCCCTCTATACTCATCGACTGTGTGTCGGTTGACATGCACTAAGTTCTATTATCACAGGCTGGGCTTCATAGAAATAAGAAAGGCTGCGAGTGATTATCACTCACAGCCATTTTGCTTACATCAAATATCACGCACAGCTACTACGGACAGTTCTCAAACCAGTCGGTTGTGAAAGCCGCCAAATCCTGGAGGTTGATTACACCGTCACCGTTGTAATCTTCACATATCGAGAAGCTCGTATTCGGAATGAAATAGTAATCCTCCGTCTCGCCGAATTCGTGGCCGGCCTGTGGTCCGGAACCGCCGTTGCCTCTGACGCCGGGAGCACTGCCGACCGTCCAGGGCTTCGGGGAAAGAGTAATCCTCATCCATATTTCCTTCCTGCCTGCATCCGGGTGCCATGACAGGAATGCCTTCGAAGTGATCTGGTTTAATCCGGCTGGCAGATTGATAAGATACTGATTTTTTATCGCCCACTCGGACACAATCCCCTTGGAACAGGCAAGTGCCGGGTTGGTGTTGCTGTCATCGTCCCAGTCGCCGTCACGGTTCCAGTCGCACCAGACATTGACATAGAGGTTGGTACCAGGATTGATAACGTTGACGATATAGTCAACTGTAGTCCAGCGGCATTTTGGCATAATGGCCGGGAAAATAATACCGTCGTCGCCCTTATCATTATCCGGTGTATTGGTTGTTGGTTTAATGTTGTTGGTGACATCCTGGTCCTGACCTGTGTCGGCTTCATTTTCGCGGGTAATAGTCTTACCCAGATGGGCTACCACTCCCTGAGCGTTCAGATGAATCGGACCATAAGGCCCTGTGGTTCTGCCGTCGTTATAGACGGTCGGATAATGGGCCTTGACTCCCGAAGGTCCTCCCTTGGGATATGCGGTCATATTACTCCCGAAATTGTTGGTGCTGTCCGGTGCGTCCCCGAGGTCTGATTGTGCTGTTGGTGCTGAGCCCTCGCAACTGACACTTATCAGTCCCTGTCCCTTGTTGTCGCCGAATCCGCCGACTTCGATGAGGTACTGCTGTCCGGCGGTTGCATCAAAGGTTACCTCGGACTGCCAGCCGCAGGAGTCGTCGTTGCATTCTATCAGTCTGCTTTGTGACGGATTGCAGCCGCCTCCGTTATAGACGGCCAGCTTGGTATCGTAGCCGCTGCCGCACAGGCTGACGGTGGATTCGCCCGTGCACGTGGCGGTATAGATATACCAGATGTTCGGACTGGTCATACAGTGGCCTGGACCGTCGAACGTTGCATTGCTTGTGTCGAACGTCAGGCCTGTTACGTTACCGATTGCCTTTGCGTTCTGGCAGTCATTGTTGTTAAGGCTTACCGGCGGCTCCGAAGAATCGCAAATGATACTTATTACTCCGGCACCGGTGCTGACACCAAATCCACCGACTTCAATCAGGTATTCGTTACCGGCAGTCGCAGGGAAGGTGATCTCGGATTGTCGGCCACAGGCGTCATCATTGCACCCGATCATATTATGTTGCTGTGGATAGCACTCAGAACCTCTATAGATTGTCAGTGCTGTGTCGTAACTGCTTCCACAGAGGCTTACAGTAACATTACAGGTGCGTGAAGCAGTATAGCGGTACCAGATATTCGGGCTCCTCGTGCAGTGTCCTGAACCGTCGAAAGTTGCATATGAAGTGTTGAATGACTGGTTAACTACCTCTCCTATACGCATTGCATTTTGACATTGATTATTTAAGGGCGGGTTTGTTTGTTGGGCTTCAACAAAATTGCTGCAATAAAATATAACCACCAGAATACATACCAGCGTCCCTTTTACTTTGTAACCATTCATAATTTAGCCCTCCAAAAACTCATTTTTTCCTATCAGAAATCTCCACATACGTTATTTTTCAATAGCTATAGAACCACAAAAACATTTAAGTATTTTTGCTTGTATGTCGTCGCAGTTTTCTACGTTGTTACCATAATATCATCGAAGTAAGCGCCCGCATTGCCCCAGCTATACAACGCTATAGTCCCGTATGAAAAGGTGCTGTCGTTTACTGAGAAAACCGGGCTGCCGTCTATAGAGAGCTTCAAAGTG
>Ga0307379_10003948_pt1 | contig 21319 bp, 39 predicted proteins | sample UN2MG_FD_202237 | JGI IMG/M metagenome (GOLD analysis project Ga0307379, IMG submission 202237) | Soil microbial communities from Risofladan, Vaasa, Finland - UN-2 | ecosystem: Environmental > Terrestrial > Soil > Coastal area > Acid sulfate soil | place: Finland: Risofladan, Vaasa | collected... | reverse complement strand
TAGCCTCCTGTAGTTAAAACATCTCCGGACTTTAGTTTTCTAAGGAACTCATCAACTTCTTTTTTTGGAACTCTTGCACTATGAACTCCAGCAGGTTTTTTTGCACTATAGACTAACCCTCCAACAGTTGCAGTACCAGCCATACCAATAGGAATAGCAGGATTTACGTCTTCTATTGATTTTTTCTTTTTCTTAGCAAGTTTGTAAAAAACTATCTCAGCTTTAAACATTTCGTTCGCTCCTACAGTTTATTGCATGACATATTAATTTTCTATGCAGTTTTCCTACAGAGTTTGCGACGGACTGTATTCTAGCCGTCATATTACCACAAACAGGGCACTTAACTGATCTTGGTCCCACTTGTAATTTTGTAAGTTTTTTAGGTTGCATTATTTAATAAATAACTTAGCTAATTTAACTCTATCTAGTTTAAGTTTCTCTCCCCATTCAGTAAACTCATTATCATACTTGCCTTTAAAAGCTTCCTTAACTATTTCGCCCATCTTGGCAAAAGACTCTGGTTCAGCTTTTTCGGCTATCTTACAAAATAAAGAATCAAAATCATTTGGAGTTTCTGGTTCTTTATCGTAATTTAAATGTGAAAATATTTCATATCCCATTATTCTTCCTCATTTATAAAATTTAAAATGTAATTTAGATCCTCTTCAGATCGTGGACCATTAAAACGAATTAGTTCTTTTTGATCTTCGTTATATAAACCTATGTCTGGAACGTCACTAATAATATATTCGCAAGTAGCCCCAAAATTATCTTCAGCGATATCTTTTAGGGCTCCTGCTAGGGTATTAGATGTTTCAGTTCCATTATGTTCAATTAAAAGATACATTAATTATAATATACTCTTTGTGGAATATTCATATTTCTTAGAGCCATTCTAGCTTTCTTTCTAGCTGCTTCCTCTTGGTCTTCTGGTTTACTTGCTAAGTATAGTCCGCCAGCCACTGCTCCACCGATTAATAATTTACCTTTATGTTTTGATAAAAGGCCTCCGCCTACAGCCTTGGTAGGTTCTTTCACAGCGGCATCAATGACTCCTTGACCTTTAGCTATTCTGGTATTTTTCATTGCTGCAACAATGTCATCTACTTGTCCTGTTGCGCCCACTTCTTTACCACCAGTTCTTGCGGCCTTTGATGCTACTCTTCCAGCTTCTCTGACAAGGGCTTTTTCTCCTTTTACTCCTGCTCTTAGTACTTTTAACTTAGTTAAACCTTTTACCCAAGAGACAGGAAATAGGGCTTCTTTTTGAATTTCGTTATTAAACCCTTTTAGATTCTGCTTGTTCATCTTGGTCCTCTTTTTTAGCTTTCTTTCTCGAAGTAGATTTTTTAGGTTCTTCCTTGACTTCTTTCTTGACTTCTTCCTTAGGTTCTTCTGCCTTAGGTTCTTCTTCCTTAGGTTCTTCTGCCTTAGGTTCTTCTTCCTTAGGTTCTTCTTCCTTAGGTTCTTCTGGTAATTCGTCTACCACTGGTACCTCAGGAGCCTTCGGTATTTCCGGAATGATTTTTTCTACTTCAGGAGTAACCTGTGGTTCTTCAACCACAAGCTGCTCATTTAATAATTCTTTATTTTTCTTAGCTTCACGTTCTTGCGTTCTAACGAGAGCCGTATGATATAATGATCTTGCCATAAGTCTCTCTGATTATGCTTGTGAACCGTTTAAAACGGTAAGCTTGCGCGTATAGGCGTGGACGTTTCCGCTCTCTCTCGTTTTTTGTGCACGCCATTTACTTGTTGCTCCACTGTCTCCACCAGTTGCCTGATGTGAATAAGTATCATATACAGATTGTATATATGTATTTTGAACTGAGCCTGCTGCTAATTTTTTAGCATACGCTTTTTGATATAATGTCATAGCCATTTTGCTACTTCCTCCTTAAATGTTTATTTAATATATAAATAACTGGGTTTAATTGCAACTATTTATACTTCTCATAACGGAACTCCTTGAAGATGGGCACTCTTAACTTACCAGACCTATATTGTTGATGCCCGGTAACTTTAGCCCATAGCCCAATAAAATGATTAGGATTCAAGTAAGCTTCACGTCTTAGTTCATCTGATAGTCCGGATCCAATTCTAATTTTAGTTTTAGAATTTTCTGGGATTCCAACGAACCCCCCTATAGCATTTCCTTCATACTTGCTACCTGGACTAGCACTGAACACTCCAGTTATTAGAACGTCAAAGTCTTCGTTCGACTTTGATTTGTAAGGGACAGCTTCTTTAGTCTTATAAACTACTATTCCCTCACGCGTTAGCGGGTGTTTACCCGAAAGTACATCGTCTTTAAGTTTCATTTTTTCTTGTTGTGTATAAGCCATAGGTGGCATTTCTAGTTCTGGTATTTTTTCAGATACTTCTTTCATCATCTTGAGCTTTTCTTCATAAGGACTTTTTTCTACATTTTTACCCTTGAATGTAACAACATCTATAAGTGCAGGTTTGATTCTGCCATACTGTTCTTGTGCTTCTCTAGACTTCCATACGTTTGAATTCAACATTCCTGCTAACGTACTCGAATCTTTTCCAGGTAAATATAGTTCTGTTCTTACTACAGTATTTCCAAGATCTACTGGACCACGAGTCTTATACAAGTCTGTTCTGTATGAGTGATCTATTGGGCCCCCAGACTTTTTACTTATTCTATAGGAATATACATCGAGTCGCTTGTTGGGTCTAATAACTACAGTATTATGTGCTCCATCAAGCTTTGGAGACCAAACTTCATCTTTAACATCAGCCTTTAATTTACTGATGTCAATGGACTTATAGTGTGGCTTGTAATCCGGAACCTTTTCTCCGGTACCAGTGTAATTATATAATAACCAATCCTTACCACCAGTACTCATTAACATATATCTTGCCACACCCTGACCCTTATAGATATTAAATAATATCTTATCCGACTTGGACTCAAGGACTTCAATTTTATCAAAGAACATACTACTTACACTACCTGCGCCATATCCAGACTCTATCTCACCTTCCCAACCCATATATGAACTTTCATGTGTCGGCTGTTCTATGGCCTTTGTCTTTTGACCGGGGCCGGGCAAATTACGAATAGCCCATGATAAAGCATCGCTGCTGCCAGGAGGACTAAGGCGAAGATCATAGTGGGGACCAGCTTTTTTCGCTTGATGATATTGTATATTTCCAGTCCATCTAGAATCACTTGTGCTTGGTACTCCCTGAAATCTACTTCTATCTGGGATGCCTATTGGCATTAATTATTTTTCTCCAATATTTTATCGTATTTATCTTCAATATCTTTTTTCTTCTCCCTAGGGAGTCCTTTAAATTCGTTTTCAATGGCTTTAATCTCTTTATTATTAGACTTCCTTCGAGCAACCTTCGTCCATTTTTTATCCGCTTTAATTGAATCTGGATCTAAATTATCTATCATCCTGAATAATATATGAAACGCATCCTCATAGTTCCCCTCCTTGAGGGTCTTTTCGAATGTCTCATAATTTATTTCCATAGGTTTTCTCTAGATAATTTTTAATACTGATTAAAGTTTGTGTATCAGAATCTGTACTTGCCATTTCAACTGCGTATCTATATGGCTTGAGCGCTGATACAGTTTTTGTTTGTTCTGCCTGTAGATTCTTGAATCCTACCATATTAAAATTACTATCAAAGAACACTATCTTTATTGGATAACTAACATTTCTATTCCAGAATCCTGAAGTTGTATCGTTGTCAAACTTGAACACAGCTATTTCATTAGAAGCAAGAGGTTTACTAAACATCAGGCCCCGAGCTCTATCATATGGAGTCTCTGCTGTGAATCTTACTTTCATTTTTTCTTTGGTAAATTAACCAATTTTTTCATCTTCAAGTCTTTACCTATAGCGCTGGTTATTCCAGTTACTGTCTTTTTAGGTTTAGGTGCAAATCCTACCCCAAGCATTACTGCCAGACCAGCTACACTTGCCATTTTATTAAATACTATAGTTGCTTTATCCATACTTGACTCCTTTACAAACTTAATTGCATCTTTAACTCTTTTATCTGTTTCTTTTCCCGGTAACCATATACCAGCAGCTCCTCCGAGTATTATCGGTATAGCCATTGTCTTGGCTTTTAATAGTTCCATCTGAGAAGCGAGTGTCAGACCTACCTTTGCGCCTGCTGCCCCTTCTACTGCTTGCACCTCTTCTTTAGATACTTTAGCGGCCATACATTCTCTTTAAAACGTCGTTCATATAACCATATGGAGTTTTGCCATGAAAATTAGTATTTCCATATTGTCTATTACCTTTCATTATTTTTCTTGCTCCACCTACTCCACCATAATGTGCCGCAGCAAGGTAACCGGCTTGTTGTGAAGTCATATTGCCAATATTTATCCCCAGGGACTTTGCGTTCTGTCTTGTGAAAATGTCCATGTATTTATTTTGAAGTGATGGGTTATTTAAAAATGTATTAAAGTCACCCTTGTAGCCGAGACCTCTTAATGTTTTTGGCATAAACTGATAGAGACCCATAGCCCCTGAGGTTTTATTTCGTACGTTCATTTTGCCGGCAGATTCCTGAGTTTGTATTGAACTGACATATCTATTATAAGTAGTTCCAGAGGAGCTGATTGGCATTTTAGTAGGACCATAAGAAACGGTCCTAGGTGAACTTCCGGTGCGAGACATAGGACTGCCTCCCCCACCAAAAGCTTTATTGTACTTTAGTATAAGTGAGCTAGCTAAAGAACTCTGCTGAGCAAACTTACAAAAACTTGAAAATTCTAGATTTGTCATTGTATTTATGCCTATATATAGTTATATTAAGATAAAGTCTCGCTTGTTTAATTTAGCGAATTTTTAAGTGATTGTCAAGTAATCAATATAAAATATGAAAGAAACAGTAAAATATGACCCACTTCACACGTTTCTCTTGAATGATAGACAAAATAAATATATAGATAATATAATATTCTTGAAAATACAAGATGATCTTCAGAGTAAAATTAATGGTCTAATGAAAGAACTTATTGTAGAAGAAGACGAAAATAGAATTGATGAATTAAAACTTATACTTAGAAATACAATTAAAGATCAAGAAGACGCCAAGCGTAATCTAGAAATTAATCTGAAAAAAGGAAACGAGGTTCCAATTTTAAATAATTGGAAACAAAGAAATGTTTAGTAAAGAGATTCTTTCAGAAGATATTGTAAGTTTAGGTACCTTGCAAAAGCAACAAGATAAATGCATAAGTCTTATCAAGCAAAGTTATCTAGATGTATTACAAAAAGATATGACTGCTGCTGAACTTGATTTAGAAAAATCTACCATCTCTGCCCTTCAGGATCAATACGATAGCTTGAATAAAGAAATCATAATACTCAAGGAACAAATGTATCTGAACTTTACGAATACATTTAAAATTAACCCACCAAATAATGCCCCACATCCGTTTCGTCACATCAATAGTATTGAAACTTAATTGGTATAAGAATTTAAATATACAATAACAATTAAATTTTAGGTGAAAAATATGAAGGAAACTATTGATAGTTTTAGAGATGAATACGCATTTCTATCAAACTTTTATTATGCAGAGGTTGAACTCGATGGAGTAAAATACCCTACTGTCGAGAATGCTTTTCAGGCTGCAAAAACTAACGACTCGGAAGCTAGAAAAGCTTTTGAAACTGTACCTCCGAATGAGGCAAAAAAACTTGGTCAACAAGTAAATTTATCTAAGTTCTGGAATTCTCAAAGAGTAGATGTGATGAAAGACCTACTCAAGCAAAAATTTAATATCCCTAAATTCAAGGAAAAACTTTTAGCTACAGGTTCTGCTTATTTAATAGAAGGTAATTGGTGGCATGATAATTCCTGGGGTATCTGTAATTGTGATAACTGTAAAAGTACTACAACACCCCGCTCGAATAGTAATTTACTTGGACGACTTCTAACGGAAGTTAGGTATGAGATCAAGCCTATTACTTGTCATACAGGTGGAGCTAAAGGCTCCGACATGTTATTTGAAACCCTGTCTGTGGATAACGGTTTTAATGTTACTGCTTATTCTTTTGATGGTCATTCTACAAAATCAACAAATAGAAAATTACTTACTCAGGAAGAATTGGATTCAGTCACTGATAAAGTTACACAAGTAGGATTTTTAATAAGACGAAATGCTCCGCTATCTCGCCCACAGATCTTACAGTATCTTCAAAGAGATATATATCAAGTATTAGATAGTGAAGTAGTTTTTGCAATAGGTACTCTTGAAGATAAAACACAAATGCCTTATGGTGGAACGGCCTGGGCAGTTGGGATGGCAGTTATTAATCGAACACCTGTTTGGTTTTTTGATCAAGAAAAGAAACAATGGTTATTCTATGACGAACAAAAATGGGTACACGAACCTTTTCCGCACAACAGGTATTTCAAGGTAAAAGACTTTACTGGAATAGGTACGCGCGAAATAAATGATACAGGAAAACAAGCTATTCAGGATATCATAGAAGGATTTAAAATAATAAGGAGTAATTATGTTACAAAAAAACTTCAAAGGTCGTATAAACGACAGACAAATTAGTGCACTTGCCCGCTTGAAAGAAATGGAACGTACAGGTCATACTCTCAAGGAATACAATCCTATAGATGAGGATGGAAAGAAAAGAATTGCTAGTGAAATTAATAAACTCGAATCAAAAATAATGGAACCCGAGCACGCTCGTGGTATCAGAACAAAGAAAGAGAGGACAGCATAATGCCAAATATAATCATAGTAGTGGGACCTCCAGGATGTGGCAAATCTATATGGGCCTCACTCTACGTGGAAAACCACAAGGCTAAACGCCTGAATCGTGATGACTTTAGATCAAGTATGCAAAATGGCAAATACACGGATTTTGATGAAAAAGTTATCAAGCGTATACGTAATTACGCAGTTGAAAGTTGGCTTCAAACAGGATACGATGTAGTAGTAGATGATACAAATCTGACACCAGATGTATTTCCAGAAATGCAGAGAATTGCCCGTAGAGTTGGAGATACTGGTGTGAGAGAACATGTGATAAATACTGAACGTGGGGTTTGTTGGTATAATAATACACATAGATCTAAAGGGGTAGTCCCTGAACAAGACTGGAATAAATTATGGCTCTTGTATACACACTATCAGAAACATGACGAATACTTTGCTCCCCCAAGGCAAATTCAGACTGAGATGTATCTGAATGAATATCATGATTCAGAATTACCTCATTGTGTAATTGTTGATCTAGACGAAACTCTTGCTCTACATCCATACCGGCGCGATCCATATGACCATTCGAACATTCCAAATGATTTGCCAAATATGCCTCTTGTAGATACTCTACACAGATCAGAAGACGCAATAATAATTGTGACTGGTAGAAGTGAAATATCTAAAGACGCAACTGAAGACTGGTTAGCTAAACATGGAATCGAATATGATCACCTGTATATGAGGTCCAAGGACGAAGAGACCGAGCATGACTTCAAGATAAAGAAAGATATATATGATAGATATATAAAGGACAAATATTTTGTAACTGCGGTGTATGAAGACCGGGAAAGACTTGTTGAATTATGGAGAGATCTCGGGTTATTTGTATATCAGGTAATTTTTGGGAGGTACTAATGTCTTTTTATAAACAACCACTTACTTATCAATGTGGACCGTTCGCGCTCAAGTACGCGCTCGTGATGCTAGGTAAAATGGAAGATGAGAAAGACATTGAAGCCCTGGCCGGAAGTACTTGGTGGAAAGGTACTGATGAGATAGGACTTGAAAAAGCTGCTAATTATTATGAGTGTGAATTTACTGCGCTAGTTCCAAACGGTGACCCTAGAAAAGCCCTGAGCAAATTAAATTCATACCTGAATAAAGGAATACCTGCAGTTCTGTGTGTAGATAGATGGAGTCACTGGATAGCTGTTGTAGGTAGAGATAAGGATAAATATGTGTGTGTAGACAGTGGGATGAGGAAGGTTATTATTATCATGAAGGATAAAGTACTACTCAAGCGCTGGAAACATATAGATAAGAAAGTAGAACATTATGCCGGCTATGCTATTACTCCGTGGTACAAGGCAAAGACCATGGCCAAGTTTACTGTAGAGAATGCTCGTAAGCTTATGTCAGATAAATATGAAGAACTTGCTCTGCATTGGGATTCATATTTTATGGTACTTGCAGAACATACTCGTAGTAAGAGTCCTATGGCGGAATATACAATAACATTCAAGCAGTTTTCTAGACGTTATCAGAAACTGATAGTCGAACTAGTAGCAGACTGGCACGGAGATGTATCTTACAAGACTCTGAATGATATCTTTGAAAATTTCCAATTTATTGCAAACATTTATGGAATGGTAATCCATCATAATGATGAAAAAAATGCAATCATAAACTTTACCTGCGTTCTTACTATGTTTGCTACACATAATTATGGAACATATTCGTATTTATAGGTATAAGAAATGTAGATAAAAAGAGATTGGAACTCTCACATCCAGACGTCCATGTGATGAGATCATCTCCCTTTCGAAAGTTGTGTGGAACTGATGAATCTAATCAGTTCCACTTTTTAATAACTAAATTAGGAGGTACCTTGAAACTTCAAGACCTTGAAAAGTTCAAGCGGGAACTTGGACCTTTCATACAGCAAGAGTTAGAAGGAAGTATCGCAGACAGATTTACTATGGAAAAAACTTTAGTACTAGATGCAACCGAAGAAGAGCTTAAACAGTTAGCTCATGAATTTGTTATAACTGTAACTGATGAATTTATTTTTGATACGATGAAAGAGGTAATTATTTACTTACGGACTGGTGGAGGACCAAATGTTTAAATTGAATTTTTCTGTCATATATACCGTCTTACTCACTATCTCTATTGTGTTTATTCTTTGTTCCTGTGCTACATGCCCGGGCGCGAAGAACCTGTCTTATCCTCAGTTCTATAAGGCACAGGACCTTATGAAATATGAACTGAGCGAAAAGTGTATGATATCTAAGACTGACTCAGCTCGATTCAATGGGTATGACTGGATCGGAACTATAAATCAGACTGATGATATTATATTCACTTTCAAGGATGAACAACTCAATTATTTTAGATTAGTTCATCATAATACTTATGAAGAACTCTATCAGAGATTTGGAAAGTATATACAGTTCTTTGATACATACGGAATGAATTATAAGTATATTAGACCATTTACTTTTAAGTGCGATTATCTTGGATGGTCAGTAACCTGTTACTGGCGTTCAGAAGATCTTACAATTGTCTGCACGAGAAAAGGGTAACCGGCTCACCGAGATAACTTCAAGGATGGGGGAACGTGCAGCTAGCGCGAGGCGGATTTTATCCGCCTTTTTATTACAGCAGGTAGTGCATATGCGGGCGTGTAAGGTGAAAAGTAAATCTATGGTAATGTAGATAATAGAGCCTTACTCTGCATCCGGAGCAGAAGTGTGGTTAAGCCTCAAGGGGTGGAATCATGGGTTCGAGTCCCATCGCCTGCACAAATAATAAAGGAATAAAAAATGAAAAATAAGTATAATGTCGGCGACTTGTTGACGGTTATAAAAGGTGAAGATGTTTGGTACACGTATCTTGATTGGAGCAGGAAAGAGAAGCTCGGTAGAACTGGTACAGTTACCAAAGTGGAAGAACAAGCCTTTGATGCAGAAGATTTAAGATGGTTTTTCCCAGGTTGCAGTGAGGTTCAAGTCAAAATAAAAGAAGACTATACCAAGACTGTATACTCATATTTTATGAGATTCCCGGACGAGCCAGACAGAGAGATAAATTTTTCAGAGGTTCATCTTAAAGCTTTTGAAATAAACCCTATGGTTGTAGGATGAGAATTTATTTTGGACTGAACATAACGATCAAGCTGACAGTCATAGATGAAAAGGTAGGATACGAGCAAGAGATCTACTTGAATGTACACAAGATAAAAAGAGATCCTCCAGTTGTATCAAGTATTGTACTTGACCTATACTGTGACTATCATGGCGAACGAATACACTTCGATAATTTTAATCAGATAGCTGATATGAATAAGCGTAAGCTGTTAGCGCTCCGTAATATAACAGCAATTATATCATAAATAAAAGGAACTAGCATGAATTATGCAGTCGCAGAACATCATATAGGTGGTGGCAAAAGTGTTGCTAACCTAATGCCGCGTGAAGTAGAATATAAGGGTATTACTATCCCCGCATGCCCACATGATATACAGGTTAGAATAAAAGATGCACTTACACCAGATAATGGAAAGATTCTCTTGAAGTCGGATGGAGTTAAAATACTCACTGACTTTAATGAGAGAACGTGGAACGAGGTTATATTAGTGGATAAAGACTTGTATTCTCATGTTAATACTCTACGCAAGCATAACAAGTTCTTTATAAGACTATTCTCTCGAATAGCTTGCGATGATTGCAAGGATTCACTTGGTAATTTTATCTAAGCTTTGTTAGTCATAAAAAGGCCTCCTCCGCAAACGGGGCTCTAGCGTCTCTAGTGATAGAGGTAGTGGAGCCTCGTTATATATACTGTATTGCAAGAGCTCGAGTTGAGAATCGGCCTTTTTGATTTATTCTAGTTCTACAATTTAATTAAATTTTGCGAGGATCCATGAAATTAATAGCTGTTTTAATCGTTGTTTTAATAATATATCCACTGCTCATACTCTTCGGCGGGGATATGAACCTGGAGGATACATGATCAAATTAATTCAGGCTCTCATGATACTAGCACTTCTAGTTATGTTCTATGTAGCGATTATTTAGGGTATAAGAAAAATACAAGGCTTGAATACGTTCAAGAATTTTTTCATCAAGCAAGGAGGTATATATGACTAGTATAATACTTGGAGTAATTTTTCAGGGAAGCCCTGAAAAAGTTATTTCTCTAAGGGAACAATTCAGTTCTACTCTACCTACCTACCCCTCGAGTTCTCGACAAGAGAATATACAACCTATCTACCACAAGTGTGAAAAGTGTGAGCTTGACTGTTCCTGTCAATGCTTACGCGAAGAATTATTAGAAAGCGCTAGTAATAAATAAGCTTGAGGGAGGTTGCATTTGTCTCTGACAATGCTTCCTCCTTTTTTTAATCAAAAAATTTAAATGGACAATATAACAATAGTCCCAGAGATAGACACGAACGGACTACTCAAGCACTGGAAAGTTGGAGATGAAATGACACAGGGAGATAAAACAACATTCGTAATTGGTCAGATAGTTATAGAACTTACTGCTAACCAAAATCCCTTCGGATATAAGATTCATTTCTATGACATAGAAGGAAAACATAGAGGAGATATTATGACTTTAAGTTATCAAGTCAATTAATATTTTCTTGAATTTTACGGTATAAGATGTTTGTCGCGGTAGTAAACCTACTAGACGGACGCTGGACTCACGGTCAGACGTGGATGCTACCACCAGCGGACCAACTCCACGGCGACATCTTTTTACATTAAAATGTGGTATCCACGCACATTTGGCATTCACAACAGAACAAAAATCAAACAACAAAATGCCAACTTATAAATCACTAAATTCTCCCTACGTTCAGGGGAACGCTAATTATAGAAAGGGAGTAACAGACATAATGAACCATAATGCATTCTTAAAAATGCGGTTCAAGGGAAACACAAGAAAAAGAAATATAGAAAACATATTTGCGGACATGAAGGGTAAATTTTATGTAGGTATCATACCGCAAGATGCCGGAAGTCTAGTAGGCCCAGATGTACCCGATCATAAGAAAAATTATGATAAAATAAAAATAAAAAGAATATTAATACCAGAGGTTAACCCCCCAACTCTTGCAATAATAAAAAGAGACACAATAGTTAAAGCTAACCCTGGAATTATAAAACCAGTATATGGAGACTATTTTAATGTAGTTTTAGACCACATGGATAATCATGGTTGGATTTTTTCTGATCTAGATTTTGATGGAACTATGCACTATAGAACTACTAAATCAGCTCTGATACAATTTATTGCTTCTTTACATGCACGCACAGGTGCGCTTACCGATAAATTCTCATTTGTAAATACTTTTAGTTCAAGACAAAATGCTAGAGGTATGTATGAATTCAATGATTACCAAAAGTATATAGTAAACTTTATGCATTCAATGCCTAAGTTTAAAATACATGAGGCTCATTATGTTGATTATACTGGTTATGGAAGAATGACAACAGTTTTATTACTCGTTGAAAAAATAAATCTAGTACAAAGGATGACAAAAGGTGGTCCACCAACAATGAACTATTATGATTATTATAAGAAAAATGGTGGCGGAATTTCTAAATTTATAAATGAATTGAAAACCAATTCTAAATATATTTAGTACTAGTAGGAGTCATATTATTGGCTCCTTTTTTTACCTTAAAAATTGGTATAAGAATTACCGACAGGCCCGGCTTTAGCTTGCAGTGGCCGAAGCATTCTAAGAAGAGCTAGAGTCTATGCAGCTTGTGAAGAAATCTTGGGTACCCTTAGATACTCCTGATAGACGTTTACAAGTGAGAGACGGGATAGTATTTGCCAACGATAATTGAACTAACCTCGAGTGCTACTATATATACACTTAGATACCAGAGTTATGCCACGGTTGGGCGAGTCGAAACAAGCGTCTCAGAGCCAATCAAAGAAAGTAGAAGGACACCTCGCTCTGGCGGGTAGTTGGCTTACTTCTTCTTTTCTTTACCTTAAAAATTGGCATAAGAATAGTAGAATAAGTATATTAAATAAAAAGGGAAATATATGCAAGTAAAGATAGTAGTTGGCAATATGCTAGACTATCCTGCTCATTATATTCTTGTAGGTTCAAATGTCCGAGGGCACTGTGAGTCTCCTACCTCTTTAGTCTCACAAATTTTAGATCTGATGGAACCTGAAGAGTTAGCAGAATATAAAGATGATATCAAGACAGTAGGTCGATATGGCGACGTGGTTTTTTATCAGGCCAAAAATACTGCTCCGTTCAATACTATATTAATTGGATATCCTGGAACAGCACATCAAGAAAGTTTTGAGCAAGTGCTTGAGAATACTATTGCTTTAATGACGATTCTAGGATTTCAATTAATGAAGACAATTGGTCTAACTTTACCACTTGTAGGTTGCAGTAAAACTGGGCTTACTATAGATGAATGGGCAGAAAGTTTTCATAAAGTTTTTGCTAAACGTGGTCCACAAGATCCAGACTTCGTTGGTGATATAAATATAGTTTGTAAAACAGAAGAGCAAGCTGAATTTATTCGTAAAATAATTTCGACTTCTTACTGACGGATTTCATCTTTTTAACAGCCTGGGAGGGATTCATCTCTCCTAGGTTTTTAAATACTAAATTCTTTTTATCTAAAGTAACTAGTGCTTCAAATTTTGATGGTAACCCTTCGATAGTAGATGTAGTTTCATAAGTTGGTATTTGTTGATGTCCATGAGTTCCTTTTGGAAATTCTTTTTTTGGTATTTTACCTTCTTTAAAAACCTTAATTACCTTATTAATCTCAGATTCTGAAGGAGTTCTTCCTGGGGTTCCTACATGACCATGTATTGTATATTTGCTAGGTTTTATACCTAGAGTTTTAAAATCTGATTTAATTACTAGAGAAGATTTATCTCCCAGATGTCCATAATCAGCCGCCACTTCTGGATGTGGGCTCCAATATCTATGTGTAGTTTTCCCTACTTCAGTTTGTCTTTTAGCTGAAAATATTTTTTCACTATCTATGCCGGCTAAAGGATTTTCTTTAGTTCCTCCAGAAACTCCTCTATATACTTTATTCTTTTGTATTAAACCCTGCACACTTTTAAGTTTTCCCTTTCCACTTTTATTATAGAAATGTTTGGCATATGTTCCATCTGGGTTTACAGTTTTTCTAAGCTTTACTACGTCACCTGCTTCTAAATCAATATATTGAAATACTTTATTATGCTTACCAGATTCAAAGTATTTTGCAATAGAAGGAAATCCGGCCTTATTAGCAATGACTTTTATTTTAGCAAGGTTCTTTATATTAATACCAAATTTCTCCATGATTATAATATATGTTTTAGATTTATAAAAAGCAAATTTCTGGTATAAGAAGTGTACCACGATATCCTACTAGATAATCTCCTGGGGCCCCTTTTTAGCTTAAATATTATTTTTAAAATTTGGTATAAGAACTTTGCAATACGGAGAGTTTAGCCTAATAGTAGTGTGGCGAACGGATGAATCAATGCTAGTTAAAAAACAATTTACTTGAAACGAAATGTTTTTATGAATCCTGTACCTCCATATGTATTGCCTAAAGATTTTTTCCGGGCATAGTCAAGTATGCACTGTTTGAGCTCTTGCGAAACGCTGTCGCCGAAAGAGAGGTATAAGCTACCTACCACCTCCGACTAGGTTCGTACTAACGTACAGATGGCAATAGAGTTTGATTAAGGAAAAAACTCTTCACTGAGGGTAGCCCCACAAGGCTACCTTCTTTTTTTTTAGTCTATGAATTAGGTATACGAGTGCTAGAATTTTAAATAAATAATGGAGTAAAAATGTTTTTTAGTATTGCAAAAATTGTTCTTTACTGTCTTGTAGTCTTGATACCTTTATTTTTAATGTATCATTTTAACAAAAAAAGTAAAAGAAGAAAAGCTCAGGAAGCTCGGGACAAACTCGAGGAAGCTTGCGATCTATACAGGGATGCTAAGGAAGATATTTCCGAAGCAGAACAGATGATTAGAGATCAAGAAAATGAAGCCAAAGCCTTGAGACGGAAGGCCGAGGTGACTAAATCAATCGTTAAATAATATAAAGGAACTCATTTATGGGATTACTTAGTTTATTCTCATTCAAGGGAATTTCTCAAACTGCTAAAATTATAAAAGGTGCAATACTAGTAATAGTAGCGATTGTCCTTTTGTCATTTTCCAGTTCAGTAGTTGAAGACGTTCCAGCAGATGAAATTGTAATTAACCAAATGCCAATATCTGGTGAATTACTATTTTGGACAACCCCCGGCTTAAAGGGCCAATGGGGAGGATCTACAACACTATATCAAAAATCGTTTCAGATCTGGTTTTCTGATAAAGACAACCAAGGAGCTGAAGAAGACGATGAAATTCCGGTACTGTTCAATGATGGAGGTAACGGATATATTTCAGGATCAATAAGAATTTTATTACCGCTTGATGCTACACACCTAAGGTTAATACATACAACTTTTGGTAATATGCAAAATTTAATTCATGAACTTGTCAAGCCAACTGTTACAAAGGTTGTGTTTGCTACAGGTCCTCTCATGAATTCATATGAATCATATGCAGCTAAACGTACTGATTTCATTCGGTATATTGAAGATCAGTTACGTAATGGAGTTTACAGAACTTACTCTAGGGAAAAAATGGTACAAGACGAATTTACGGGCAAGGATAAATATATAAAGATTGCTGAACTTGATTCTAATGCTACTTCTCCCGGAGGAATTGTAAGGCAAGAGGAAGCCCCATTTGAAAAATTTGGACTTACAATTGCTGCTGTTAGTATTGAACGTATTCGATACGAAGAAGCTATTATGCAACAAATTGCGTCTCAACAGCGTGCACAGATGGAAGTTCAAACTGCTATCGCTGAAACGAAAAAGCAAGAACAGCAACTTATACAAGAGGAAAAGAAAGGTCAAAAAGATGCTACAGTTTCCAAATGGAAACAAGAAGTAATCAAGGCCCAGAAGATAACTCTTGCGGAACAGGAAAAAGAAGTTGCACGACTTGAGAAAGAAGCCGCTGAATTCACCAAGCAAAAAGAGATCCTCTTGGGTCAGGGTGAATCTGAACGTAAGCGCTTGAATATGAATGCTGATGGACAGCTTGTAGTAAAACTAGATAAATACGCAGAAGTTATGAAGTACGCATTTGATGCGATGGCTAATTACAAGGGAGACTGGGTTCCTCAAACTATGATCGGGGGAGGTACCGGCGGGACCTATAGCAACGGGGCCATGGATTTGATTAACATGTTAATGGTAAAAACTGCCAAGGACCTGAATTTAGATTTCAAAGCTACAAAATAAGTTAAAGCACTAAGTATTTTAAAGCGGGATTTATCTCCCGCTTTCTTTTTTTAAATGGAGAATTTAGATGACTGAAGAACATTTAAGATTTATAGAAGAATGTGAAAAAGAAACAGCTGAACAATTTAATAAATTTTTGAATGACGAGAAGTTTATAAATGATAGAATTCAAGAACTAGTTGATATGATGGTTAAAACAACAAAGAAATCCGCTGAACTTGAAGAGAGTGGTGCTTCAGATGAAAAGATCAGAGAAGCTCAGAAAGGGTTCCTTATTGCTATGTCAGAAAATCAATTAAACTCCTTGAAAGTTGTTTACGATGAACAGGCCGAATCTAGATATGTACGAGTTAAAAAATTATCTCAACTAGATCTAGATGTATTCAGAGAAGTAAGTTTCGAAGTGATTAAACGTGAGCTAGCAATCATGACAAAATTTTCACAAGAAATGTTAGCGAAAGCTGAACAACCATTAATGGAGGCTTTGAACAAACTTGAAGAAGAAGAATTTAAAAATTCCGATGAAGTTGGTGTTCCGATATTTAATATAGATCAAACAAAGACAGTTAATTGATGAAATTTATAAAGGGGTTTGTCCCCTTTTTTTAGCTTAAGAATTTGGCATAAGAAATATAGATACTATCCATTAATTAAATGAAAGGGTAATATTATGTATATAACTTTATGGAGAGATGACAAATTCTTAAATAAGAAAAAAAGTCATTTCATCCTACGCTTACAGCAGCGATACCGTAAAACTATAAATGGTAATGACTATTTTAGAATTAACAGTATCCTTCGTACAATGAAACCAGCATTTAATTCTGTTGGTGGTAGAATTTCTCTATATGTGCTTCCAGTGCTTGGAGTAAATGTTCATATAATCTATGATGAAATAAAAGGTATAGCACGAACATGCTATCCGCCAGATCCTGGAAGACCATGGCAAGAAATAGTAAATAGGTATGATTCCCATAGATGGGGACCGTGTAGTTTCGCTAAAGAGCTAAGATAAAGAAAGGATAAGAATGGGCTTCCCCATTCTTTTAACTTAAAAATTGATGGATTCAAATCCACTAACAGAAATGACTTGACATCGGGTAAATATATAGCTATATTAAGTAATGAAGCACTTAATATATCGTTTTATTTTCCCTAACGAAAAGTCTTATGTCGGCCAAACGGTAAATTTTACCAGTCGTATGTCGAACCACAAGAAGACTGCTAAAGAAAGAAAATACAATACCCCTCTATATAATGCTATTCGCAAGTATGGTTGGGATAACTTGAAAATTGCACAGCTTACATTCTGTACCCCTGAAGACGTAGATGAGCTTGAGCGCCTATATATTCTGAAGTACCAGACTCTAGATCGAGCATTCGGTTATAATTTGGATACTGGAGGAGTCTTGAATAAAAGGCATTCGAGCTCTACACGTCAAAAGATAAGTTCTACAAATAAAAGCATGTCTGTTCATACATTCAGAACACGTACCAAGAAGATTTGTGCTTATACTCTCGAAGGCAACTTCGTAGCAATATATGAAAGTGCCTCTGAAGCCGCACGTATTCATGGAGTGGCAGCCAACACTATCGCGCGTGTCGCGCGTGGGGGCCGTAGAACTTCGTGTGGACTAGTGTGGAAATGGGCAGAAGATTAGGTATAAGAATAATAGAATCCGTTCGGGCTCACATTAGTGGGCCTTTTTTAATTAATCCATTTCAAATTATAAGGAGAGACCAATGAGGTTTGCATGGCAAAATTAACCCTACGATAAATTTCCATCATAAACAAGAAAGGATCACCATGAGCATATATTATATCTCAATCGAAGATCTGAAGTTCTTCTTTACTCGTGACCATATTCAGGTAGAGCGTCCAGGTCAGAATATTCCTTCGAATTTCGTTCCAGTAACTAATGGTGCCTTCACTCATCAAGATGTTCGAGAACTATTACTTGAGGATGGTTACGAGGAAATTCCTAATCCGGATCCAGCATTTGCACCAGTAAAGATTGCAGGACTACTTATGGAAGCCTGTATATGAGGGTGTATAACTGGTATGTAATTATAGCCTTCGTTGCTACTGTGATATTTATATATATATTCAGTGGCTAGGGGGGTAGGTAGTAGAGTAGTCGGGCCAAGAGCCCGACTTTTTTAATTAACTAATAACTAAATAAGGAACTAATATGGACCACGAAAAGAAAATATATCTGACTATCTTAATTGTTATTTCAGATATTCTAGTGCTCTGGTCTCCATTTATCCTCGCTCAAATAATTGATTTTGATAAGCAGGCATGGTATGCTTTTCCATTTATACTCACATCTCTATGTATTTTCATTTTAGCGGGGGTAGTAACTGAAAAGGGCGTTAAAAAGGTGTGGAAGGAGGGAGACTGGTAACATGAACAACAGAATAATAGTAATTTTTCATTTACTGGTACATGTTGCAGTAGTGGAATACGCTGTAATTGTATACTTACATCTTGGTGCTCAACTAAAACCCCCTGCCCCTGAAGGTAGTGAATGGTTACTACGCCTAGGCTTGTATATAATAGCGCCAGGTCTCGTGTGGCTTTTTATCTGGGCAACTAGCTCAAGATCTGGAGGGAGATAAGGACACTGATCAAAAAAATAATATTCATTATTAATAAGGAACAAAAATGAAAAATAAATTTTTCAAGGACTGGAAAAAAGCGAATGATTTCCTGAACGCGTTTATAGATGACCACTTTGGTCTCTACCTATCCATACCCTCCCCTGAAACTGCCTACATTACTTTTCTCCCTGAGGATAAATTATCAGAGCTAATTCCTGCCGAGCAAGCTTGCAAGTTAAATGAACGGGCTCGTGTTTATACAGAGCATGTAAATAAATTTGTAGAAAAACATAATCTACTTGGAGATGTTCCTGATAACTTACCAATGGTAGTTAAAGAAGCCCTAATTAAATCTAAGTGTGAAGCCATGCTCGAGTCATATGAGAAGGTATACAAGAAAACAATGCTCGTTGCACTCAAGCAATATCTGGGTCTACGGATAGATTATGATAAATTATGTGAGTCTCCTAAGGATGTTCGGATTCATATAAAGTTTTCTACACTGAACCCAGGAGTATTCAAGGCACTTGCATCTTGCTGGAACACAAGTTCTGGTATAGTAGAAGCTGTATTTGAAGTGTTCGAGGGAAGTTTTGATGCGGCAAATGAATATCTTGAATTTATGTATGAAGAAGATTATATGCTTCCATCAAAAGCATGGGATAGATGGACCATGAAAAAAGGTATGGATTTTGGTGCGGCCCTGAATAACCCTTTCCGTAGGAAGAAATAAACAATTCGAACAAACCCCAATTAAAGTAACAATAACAATTGGAGAATAATAATGGAAGACCTAACCTGGACCTGTCATGTGTGTGGTGAACGACGTCCTGATGACAAGATCTCTGTATTTTCCAGAGATGACAGCGGCAAGTATAACTTGCCGAAAGGAACCGTGACGACTAACGTCAGGTATTGTAATGACAGGTCTGACTGTAGAGAAGGCACTAAAACATTTGACTTCTCTTCAGATAAGGAGGCTAAAGGCATTTTATGAAACTCATTAAATGTAACTGTGGACATAAGTTCCACCCTGTCAGGGGCAAGCCCAAGCACTTCAAGTTTGGTAAACTATTTCTAAAAAACCCGAACTGTCCAAAGTGTAAAAAACTGTATACCATTTCAAGTAAAGACTTGAAACAGTGGGAGATTTATAAACTTAAAACCAATGAAGGAGGATAACTTGACATACTTACAAAAACTGTTTTCGTTACGAATTGTATTCAGGGCTACCAATACCCTGAACCTAGAATTACTTGAAGAAATGTTAGACTACATATGGGTTCATGTAAAACCAACGTCAGGTGAAATAGTTTTTAACGGCAATCCAATCACTTATGAGCTTAATACCAAAGCTCGCTTCGACTCAAAAAGATATGATAATAGCATGGAAATGATAGATAAAATTAAAGATCGTATAAAGATTTTAAAGGGACAGCTGGAAGTGAATGATACGGAAATTGATTCAATGAGGTGTGAATTTGATGATAATGATTTTCTAACATTGCTTCGTAATCCAGATTCCTTGACTCTTGATACAGATGGTGCTTATGAGGAAGTAGGAAATAGTATTGCTGACTTGTTTGAAGATGCAGCAGAGACCCAGGTTCGTACAAATGCTCTTGAAATAATCAAAGAACACTTTGGATTCTATCCAAGTTATGTCAGTGGTATAAATAAGATTATCTATGAGTTTTTGCCTAATGAAATCCTCGAAAGGTTTATTCTTGAAGGCTCAATTATAGACCCGAAATTTGAAGAAAAGTACAAGTTATTCAAGAACTATGTATATGACACTTTCAAGTTATTTGGTTTTCCTACATTGATGAATGGAGATGTAGATGATGTTCGAGAAGAGTACGAGGGCAACTACAAGAAGTTCAAGAAACAATTCAAGAAAACAACTGGTACAACACTAAAGAAACGATTTATAGCTAGAATGGGAATTGAGGGATAACGTGGTACCCCACCAGTAAAGTGGGGTATTTATTTACTAATATAAAGGGCGTGTCAATGAGGTTAGAGATCAGAATGAAAGTTCCTAACCAAACTATTAGTTACATTCGTCCATATGAAAAACTTTTATTCCATGGGTGTAAATCCTTTTTAACTAAACACTATCCTAAAACAAAAGCACGCACTGAAATGCCCAGGTACTATATAATTAAAACCTGGTCTGCCAGTATACGTGAGGGGTATGATTCTGTGAAAGGGGAATATATCTATAAGGTTTTTAATATTGATGAAGTACAAGGAAAACTACAAGTAATTTGGTTAGAGAGATATTAAGAGCCTACGGGCTCTTTTTCTTTTTAACACATTGGTATAAGAACATTAGTAATGGTTATAACGCCATTATCATATGATGCAATTCAGGGTCACTCAGTCGAGTGACTCTCTTTTATTTATTTAATCATTAAAGTAGGAGGTTATATGAAAAACCTTTTTATTATACTGTGTGTCTTTTTATTTACTATGATAAATTTCGCACAGGATACTGTCGGACCAACAGCAAATGGTCAGTTCATTAATCAACAGGCTAACTGTCAGGATATGACTTACTCAACCAAGCTTCAAGTCAATATAACTGACTGGCCGAATTCAGTAGAACTCGAGAATA
>Ga0307379_10003944_pt1 | contig 21335 bp, 18 predicted proteins | sample UN2MG_FD_202237 | JGI IMG/M metagenome (GOLD analysis project Ga0307379, IMG submission 202237) | Soil microbial communities from Risofladan, Vaasa, Finland - UN-2 | ecosystem: Environmental > Terrestrial > Soil > Coastal area > Acid sulfate soil | place: Finland: Risofladan, Vaasa | collected... | reverse complement strand
TAACCATATCTAAAGCTGACCTCATTAGACGAAAATTTTCTTGTGTTGCATAAGTCCCTCCAAATCCTTCGGTTGTGCTACCATAAGGGACATAATCTAATAAACTTTGTCCTGTAGAGCGTATGACTGCTATGACATCAGCACCTTGCCTTGCAGCCGCTTGAGCTTGAACTATATCTTCAAAGATGTTCCCTGTCGCAACAATTATGTAAATTAGAGGTTCGGCTTTTTCTCCATATCTCTCAATTAATTCTTCTCTTTTTTGCTTGTTTCGCCTAATTATATCTAAATTCTCTTGTATTATTGAAGATAATGCCTTTTTTATGTCAGATAAGCTCCCCCTTGGAGAATCTGTGATGATTAATTGACCTTGACTGATTTTTTCTGCGATATTTTGGGGTGATAAATTTGTGGATATAATCGCATTCCCAAGGTACAATGCAACACCCTTATTTATTTGCCCTGCTTTTATGACGTGATCAACTACAACATTGGGTAGAGGAACTCCAAATTCATCAGTTCCATCAATCCCTAATAACCGACAGATAGTTCTTTCAATTGTAGTTGTGGTATGATTATTTATAAATTTTTGAGTATCATTAGCAATTATTTTGGCTATGTTTCTGGCTTTTTCGACTAATTCAAAATTCAAATTTAGCTTGCTTTTTGCCTTCAATTTTTGTTGAACCTCAAAAAGGAATTAACTTTTCTAAAAATAATAAGTTAGTTAGTAATTCAAACAAATTATATTTTAGTATTCACTCGGTCCGAGATCATAAATGGGAATTGCGATTCCTTTTTTTAATTCACTTAAGAATTTAAATTTATCAAATTCATATCCTAATGGCGAAGTTGGATTGATCGTAATGATAATTATTTTAATCTTATTCAAAACCTTTATGACTCCCCCTTTTTCTAAAAACTTTTCAAACGTAGCTTTTTTTAAAAACAATTTTGTTGCGTCTGGGACTAACAATTTTATAGTTCTGTATATATCTGACTTTTTCATCAGATTCTCAACGAATTCGTCAGTGATGGCACCATTAATCACGAGGAATCTTGTATTATCACTTAGTTGTTGCAAGATTTCTTCGACGGAATCCAATGCAGTTAGGATATCTAAAATTTGTATAGAGCGATCTTCATTTATAATCCCCGCTTTTGCTTTGGATATAATATGATTTGCAAGGTTAATAATTTGGAGATCTTCTTCACTCTCTAATGTTAATAGATTTATAGAATGGTGTGTTATTTCCAATACCTCTTTCATTTCTTTTGAAACTGATGCTCCAGTAGATAATATTGTTGCTTGAGAAATCAGGGGAGACGCATATGAACGCCTATCAAATGCTCCATCAATTAACACTAAATCACAACCCAATTTAAGTAAATAACTACATATTAGCTTTAATTCTGAATTAATTGAAGGTCCTGCAACCTCAATAAAACCACTATTTAATGCTTTAACAATTTGAATCTCTCCCATTGGTGTATTTATTCCAGTTTTTTTTACTATCTCCGATTTAAGCTCACTATTTCTTAAACTTTGGAGAGCAGTTGCAATAATGGTTCCAGATTCGACAAATATGCGTGGTTTAGGCAAACTTGTTATAGCATCATATCTTTCACCATCACGTCCAATTGAAGTAAGACCAAGTTGATAACTTCCTTTTAATACTTGTATTATATGATTTAGGGTTGTGGTCTTACTTACATTTTTAGCGAGACCAATTATTGAAATTATTTTGTATTTCTTTATCTCTTGTATGATTAAATCGTTGAAATCCATTTTAAGAGGGTGTATTGATCGGTTTCTAATAAATATATGATCAAAAAAGAATGAATGCAATTATAATTAATCAGAATTAGAAACCTTTTGAATAGAAAATATTATAAACATTCATCACAAAATTAGTACAATCAATTTATAGTTTGATAAAAAAATGAAAGCAATTAATAAGAAGCATATTTCAACTATATTAGTCATCTCAATTTTGCTTATAATTCCTACAATTATCGGAGTTATTCCTAATTCTGACGAAATCCGAAGGAGTTGGCATAACGACTTACCCAGCACATATGAACATTTGGGTGCCATAATTAATGCTACAATGGGATATGAAGATCGTAAAAATACATATTTACATGATAGTAATCAGAGTGATGGATTATATGCGCAATCAACTCGAGTCTATTTAAACAATTCAGTAAATGAAGCATCATTTACGAGTTCATTACTTAAGATAAACAACAGAGAAGATACTGCAGACTTTAGGATGGCGGGATTGTTAAGAACCATGTATCTTGACAATGTTACTGAAGTATTAGACCCAACATTTAAACTACAAATAAAAGATGCAATTCTTGATTTTAAGTATTGGTTTACCGAGCCAGGTCCTTCCGATATGATAATGTGGACTGAAAACCACATGATCCTTTTTCATTCTTGTGAATTACTCGCAGGACAACTATATCCCGATGAAACGTTTACAAATTCTGGCATGAATGGGACACAACACGTCGATCATGCATTACCATTAATCAATAGATGGATAGAATGGAAATCGCGTTTTGGATTTTCAGAATGGCATTCTGATATCTATTATGAAGAAGATTTAATGGCTTTGCTGAATTTGGTTGAATTTTCTCAAGCTAACGATACTGCCACGAAAGCAGCAATGTTGGTTGATATTCTCGCATTTGATTTCGCAAATAACTATTTTAAAGGAACCTATGCTACTACAAATGGTCGAACAGAAGACAATAAGAAGGTTGGAACAAGCCTGACAGATCTTCCCTCACGAGCATCTTTTGCAGAAACAGCGTGGATTTTACTTGGAGTTGGATATCATAACCCAAATGCTGGTAGCAGCATGTCGGCAGTAGCCCTATCCACAAGTAATAAATACACCCCTCCTCCAATTTTAGAAGCAATAGCTAATGCAACTTTGGATTATAATGAACATAAGGATAGAAATAGCATTAATATAGCAGATGGAGCAAGTTATGGATTTGGATTCGAGTCTGAAGATGACATGATGTTTTGGTGGCCCATGTCAGCAGTTTTTACAGGTGAGACTATTAATCCCTCATTAAATTTAACAGATTACTATAACCTCGGATACGATACTGTATTCAATGATGAAATGTTAGTAGATCTAATAGAAATCGCTGCAGAAATTTATGGAATGAGCCTTTCGGAGGTTTGTTCCTTTCTGAAGGAAGCCACTCAAGGAGTAGTTCTTGAGGAAGTAAATACATATACCTACCGCACACCATACTATCAACTTTCAGGAGCACAAGATCATCAGAAAGGAATGGGAGGATTTCAAGAACATATTTGGCAAGCATCATTAGATGAATATGCCTACATCTTTACTAATTCCCATGGAGGATTTAGAATGGAGGATTATGTAGGTGGTTTTAATCCACGTGCAACGCTCCATGAAAATGTTGGGATAATTCAATATGATCGCCTTTCCCAGTCTTTAATACTAGAATTGGTATATCTATTTTTAGAATTTGAACCAGTGATTCAGAGCTATTTTCCGATTTGGGCATTTGATGAAGTAATTCAGCAAGGAAATTGGTTATTTGGAAGCAGGTCGGGAGGTTATGTTGCACTCTATTCTTATGAACCACAAGTACAAGAATCGAATTATGAATTCAGAGTTGCAGGAAGAAAAAATGCTTATATTGTAGAGCTTGGAAGTGTTGATGATTATGGTTCATTCGAAAACTTTACATCTTCATTATTAGCAACTCGCGTTAGTGTACAACATTTAGCCGTTGGATATAATATTGAATACGTGTCTCCTACTCAAGGATTAGTAAAAGTTGCTTGGAATGGACCCATGACTGTTGCCGGAGTACCCGTCGATTTAGGATCTTATGCAAGATTTGACAATGATTTCTGCTATCAAGACTTTAACACACAAAGAACCACAATAGAGTATTTGAATATGAAATTAGTTCTAGATTTTGAAAATGCTACGAGGACATATACTGAAATATAGGTGATAAAAATGAATAAAAAAGATTATTTCCGGGGAATGAAAGTTTTTAATTGGATTAAAGGAAGTGTTTTAGTTTTTATCGGATTACTTATTACGCGTTGGGAGGTTGGAGTTGGTCGATTCGGAACAAATATTTACTTTGGATTACCCATATACTTTCTAATTGCAAGCTCAGGCATGTTAGTGGCTTTAATTCTCAAAATTGAAGAATCATCGGATGAGAGAAAGACACTAAAATCTAAAAAGTTAGAAATAAGTAGTGCAGTATTATACGTTGCAGCATTTATCACGTCAATAGTCCATACTATTTACTATAATTTAGAAGTTTTGAATGTATTCCTATTAGCTATTATTGGTGTTGTCTGGTTCCTTTCAATATTTTACGGTAAAATATGGTATAGAAAGATCCTACTTGCTAATATTCTCATAAGTTTATCTTTTTCATTTGGGATTATTTATGGAGCAGCAATTAATAGTAGTATTATACCATTCTCAATTTTTATATTCTTTGGAGCTATTTTTCTATTACAAATCTCCAAGGATTTGATAAATGAAAGTAAGAATAAAGAAAAATACGAAAGAGCAGGTGCAATCTCTCTTACTTCTTCTTTAGGTGTTGAAAAAACTCAGAGGATTTCATTTGTCTTAGATTTGGTAGTTATACTCTTAATCATTCTTCCATTCATCCCAAATTTCGTGTATATACTAAGCTTGATATTTTATATGATTCCAGTGACTATAATCGTCATTCTGCTTGGGATAGCTATGCTTCTAACTTATAAAATGAAAACTGAAAAAACTTATTATAGAACTATTAAAATTCTACTAAGATTCGGAATGTTCTTTCTATATATAGGTTTAATATTAGCCTATTTCTAACTCAATAATTATTTTTTTTTATTACATTGAAAAATATACTTTTATATATATTAGGGATGTCGTAACTTCATTTTCAATAAGAAAGATGTTCAAAATTTTGAACATAATAAAAAACTTAGATCCACCAACCCCCCAAACAACGACTTAAATTTTATTACTCTTCTTTATTTATTTTTAATCTATTTAATTTGATTCTGTATCCGAAATATATAAAGAAACCATTTTATCGGTTTAGGATTAGGAAAAGTGATTATAGGATTTTGAATGAATTATAGGGATCACATTTATAAAGATATAAAGTTTAAAAAATTTGAATTCAAATTTACAATTCAAAAATTAATTAAAGAGTGAATATAAACATGAGTATGGATCCGATTTTATTACAAGTCGTAATATACATAATTATCCTCGTTGTAATGGCTATTTTTCTTAAAGTTGCATTGAACTTTGTTAAAAATTCAAATAACACTCAATTTGGTCGAGTATTTTTAACTGCTTTCTTGATTACTTTAGTGTTTTTCCTTTTAGATTACTTTGTAGGTGGATGGATAGGAATAATAATTGCTCTAGTCATAATATGGGTACTTATAAGCGTAATACATCATACTGGTTTTGGTACAGCAATAATAGTCACAATTGTCGCCGTGATATTGTATGTTATTGTCTTTTGGCTTCTTGGTTATTTCTTTGGAATACCATTTTTCTTATTCTAGAGATCGTAACCTTAATTTTACATTTTAAATTTTTTTCTTTAATTATATCGAGCTTTCATCAATAAATATTTTAAAATTTTTTTAATTTCTAAATTAGGGAGAATCTAAGATACTCTAATATGTTCTATTATAATAATAGAAATTCCTATAACGTTTTCTAGTCCAGGTAAGCCAGTTGGGCAAAGAATGAAGGAATAAGTTAAATATTGTTCTATAGGTATTGAAGAAATTATAAAAAAAAAGAAATTTTTATAGTTGAAATATTATTTAAGATAACCTAAAATTCCTGCAATTAAGACTAAAACTCCACCGAGCCAACTTCCAAAAATTAGTATTAGAATACCCATTATCAATAAAACTATTGGTGTAAAAGGAAGAGGTTTACCTGGTTGTACAACCATTAGAATTACAAGGATCCCAAGAATTATTGCTATAATAGGCCACACATAAGAATAACCCCAATAACCTGATGAAAAGCTAAAACCGAAAAAACTACCTATCGCATCTATTAATGTAATTATACCACCTAATATCGCCAGTATTTTCATTATTTGGTCATATTTTCCCATATTATTTATCACCCTTTACTATTATGTTAAAACTGATGTTTCTAATATATCGATTAATATTTGTAATAAATAATTTTATTCTATCTATGTAATAAAGTTTAAAAACTTTGGATTAATAATTTTTAAGTCTCTTCTTTCGTAAATAATTAAGATGAATATTATAATTAACTTTTTTTTCCTTACTTTCCTCTTTAGAATAATAATTCTTTAAATAGAGATGCATGTCAACATACCATAGAGTTTTTTATAAAAAAGCACAAGAAATGGAAGAAATTGAAGACAGTTCTATCGCTTTAGTTATCACTTCACCTCCTTATCCGATGATAGAAATGTGGGATGAGATTTTTTCACTTCAGAATGAAGAGATTAAATTAGCTTTGGAAGTTGGAGATGCTTCATTAGCATTTGAAAAGATGCATGAGGAGCTTGATAAAGTATGGTCAGAATTATATAGGATTTTAATACATGGGGGAATAGTGTGCATCAATATAGGAGATGCAACCCGAACAATTAATAAGAACTTTCAACTTTTTCCCTCTCATTCAAGAATTACTAATGCTTTTCAAAAACTTGGTTTCCAAAATCTACCAGAAATATTATGGAGGAAACAAACAAATGCTCCAAATAAATTTATGGGATCAGGAATGTTTCCACCCGGAGCATATATTACTTTAGAACATGAATACATTTTAATATTCCGTAAAACTGGAAAACGAGAATTTAATACAGAGGCTTTAAAAGAAAATCGAAGGGAAAGTGCATATTTTTGGGAAGAAAGAAATGTGTGGTTTTCAGATATATGGGATTTTAAAGGAATTTCACAGGGACTAAGTGATAAAGAAACTCGTAAAAGAAGCGCGGCTTACCCTTTCGAGTTGGCGTTCAGATTAATAAACATGTTTTCAGTAAGAAATGACACGATTCTTGACCCTTTTCTTGGTACTGGAACGAGTTCATTGGCTGCAATGGTTACAGAGAGAAATAGCATTGGTTATGAAGTTCATAAGAATCTTAAAGAAACCATTGAAGATCGGTTTCAAAAAGTAATATCTTTTGGAAATAAATACATTGAAAAGAGGATTGAGTCTCATAATTCATTTATTACTGAGAGAATCAATAAAAAGGGACCTACAAAATATACAAATAAAAATCTAAATGTCTCAGTTCTTACAAGTCAAGAGAAAGATTTGAAAATTAATAAATTAAGCTCAATTAAAGAGAATAATCAGCATTTTGTATTGAAATATAAGGAAATTGAAAAATAATTCAGTGATTTTTTATTTGGACATGTTTCTTTTTCTAATATTTCTTTCCAAATCTTCAGGTTCAATTGTTATCTTTTCCCCACTCAGCAATGCCGATACACCAATTTGTTTTTCGCAATTTTCGCAATGACAACGTGGAATATAATCCTTAGGTTCCTCATAAGTAGTAATGACACCTTCAAAGTTCCTTAGTACTACCCGACTATTTCCTTGAGAAATGACATAATCTGGCATGACAGGGATTTTACCTCCTCCGCCTGGAGCATCCACTACGAATGTGGGAACACAAAGCCCAGAGGTATGCCCTCGAAGTCCCTCAATTATTTCAATACCTTGTGCAACACTCGTGCGAAAATGTCCGAGTCCAATAGATAAATCACACTGATATATATAATAAGGTCTTACTCTTATTTTGACCAAATCTTGAACCAGTTTCTTCATTACATGGATGCAATCATTAACACCTCGCAATAAAACTGACTGATTTCCAAGGGGAATACCCGCATCAGCTAACATTCCACAAGCACGAGAAGAATCCTCCGTGATTTCATTTGAATGGTTGAAATGGGTGTTAAACCAAATAGGATGATGTTGTTTTAACATCTCACATAACTCAGAAGTTATTCTCTGGGGCATGACTACAGGACTCCTTGAGCCTATTCTGATAATCTCAACATGAGGGATTTCTTTCAAGTTAATGATGATATCTTCTAATAACTTATCTGAAATTAGCATTGCATCACCACCAGATAAAAGAACATCTCTGATAGAAGGGGTTTCTTTAATATATTCAATACATTGTTCAATTTGGTCTTTTGGAGGTGCTTTATCATGATGTCCTGCAAATCTTCTTCGAGTACAATGTCTACAATACATGCTACAGTTCTCTGTAACGAGAAACAGAACTCTGTCTGGATAACGATGAGTTAAGCCTGGTACTGGAGAGTCAACATCCTCATGAAGGGGATCCTCTAGATCACCAGGCCCTCTATTGAGTTCATAAATAGTTGGAATTGCTTGTTTGCGTATAGGATCATAAGGGTCATGAGGATCTATTAAAGATAAATAATAAGGTGTGATAGCCATTCTCATTTTTTCCAAGATTTTTGGATCATCTTCCTCCTTCATCAATGGGACGTATCCTTTTACTTCTTCAAGGGTAGTTATCCTATTTTTAAATTGCCATCTCCAGTTATTCCAATCCTCATCCGAGACATGCCCAAATAATTCTTTTCGTCTATTTACTCTCATGGTGATTACTAATTATTATAACTATTTTAATTTAAGTATCCTTGTTTGTTAAGCTTTAGGAGTCTGTGGGAGAAAAACCCCATTAAAAAAGGATTAAATCTTTTTATTATGTAACTTTCTCTTTTAACTAAAAAGGTTCCAATTCAAAATGAATTCAAGCCAGGCTGAAGAAAAATTGAATTTTGAATCCGATAAAAAAGGAAATCGGATGCAAGGAAAAGGAGAACAAAACTTTTTAGAAAAATGCCGTAAATTTCCCGAATTGGTTATAACTTCTCACCCTAATTCTCCTCAAGAGGGTTTTGAGTATTTTTTTAAAAGATTTAATGATCCAGAATCAAAAAAAAATGGTCAATCAATTATGCAAATAAGAGGAAGACGTGGGATGCTACGATTCGTCCGAGTGTTTGCAAAATATGGACGAAAGTTAATGAAAGGAAGAAAAAAATCATACAGAGACATCGAACCTTATCTCTTAGATTTAGAACAAAATGGAAAATATACTGCACAATCTGGGATTCAAGGACTCCTAAAATCTTATCCAAACAAAGATTTATGGTTGGAACTTCAAGATTATGCGAAAAAACGATGGAATATCATAAAAATTGGATTTACAGAATTACCTCAAGAACTAATTTTTAGAAATAAAATGGTGTTATTTCGATATGCAATTGTTTTTATGCAAGAGATGAAAAAAGAGAAGATGGATAAAGCTCCAGGGATCGAAGCTGGTGATGAAACTATTCGAGTTTATGCAGAATTGGGAGAAGCAGTTGCATATATTGCGAAATGGCTAAGATTTAAAGGCATAAGATCTCAAGCAGTGCATCCCTTGGGAGGATTAGTCTGCACACCGCCCCTTGCAGGAAAAGCAGGTATGGGTGGTCAAGGAAGGCAGGGATGTTTAATTACGCCAGAATTTGGTCCACGCCAACGATTAGCGCCTATCTTTATTGAAGAAAAAATATTTGAGTATACAGATAACAATGAACATGCTTGGATTGAACAATATTGCAAAATGTGTGGAAATTGTCAAAAAAATTGTCCCGCTGAAGCAATATATGATGAAAAAATTATTTCAGTTGAAAATATCGCTGGAATTGGGGCATTGAAAACGTGTATTGATAAGGATAAATGTTTTCCATACTTCGGAAAAACATTGGGATGTTCAATATGCATAAAAGTATGCCCTTTTTCAGGAGGGTCAAAAACCTATCAAGCTTTAAAAAATAGCATAAACTAAAACTTATTTCAATCACTAAGTATATTTTTCATTCAAGATTTCTCTTAATATTTTTGATTCTCTTAAAAGGTCTAGAGTAATTTGAGCATGGTTCTTAGTATATCCGTTTCCAATTATCATTGTCACATCTTTACCTACACCCTCAGCTCCCAAAGCTGCTTTTGTAAAACTCGTTGCCATCGAGAAGAAATACACGGTTCCACCATCTTTAACAGGTAAGATACATGACATTTCAACATTTGGTATGGATAAGCAATTTATAGAAATATCAACTTCTTTTCCACTATTAACTTTTAAAGTTTCTTCAAGGATATTTAATGGATTTTGTACATCTGCAATAATAACTTTATTGCAAAATCCAGTTCCTTCAAGAAATTTAGCTCTCCTCTCATTTCTGGCCTGTCCAATTATAAACCCATTTTTTCCAGCCATTTTTTTTGCCATACACGAACACATCAAACCAGATTTACCCGTTGCGCCTAAAATTAAAACAGTGTTCTCTGGTTTCACTAATTTCATAACTTGTGCTGGTGCTCCCGCAACATCAAGCCCTGCTAAAGCTAATGTATCTTTCATATCTTCAGGTAGTTTAGTGTAAATGCCACTTTCAAAAAGTATAGCTTTTCCCTTAATCTCAACACGATCAATATCTGTGTTTATATTCAATATCCTTTCAATCTTGAGAGGGGTTAATGAAAGAGATACTAGGGTCGCAATTTTATCTCCTATATTTAAATCGATTTTGTCCTTTAGAGCTTCACCTATCGCTTCTACTTTCCCAATTAACATACCCCCAGAGCCTGTCACGGGATTTTGCATTTTTCCTCGCTCTTGAACAATATCCATAATTTTATTTTTTATTTTCTCAAGATCTCCTCCCGCTTCCTCTTTTAACTGGGTAAAACTTGCGGAATCGATGTTCAAATAATCCACATCAATCAATATTTCGTTGTCATATATCGTTATATCGTTTGAGATTTTTTGTGCAGGTTGTGGTAAGGACCCTGCTGGAGCAATTACCCTGTGAGTCCCATATCTATTTCCTCTCTTCATCTTCATACTTCCCCGACTTATTTAATTTAATTTAAAAGTTTATTTACAAAATGTATTAACATAACGCGCTTCATTAATTTTTCACTTAATAATTTTTCCGCAGTACAAACAAAACTTTTCATCAGTTTTTATCAATTTTCCACAATGTTGACAGTAAATCATTTCTCTACCGCTCCCAACTACATCTACTTCAAATACATGCTGTTTCTTAGCAACTTGGTTAGCGAAGAGAGGTGTTAATAGTGCAATTTGTACAGTCCCCAGTATTAAAACTGGAAATGATAAAATAAAATTATTAAGGATAATCAAATCGTATCTTCGGTTATTTATATCGTACCAACTATAGACTTCTGAGAAAGTAGGATTCCAAAATAAGTTTAAAACGAATTTAAAAACCTCGATAATAACCACATAAATCCCCAATATGATCAAGATTTTAAAATATGAACCTTGTCTATAAACCTTTGTTTTAGAGAAGGTAGAATTCTTATCTCTTATACTATAGGTAAAAACCATATAAATGAAAAAAGAAGTTAAAAGAACGTCAACAACCCTTGAAATTAAAAAAAGAACCAAACTTTCAATTGAATAAAAAGAGAGTACTAAAACAAGAAGAACAACAAAGTAAAATGTGTAATATAATATTGGAATTATTACTGCATACATCAACCATACAAAGAATATCTTGTAGTTGATTGCTTTTTTGAAACTTTGAGTGAAGGAAGTATCAACTTTAGTATATTTTTCATAAAAGTATATAGCTATAGGGCAAAAAGCTACAACTAAGAAAGTTCTTATGCAGAGAATTTCAAAAAAATCTTCAAATAAAAAACCAAAAGCAAAGTATAAAACATTTTCCCCTTTGAAATCTGCTAAAAGAAAAGAATTAATAAAAATTGGGATGATATTAAAGCAGAAAAAGAACGGAATAATAATTAAAGCACTTTTAAGAAACAATTTAAATCCATCAATAAGAAGCTGAAAGAAGTTTTTAGAGAGAATGTCGTCTTTTGTCAATTTCATAATTTATTATAATTTTTTTGAAATATATATATATAAAGAAAGAAAATTTAAAAGAGAAAGTACCTAAGATTAAAATATTGATAAAAATCAGAGGCTACGGAAATTTTGGCAGAAATGGATTTATATTCCAAAAAAAAAGGTACTGACCTTGATTTAATCTTTTCGTTAATCCCAGATAACGAGAGAATCTTGTTTATATCAGAAAAAATATCGAACAGAAAAATAGCGATTCTAATAGGAAGTCCACCTTTTGTATTAGTTTATCTGGTTTATTTTTTTGTGTACTTTTTTTTTATGAATGAATCTTTCTTATTTTGGATTAGTAAACCAATATTTTACCATATACTTGATTTAGCGTTTTTAAGTTTTTGTACTTTCATCGCCTACTTTTTTGGGAATAGAATTATTAAGGTGAGAAAAGATTTTTACCTTATCTTTACTGAAGAATTTCTGTACACTCTAATGTTTTCCGCAAAGTATAAATCTCCTGTTCTTAAAAAAAACCAGTTAAGCAAGGATCTATATTTTAAGATAGAGAAGCGATTATTCGGAAAATCTGTCACTTTAATTCTTTACGATTTAGCAGAACAAATTAATGAATCCAAGTTTAAAAGAATTAAGGATTATAAATCGTTACAGAAATTATTAGATTCAATATTTTTCCATTTTGGACAAAATCTCGATCAAAAGCTTTTAGATATAAGATATGATTTACCGCTTTCTTTAAAAATTTCAAAAAATGAATATGACAAAATAAAAAAGCGAAGAAAAAATGTTTATACCTATTTTGGAATATCTTCTCCCATAGCTTTGGTTGTAGGGGTGGTATTAATGGTTATCTTTGGTGACACCGTATTAGTACTACTTGTTATGCTTATTTATACTCTTCTTACTATAGCTATTATTGGTACTATGGCTATTATTTACATAATTGTATTAATTGAGTTAAAAAGGTGTTCTTCGTTAGATGAGCAAATGGTAATAAAGAAGGAAGGAATTGAGTATAATAATATCAAAATCCCCTTTAACGAGCATATGCTAATCTCAACATCGTATATTAGTAGCCGAAACACTACTCAAACACCCCAGAACCCGAAAAATAGTATTTACGCAATAACAATTTACGATGATGTGGCATCAGATACAAAAAGATACTTTGGACCAATAGATGATTTTCAAAATTGTTTTAAATTTTTATATTCTCATTTTATGAAATGGAAAAATGAGAATGGTCACACGTTTTCAAAAGAGGAGCTATATGAAAACGAAATAAAAAGATAGATTGATATTTACTTTTTGATTTTTTCTTTTAAAACATAAGCCTCCTTAAAATTTGGAGCGATTTTTAGGCATTCGTCGCAGTAGACAAGAGCCTCATCAGTTTTTCCTTGAGAGAATAGAACTTCCGCATAATAATACGGTGCTCTTGCATAATCGCGGTTTTTTTTCATTGCTTTTCTGATTAAATTTAAGGCTTCCTCGTAATTTCCCCGCTTATATTCGATATAACCAAGATGGTTCCAAGGACTTGCGTATTTATAGTTGATTTTAATTGCTTTGTTCAATGCGTCGGTGGCTTTTTTAAATTCTCCTGTTTTGCTATAAATATATCCAAGTTCATTCCAAATTAACTCATCTTCAGGATCTTCTTGTAGTATTAAGTTAATCGTTTCTAAAGCTCTTGTCGTATCACCCGACTCAAAATAGAGATCGGGTAATGATGCTCTAGTATGTTTCTGTTTTTCATCAATATCTAAAGATTTATAACAAGCGTCTAAACTTCTTTGATAATTTTTTAAATTAAAATGGATTGTAGTTAACAAATTATATGCCAAAGAATTCTCCATAACACTTAAAGAACCCTTCACAAGCTCTTCGGCTTTATCAAATTCTCCTATATTTAAAAAAGCCAATCCTAATACATAGGAAATCTCAATTTTGTTCTTTATGTAGCTAGATAATTTTTTATATTTTTTATCTAAATCTGCTGAATTTTTAAAAGAAAATTTTCGAATAATAGATCTATCTACTGGAAATTTAATTTTAGGTAATTTCCATAGCAGTCTTTTCATTTCTCCATCAATTAAATTTAGAGCTTTTGTTAAAATTTTTGAAGATTCTTCATAATTCCTATTTTTATATAGAATTGAACCATAAGTCATTAATGATTTTAGGTTATTAGAAGCAACAGCAATAGCAGATTCTAGAGTTGATTCTGCTTTAGCATACTCATTGATTCGAGTGTAAGTACTTCCGAGATAATTCATAAGAGAAATATTGTCTGCTTTAAATTCAAGACCTTTTTTAAAAACTTCAATGGCTTTCGAATAATAATTTATGCGTAAGTAAACTTTTCCGAGAGATAAATAAAGATCGTCTTTTGACGGGAAAATTAATAGAGCAAATTCATAAAGTTTAATTAATTTTTCATGATTTTTAGACTCCCGGTGAAATGCTATTATTTTTTGCCATCGATCAATCTTTTCGTGCGAAGTTTCCAGCTCTATTCGAGCCTTTTTTTTCTCTGCATTATAGGCTGAAATACGCCATACAGTTACACACACTAAAGATGCTATAATTACAATATAAATTGGAATTCCTATCGTTGGTATAGTGCCTATAAAGTATGGCCACCATAATGTTAATCCAAAAGCAATGAAACCGTATATAATACAGAACTCACAAACTTGACTAAATTTTGATCTCTTTTTATCTGATATTGTTATTCCGTAAGAAAGCTCTTTAATTTGATTCTGTTTATCGATTGTATCAAATTCTAATTTGTGTGCTTTAATGAATGCATCTTTGAAATGTGTAAGGTCGTTCTTTTTTTTATATGAAAATCCTAATTCAAACCATGCGATAGAGTCAGAAGGGGTATAACCAAGATACTTTTCAAGGCATTCAATTGCTTTATCATACTGCATGGTTTTATTATATAAAGTAGCTAATTTCATTGGCAATTCTGTTAATTCTGGATTAGTCTTGAGTAATTCTGAGTAAATTTCTATCGCTCTATGATTTTCTTCAATTATGCTATAGGATAAACCAAGATTAAACAATGCTCCCGTGTGATCAGGTTTAAGTGCGACAATTTTGTTAAGAAGCTTAATCGCTTTTGAAAATTTAGCTAAATTCTTGTATATCAGCGCCGACATCATTAAAGCCGCTATATCGTTAGGATCATTTTCGATTAGTCTTTTCAACACAGAAAGGGCTTTAATGTTCTCTTGAGCCTTAAAATACGCTTCGGCTTTTTCTATTGAAACATCATTCATTGTAAGACATCAATATTTGGTCTTTTGGTACTTATACAATATATATACTTTCATTATAAATTTATTCCAATCTGTTTTTGTGAATTTACTATTTAATCGAATCTAACAATAAGAATCGGTAATTGTAAACTTAAACTTAAAAAAATGTCAAAAACAGTTAACTTTTTTAGTTTACGGTGCATAGAATAGTTAATAAAATACATTTTAGTTAGTATAACTATCTAAAGAAAAAGGACTCAATAGTGAATTGATATGGTATTTATAAAAAAAGAATGTGTTAACCTATTGAGTTTAATCTTTGTTGATTGGTCAAATAACATAGATGTTATTAGATCGGATGATGTACAGAATTTTCCTTTACTTTTTTCACACCTGCATCATCATCTGCATCATGAATAATTCCTATGAATTAAAGTAGTAAATTTACTTGATTTATTCATAGGAATTGAATCGAACTGAAATCTAAATCAGTTTTGGGGGTATTATATGTTAATATTAAAAGTAGAATTGAAGGATATGGAACCAGTTGGAGGAATTACTCAGTTTATTAAAGAAATATTTATTAAACGGAATTGGGATGTCTTCTTAACTATAGTTTTAAAAGTCAATAAACAAGATTTCGATATATTGATCTTGAATAATGATGATTTGAAAGAAATTTCTCAGAATCTAGATTTAAGATTTGAAATAGATGATGGTCAGAATGAGATGAAAAAGCAGTTATATAAAAGAAATTTTAAAACCATTACTCACTCATTACCAAATCGTTATGAAATCATCTATTTTGATTCAAAAATGAATTATTCATTAATAGACGATAGTTTACTTAATATTCTTGATTTTGAAAAAGGATTGGGACTAATTCCAACAATAGTACAAGATCAGAGTAATACTGTGTTAATGCTTGCATATTCTTCTAAAGAATCATTAAAACAAACAATAAAAACTCGGAAGGCAACCTATTTCAGTAGATCCAGAAGTAAATTATGGATAAAGGGAGAGGAATCAGGAAATTGTCAAGAAGTAAAAAGAATTCTTTTTGACTGTGATAATGATTCTCTCCTGTTTAAAGTTGAACAAACTGGATATGCTTGCCACAAAGGGACATATTCTTGTTTTCCAGATAAAGATTTTTCATTAAACCTTCTCTATAATATAATTATCAACAGAATTCGGAATTCTACAGCATCAGATTCTTATACAAAGAGGCTAACTGAAGACAACAAATTATTGCTTTCAAAAATCAAGGAAGAAAGCCTGGAAGTAATAAATTTCACTGATAGAGATAATCTTATCTGGGAAATTGCTGACTTAACATATTTCATCTTAGTGTTAATGGCTAATAAAGAAATAAAAATTCAAGACATTTTAAATGAATTATGGAGGAGAACAAATTATGGCGGTTAAAAACGAGGAGGAAAATTCAGACATACAATTAATTCGCATGGGAATTCCCTCGAAAGGTCGTATGGCGTCTGAAACTCAGGAATTTTTTGATTCATGCGGTTTTAAAATCAGGAGAAATAGGCAACAATATGTTGGATGGTTAGAAGGATTCCCAAATATACAAATGGTATTTCAGCGGCAAAAAGATATCATTAATGGTGTCCTTAATGGGAATTTAGCATTTGGAATTGTTGGTTTAGATATTTTGACAGAGTTAACTCTGGAAGATCCAGATAAAATTGTAATTATTCACGATGATCTAGTATTTGGAAAATGTACCTTAGAAGTATCAATACCTGAAAATTGGAAAGAAATTACGATGAAAGATTTGGAGCAACGCAACCAGATTTTACGGATTGCCTCTAAGTTTCCATTATTAACAAAGGATTTTTTTAATAGGTACAACCTTGATTTTGAATTAATTAAAGCAGAAGGAACTATAGAGGTTACTCCTACATTAGGATATTCTGATATAATTGTTGATTTAGTCTCAACAGGACAAACGCTCAAAGATAATCGGTTAAGGAGATTGCAAGACGGTTGTATTCTCCAATCCCAAGCGTGTTTTATAGCAAATCGAAAAATTTTGAAACGAAATCAGATTGTTTTGGATATTTCTCGAACTTTTCTTGAATACTTTGAAGCAACTATAAGAGCAAAAGACTATGTCTCGGTCTTTATAAACATGCGGGGAAAAGATCCTGAAAATATTGCTAAAAAAATGTTTACTCAAGAAAATCTAAAAGGACTCCAAGGCCCAACGATCTCGCCTGTTATTTCTTCAGAAGGAGGATCTTGGTTTGCTATTCATATTATTGTCGAAAAAAGGAAATTAACGGAAACTATAAGAGCGCTAAGAGAAATTGGTGGCAGTGGAGTTGTTGTTAGTCCAACTTTGTTTATTTTTGAGGAAGAACCGAAGCGTTATAAAGAATTAGTAAAGAATCTGGAGGATAAATGATGATTCCTATTTATTCATTAGAGGAAGCAGAAAAATCTATATTAATACGCAAATCAATTGTCAATACTCCAGTATCACCTCAAATTAACAATCAGATTATTAAAATTTTTGGCAAGCCTTTAACGCCACAAGAAGTTGTTAAACGAATTATTAACGATGTAATTAAAAAAGGCGATCTCGCTCTTATTGAATGGACTAAGAAATTAGACAATACCGATATTTCTAATTCAATTGAAATTAAAGTAGATGAAATGGAAACGGCATTAGAATCTATCGACGTGAAGATTAAAGAAGTTTTAATTAAAACTATAGATAGAATATTAGCGTTTCACAGAAAACAACCCATATCTTCTTGGACTACGAATGATTTAGGAGGAAGCTTAGGACAAATAATAAGTCCCATCCAGAGTGTGGGATTTTATGTACCTGGAGGTTCTGCTCCCCTTCTATCAACTATCATTCATAGCGTCTGTCCTGCAATTATTGCAGGTGTTGAAGAGATAGTAATAGTAAGTCCACCTCCAATTTCCCCCATAATATTAGCTACTTGTAATTTGATGCGTAATTTTAATGTAAAACTTAGGGTTTTTCAGATAGGCGGAATTCAAGCAATCGCTGCTCTTGCGTTTGGTACAGAATCAGTTTCAAAAGTCAATAAAATTGTTGGTCCCGGTAATATTTTTGTAACTTTAGCTAAGCGAGAGGTATTTGGGATTGTAGGAATTGATGGTATCACAGGTCCGACTGAAGCGGTTATTTTAGCTGACGAATCAGCAAACCCTGAATTAATCGCGTCTGATCTTCTCGCTCAAGCCGAGCATGATTTTTTATCAATTCCAATTTTACTAACAACAAGTCCAGATCTAGCAAATATGGTTAAAAGTTCAATTGAAGAACAAATGCGAAAATTATCTCGTGCTGAAATTGCACAATACGCGATTGAAAAAAATGGTGGAATTATTTTAGTTACAAACATTAAAGAAGCTATATCTGTAATAAATGATTTTGCCCCAGAACACTTATCTATTATAACTAAAAACCCACAAGAGATTTTACCGCAAATAAAAAATTCTGGAGGTGTTTTCTTAGGAGAATCTTCTTGTGAAGTCATGGGTGACTATATTGCCGGTCCTAGTCACGTAATGCCAACAGGTGGTGCCGCAAAATTTTCTTCGCCATTATCAGTACTAGATTTTCTAAAATTTACCAGTCTTATTGCATTAGATACGAAAACTGTTAAATCTATTGCACCTTTAGCTGAATTATTAGCTCGTAATGAAAAACTTACGGCCCATTCAGAAGCTGCTAGGAGGAGAATATAATGACAAAAATCAAAACCGTAGATCACCTTGCTTCAATAACAAGTTATATTGGAGTAAAACCTCTAGAAGTCATTGCGAAAGAATTAAATATCCCAGTTACAGAAATAATTAAACTTGATGGCAATGAAAATCCTTACGAACCTCTTCCGGAAGTGATAGCAGCATTATGCTCTCTCAAAAATATTAGTTTTTATCCAGATACTTTAAGTTCAAATTTAATACAGATCTTAGCGAAAAAAGAAAATCTAGATGCTAATAATTTTATCATTAGCTCTGGATCTGATGAGTTAATTGAATTACTAATAAGAGCTTATGCGAATCCTTTTGATACCGTGCTCTCTGTTTCTCCTACATTTGGCATGATTTCATTTTTAACTCAAGTACATGGAATTAAATATGTAACAGTTCCTCAACAACTTATTAGAAGAGAATCATTTGCTCACTACGTACTCGACGAGAATTTATTTTTAGATGTGGCAAGACAGTCAAAAATAGTATTTATCGTTCGTCCAAATAATCCCGATGGAAATGTTGTTTCACAAAAATTTATTGAAAGCTTATTATCTCTCCCTGTTTTAGTGATCATCGATGAAGCATACATAGAATTCTCAGATTGTCAGAGTTTTGCTAAATGGGTTCCTCAATATGAAAATCTTGTTGTTCTTCGAACATTTAGCAAGGCTTATGGTTTAGGAGGGTTACGAATTGGCTACGGTATTATGCCAAATGATATCAGAAAAGTCTTAGTATCAATTAAACAACCATATAATGTTAATATTGCTGGACAAAAAGCGGCAATGGCTGCACTTTCCAGCCCATTAGTAAATCAAAGAATAAATGAAATGAAAAAAACAAGAGATTGGTTTATTAATCAGCTTAAATTACTTCAAAATCAATACAAAAATTTTTGGATCCATCCCAGCGAAGCCTGTTATGTGTTACTCACCTTCGAGTCACCAAAGATTCCAAAGAACCTTTTCGAATATCTCTATTCAAAAGGCATTCTTGTGCGATATTATACCTCATCAGATATGGTTAACAACCTTAGGATAAGTATCGGTCTCAAGGAAAAACTGGGAAAAGTTATTGATGAAATCAAATTATTTTTAAAAGGAGGAAATTAAAATGAACCGCCAATCAGAACAAGAAAGAAAAACAAAAGAATCCACTATTAATATTTCGCTTAACCTAGATGGCTCTGGAATTGCAAATATAGATACAGGTATAGGATTTTTCGATCACATGTTAAACCATATTGCAGTTCATGGAATGTTTGATATTGAGGTAAAAGCTGATGGAGATCTGCATGTCGATACTCATCATACTATTGAAGATGTAGGGATAGTGTTAGGAAAAGCTTTTAAACAAGCAATCGGAGATAAATCAGGAATAAGTCGCATTGGATACTCTTATGTCCCCATGGATGAGGCCCTAGCATTAGTAGTAGTTGATTTTTCTAATCGCCCTTATTCAAGTATTGAAATCCCTTGGACGGGTAAATATTTTGGAAAGAATCAAGATAAATTGATTCCTCTTACATTAATAGAGCATTTTTTACAGACATTTGCCATCAATGCTAGTATAACTCTACATGTGAAAGTGCTTTCTGGAAAAGATGATCATCACATTGCAGAGTCAGTTTTTAAAGCTCTTGGATCCTCACTTGATAAAGCTTCTCGATTTGATCCTAAGCGAAAGGGAGGGCTCCCCTCAACAAAGGGAATATTATGAGAAAAACCCATAAATAAGCTAAAAATTTGAGGGTCTAATTATGATTACAATAATTGATTATGGAGTTGGGAATCTAAGGTCGGTTCAACGAGCAATTCAAAGGTATTATTCGGAAGTAATAATATCTAATGAAGAAAAACAAATAAAGGAAGCAATAGGTATTGTTCTACCGGGGGTGGGAGCGTTTGGAGATGCTGTCGAAGAATTAAAAAGAAAAGGGTTATTTGACCTACTGAAACAAATTATCCCAACTAAACCAACTTTAGGAATATGCTTAGGATTACAATTATTACTTGATAAATCAGAAGAAAGTCCTGGAATTGAGGGATTAGGTATCATTCCTGGACATGTGAAAAAGCTTGAAATTACTAAATCAATTCGAGTTCCGCATACAGGATGGAATCGCGTAATTGGTATCAAAGAGCCGTATTTTTCTGGTTATGCATATTTTAATCATACTTATTATTGTGATGTAGTAGATAAAAATATGGTAATAGCCTTTACCTTACATGGCAAAAGATTTGGTGTCATTTTTGATTATGGAACAATATTAGCAATGCAATTTCATCCTGAAAAAAGTAAAAC
>Ga0307379_10003942_pt1 | contig 21340 bp, 13 predicted proteins | sample UN2MG_FD_202237 | JGI IMG/M metagenome (GOLD analysis project Ga0307379, IMG submission 202237) | Soil microbial communities from Risofladan, Vaasa, Finland - UN-2 | ecosystem: Environmental > Terrestrial > Soil > Coastal area > Acid sulfate soil | place: Finland: Risofladan, Vaasa | collected... | reverse complement strand
TTCTACAAGATTTTTAATGTAATTTATTGACACATCATGATCAGCAAGTTCACATATATCCTCAATATTCCTGATTTTAAGATTTAGATTCATGATTTCCTTAATATAATCTGCTGATACATCATGATCTGACAATTCAATAAAATCATCTACATTTCTAACTTTTAGACCTGTTTCGAGAATTTTCTCAATGTATTTCATTGAGATATCATGCTCTTTAAGTTCAAGAAGAGTATCCACTGAGAGATTTTTGAATCCTAGTTGTTCTAGATTTGTGATGGGTTCGGTTTCTACACCACCTTTCTTTAATTCAACAAAACGATTTGGGGAAAGATCTTCATACCCTAAACTTTTCATTTCTTTTACGAAAGATTCAGTTACTCCATGCTTTTTCATTTTGAGGATTTGGTTAAGTGGGATATCATCACCAAATTGCATTCTTGCTTTAATGATGAATTCTTTATTTACTCCAGCACTATTTAGACTCAAAAGTACACTTGGAGGTAGTTCTCTAAAACCCACTTCTGCCAGCTCTTCAATAAAATATTGTGTAATTCCACTAGCTTGAAGTTTAACAAGTTGATTAACAGAAAGATTATGATAACCGAGATCTTTTAACGTAGAAATAAAGTCGGGTGTGACATCTCGTAGTTGTAATTTTATTAATTGATTAGGAGTCAATTCCTCATATCCTTGATCCTTCAAATCATCGATAAAATCAATATCCACATCATGCATTCCCATTTTAATTAATTGAGAAGTGGGAATGTCATAATAACCACGCTGCTGCAGTTCATACAAATATTCTGGTGTTATGCTATAAATTAGAAAGCTATAAACATCATCTCTTGAGAGTTTCTTATAGCCATATTTAGCAAGAGCTTTAGAATAATCACTACTTAGATTCTTGAGTATTAATTCCTTCAACTCATAAAAGCTCATACCTTCTTCAAAATATATTTCTCGTAAAGCCTGTAAAAATTCAGGTTTAACATAAGGAGCAATTTTTGTTGAAATATCATCAAAAGTATCAAATGAAATTTTAGAAGTAGAATTAATTTCAACAAGACGTGAGATGTCTTTATCTGCACGATTTAATTTTTGAAGAAGAACAAATCCTTCATCTGCGGAAATTTTTCCTTCCGCTATCTGTTCCAATATCTCTTTTTGAGAGTACTTATTCATCCACTATACCTCATTGTATTTGTAACTATCCAATCTAACGAAAGTTCGATTGCCTTCCCTTGCGATTATTAGTTATACTCCATCAGAGAGGTAAGCATCTGATGTTTCATTACTAATAATCAAGATTAGATGTTCAATATACATTAAACAATTTAACTAAAAAAATGTATCCAAAAGATGAAAATTGAGAAAAAAGGATAAGAAAACAAGTAATTTATTCTTCTTCTCCGTCTAATCCCCTTTCCCATAATCTGCGCATTTCTTCGTTTGTTCTAAGTAAATCGCTTAATCTTCCTTGTCCCTCAATTTTCCCGTCCTTTAGAATTATAACATTATCAGCTTTATGTAAAGCTAATGGTCTATGAGAAACAGCTAGACAAGTAATTTCTTTTTGACTTGAAAAAAGTCTTTCCCATAGCTTTTGCTCAGTTTCAACATCGAGAGCACTTGAGAGATCATCAAAAATTAATAGTTCTGGTTCTCTTACAAACATTCTTGCAGCAGCTAATCTTTGTTTCTGTCCACCTGATAATCTTACACCTTTTGGTCCTACAAGTGTTTCATATTTCTCTTCAAATTCATTAATTTCATCTTCAAATACTGCTAGCTTAACAGAATTTTCTAAATTAGCAGTTTCTTTGGGAACGTTAAGTAATATGTTATTTTCAAGAGTTTCACTAAAGAGATAAGGTATTTGTGGTGTATAAGCAGCTCGAGGAGGAATCATGAATTCCGTTGGATTATCAACTTCATTTTCATTCCAATAGAGTTCTCCAGTATTCTTGGGAATAAGTCCCAAAATTGCTCTCAACAAGGTTGTTTTCCCACTACCAATTCGTCCGGTAATTACTGTTACAGAACCTCGAGGTATTTCAATAGAAATATCTGATATTCCTTTTTCAGTACCAGGATAGTGATAAGATAAATTTCTCACTGATAGATTTTTTAGATAATCATTATCAGTTCTGATAATAGGTTGAAACGGTGGAAAATTCTCTTTTTCATATATTGGCCCATGTTCAACTATATCATCTCCTGTTACACTCTCTTCGTGATTTTGTATTAAAGTTTCAATTCTTTCAAAGGATACTTTTGCTTGTTGGTAAACAGGAATAAAATCTCCGAGCATCCAGATAAAATCTCCAAGCCATGCGAGTTGTGTTTGGAAGAAATAAAGATTACCAATAGTAAAAACACCAATATTCATAGCAGGACCAATGAGTAAAAGAATTGTACCCATACCTAAAGAAATGGTAAAGTGATAAGTAGCATTAATGAATGATCTGAAAACCATTTCTTTAACAATAGCTGTCTTCCTTGTTTGACATTTTGAGTCGAAATGCTTTACAATATTCTCTTCTGCGCTAGCAACTTTTAACGTTTGAATTGAACCGAAAATCTTCCCTAGTACATCTGTAACCTCAGCAGTTGCTTTTCGTCTATTTTTTCGAAGTTTATCAATTTGTCTACGTCCAGTTAATCCAATGCCTAGAATTAAAAGAAATGGAATGAAAATTAATCCAGTAGCTTGCCAGCTAATTGTAAACATATATCCTAATGTAACAGCAGCATAAACTAAGAAACCAGCTCTAATAGCTAATCTATAAGCAAGTAGTACAACATTATCTACATCACCTCTAAAACGGGAAATTGATTCTCCCGAGGTGCTTGGTAATGCAACCGCTCCAGGTTTCTTAAGTAATCCTCTCATGATATTTCTTCTTATGAGGACTTCTCCTGAAATATAGAAAAACCAGAGGACAATATCCATAAGTGAACCAATAATAAAAACACTAACATAGGTAAAAGGTATGATGATAAATAAAGTCTTAATATCAAGGTTGAATATTGTTTCTTCTCCTACTATAGTATCAATGATTTCTTGAATAGCAAAGCTTGAAGCAAGTCTGGATAGTAACCAACCAATTGAAGTGATGAAACCTAATATAACAAATGTTTTCCTGAAACTTATGAGTTTCCCTGTTAATCGCCAGACTTTCATTGTAAAACCTCCTCTATTCCTTTTTGCAAAAGTATTGAGAATTGTGAATTAGGATTCTTTACTAATTCCTCCCGAGACCCATATTCGATAATCTCTCCTTTTTTAAGCAGTAAAATATCGTCTACCTTGTCTAAAGTTGCTAATCGATGAGCAATAATTATTGCACTTCTGTTATCTAATAATTTCTCCAATGCATGATCAACATGACGTTCAGTAGCAGGATCTAAACGTGAAGAAGCTTCATCAAGAATAACCAATTTAGGATTTTTTAGAAATGCTCGAGTTAAAGCTAGTAATTGTTCTTCACCTGCTGATAAACCTAATTCCTCTGAGAAAATCAGAGTATCGAGACCATTAGGTAATTTATTGTACCATTCCATTAAACCCAATTCTTGGAATACTTTAAGTATCGTTTCATCTGAAATTTCTTTATCAAAGAAGGTAATATTATCTTTAATTGAAGCTTTAAACAATTCAACATCTTGTGTGACATATGCAATATTTTTTCTTAGATTTTTAAGGGGAAACTCTCTAGAATCATATTCATTGAATTTTATTTTACCATTAATAGGATCATGTAATCTGAAAATTAAGCGAGCTATAGTCGTTTTTCCACTACCAGTATGACCTACTAATCCCAATTTCTTTCCAGGTTCTAAATTAAATGAGATATTTTGTAAAACCAACTCATCTATTAAGTAGCCAAAATCTAATTCTTCAAAAATTAATTTAACTTCGTTTTCTGGGAAGTTTTTATTACCATCATCTAAAATCTTAGTTTCAATACTTAATAATTCATTAATTCTCTCTATATTGGCTAAAGAATTTTGTAATTGTTCTAATTGCCACAAGATCAATCTCAGTGGAAATAATATATTTGTCCCGTAGGATAAAAGAAGAAACAGTGAGCCACCATTAATTCCAAAAGTGTTTGAAAGATAATAACTTGTAACTAGAATACCAATATTTAGAACTGCATTCATTAGGACATTTATAACATAATACGTTCTTGATACTATCATTGCTTTTGCTTTATTTTTATAGTTAGTTTGAGCAATACCATGAAAACTTTTCATGATAAATTCATCAGCACCATTTCCCTTGATATCCTCTAATCCTGAGACACTTTCCTCAATATTTCCATACATTTCAGTTGTTGATTCTCGAACCTTCTTCCATAACGGAGCAGAAATTTTTCTGACAAAATATAATCCTATGAGTGAAATTAATGTAAATCCCAAAAAAATAACACCATATATCCATCCTTCAATGAAAACTGCAATAAGTACTCCAATAAGTAATAGAATACTCCCAAGGAAATAAACAATAAATGTACTAAAAAATTCTGATAAAGTTGATGCATCACCATCTATTCTTTCTATCATCTCACCAGTTTTGTGTTTGTTATGAAAGGTCATGTCAAGATTTATACAGTGACGAGTTGTATCAATTCGTAAATCATTTGTTGTAGCCCACGCAAGGTTGTTACTCAAGTATTCATTAAGTATCATGATTGCTCGTAAAATCAGATTCATACCGATGTAAAGTAAAGCAGCATACAAGATTGTTCGAGTATTTAGTGTAGGTTCAAAGACAGCATCAATATAATAACGAATTATTTGAGGATTAATAATCTGGATTACATTATAAAGTACAAGGAAAAAAGATAATATTAGAACTTGTTTAACATAGGGTCTCAAATATTTCTTCAGCAATGAAATTGTGAACTTTAAAGAAGATACCATAATAACTACAAGATTTTTGAAAATTGATTTAATACAAAAGATTTTGCACGAAACTAAAAATTCATTGAGAAAAAATATTTTTAGAAAATTGTAAATACTTTCATTTATTTTCCTTCATTCTAATCAAACCACATTCTGAACAAATAAATTTAGTTTGTTTGTGAAATCCTCCCCTTCTTTTAATTGGTTTCATTCGAACTCTCTTATTTTGTTTTCGACACCGAGGACATTCCATCAAAATCACTATTCAACATACTTTCAGAGATGTAAAATAAAAAAAGCTATTCTTAATTATAGTTTTGTTTTTCGAAATCTCTGTATTCTACGCGCAAAAGAGATGAATTTAGATTGTAGTTGAATATCTGCAAGAGTTGCTCTAATTGGATCTAGCGAAAGTAAAATACCTACAAATCTTTGAAGCATCTTGTGAGTCCATAAATGTTGGTTATCAAAGAGTAAATTCTGTAATTTTCCATTATCTATTGCCATATGGACAGAACGATCAAAAGCATCCTTTGGTGTATGCATTAACTCTTCTCTACGATTCATTTTAATTGCTTCTTTATTACAATTACGAGAGCAGACACCACAACCAAAACAACGATCATAATCAATCTTTGAAATTTTTTTACCGGTATTATCACTTTCGAGAGATATTGCTTCTACTGGACATTTCTTAACACAAACTCCACATCCATTACAATTCTCAGGGATAATTTCAGGAATAAAATTGCTATATATTCCCGGATTGTAACCAAGTCTTTTATAAGCTAATATTGCTTCACAACAACAGCCACAGCAATTGCAAATCCAAGCAACATCTTCTCGAACGTTATCACCTATTTGCACTAATCCTGCATCTACACATAAATCAAGAATTTTATGTGCTTCTTCTTTACTAATTTCTTTAGCAATCCCATGCTTTGATAGACTTTTGGCTGCACCATTGAAAGTTAAACAAACTTCTTGTGGTTGATCACAGGCTTTTCCTTTATGTTCCATTTTATGCCTACAATAACAAGTGCCAACTGTTATACAGCTTGCAGTTTCAATAACTTGAGTTGCTCGTTCATAATCTAAAACAATTGAATAATCCTCAGGTTGAATTGTTTCTTCTTGAATAAAAACTCTATCAATAGGAGTTTTTGTAGCAAAAATAGTAAAAAGAAAATCATCTTCTTCGTTTAGATATTGATAGTAGAGTTCTGATAAAATCTTACGGTCAAATTTTCCATCAGTTCGCATGAGAGAAAATTCAAAGAATCCAGCCATTGGTGGAGCTAATATATAAGTACGTTTCTCATCTTGGCAACCATCTAACATTAAACCTTTACTAGCTAAAGTATCAAGAATTTTCTCTGCTTCTTCAGGAGTTTTCTTCCAAATTTTTGCTGCTTTTTCTTTGGTGACAAAATTTATTGGAAGAACAGAAACTAAACCCGCTTCTTCTTCTGTAAATAATACATGTAGAATTTCAAATAACGATTTAGATAAAGGTGCTCCTTGAGGTGCCTTATCTAACCTTTGTTGTAATTTGAAATAACTATTTAGTTCCTGCCCCTTTTTATGACCCATTTTTATACACCAATTTCATTAAAATATTTTAACTTGATTATTGTTGTAATTTCTCAGTATGACTTAATATTTAAAAGAATTGTATTTTTAGAAAATCTCTATTTGCATCATTTTCCAAATGATTTAAGCTTTAGCTTGTAGCATATGCGCCATATCCCCAGATCCAATTATATTCACTTTTAATCTGATTTCCATAAATCATTTTAAGACAAGATTGAATTTTTTTTGGAGAATAAATCTGCAAATCAGCAATAATTCTTTCAGGTGCAACGAATTTTTTAGGTCCAGATAGTAAAATCATGTTAAGAAGTGAAAAAGCAATTTCTTTTTTAGTAGCAATTAATGGTCCGACATTATCTTTATCGAATATAGCAAATCCTTTATTTTCAAAGCTTGCTATACTGCATCCTTTCCATTTTATCAGGTAATTGAGTAATTTTGAACGATCAAAACCCATTGCTTTTCGATCCAACTCATATAACCATTGAGGTACTGTATTATCAAGAATAGTAACATTTTTTTCTTCATTATTGTTCTTAGAAGAAAGTTCAAAAATATGAGTATGAAATTCATCTATGAAACCAAATCTTCGATAAATGCTATCAACACCAGGATTAGCAAATAATTCTACAGTTGGATTACTTTTTGATGCCTCTACCAGAATTCTTTCAAATATCATAGAACCAATTCCAAGCCTTCTCCGTGAAGGAATCACACCTATGTATCCAATATAGGAAGAACCAATGTATCTAGTTTCACCACCAATTCCAATTATTTCGCCATTTTCTTCAGCAATAGAAAAAGAAGTTAATCCTTCATCTATAATTATTTTAATTCTCTGAATAATCTTCTCTAAATCAGCTTGATCAGTAGTTTTTATGTTAAAAGATAAAATAAAAACTTTAGCTATTTTTTCATATTCCTCGTTAAGAGCTGGGCGAACTAAGACATATGACATAAACTAATTTTCTACTTTAAATTTTATTAATTTATATACATGTATAAAATGAATGAAATGATTTGTTGATTAGTTTATATTTAGATTATAGAAGATATTTCTTTCATTATTTCTTGTAAGAATGAATACATAGAAGAATGGGAAATAGTTAGCAAAAAATGATTTTTTCACAATTTATTTTTCTTAAATCATTTTATTTATATCTCCCACCTCTTTTCCTACGTATCATTAAGATAAAAAGTACAACAAAAATAATAGGAATAATAACGATAGCTGAAATAATAAGAAATGTTGTAAAATTAAATAAGAACTGTTGACTTACTCGAAAACCATCAGGAAAGGTTTTAATTGGACGAGATAAATCATTGCTATCTATAACAAAAAAACAACGATCAGAGTATTCTGATGTTCGAAGTAAAAATAAAGAATTATTTTTTAAAATCCCTCGGAAGATATCACCATTTCCTTGTCTTGTTATTTTATAACCACCTAATTTTTTAATAGCTAACAAATCAGTGGTGTCCAAAATCTCAATCCCCTCTTCTAAAATAAGATAGCAGATATTTTCGTTAAAAAAGTAATCAACTGGTGTATATTTACTATTATAATGGATAATTCTATAGAAATTGGCAGGATTCGAAATATTGTATATGTCGAATCCTCCTTTGTAATAACTGTAAAAAAGTAAACCATTTTGAATTTTTATTTTACTATAATCCCAGTCTGTTAACTCAAATTTAATTACTTCTACAGGAGAAGAGAGATTTGAGATGTCTAAAATCTTAATGAAACCATAAGCAAATTCACATTTAGATGATAGAAAGCTATCTGTAAAATTATATGTACGAAATGCTCTTAAACAGTACAAATGATTATCGTAAATACTATAAGAATCATAACTGAAAATATATCGGCTTGGATTATTCCAAATCGTGAAATCTAGTTCATAATGAATGGGCATAATACTTTTTATTACAGGAGATGAAATATTTGAAATATCAATTGTATATAAAGTTGAATTATAATATTCCAGTTCTTCATCAGAATGAACACTTTCTATATATCCCTTTTCTATTGCAATAAAATACAAAATATTATTTTCAACGAAAGAATAACTACTAATTTGATTTGTTAAATTTATTACACTAACTGAATGATATATTGGTGTTGCTGTCCCATTAATTTGTAAAGTATTTATTATTAAGCTATTTGAATAAAGATTGAAATTTACATATTTGTTTTCTTCTAACTCTAAAAGAAAATTTTCTCTGGAATTTCCAATAAAAGTATTAAAAAATTGTTCACCTGAAAAATCCAATTGGTTAATTAAAGATATTTTTCTTATATCCTTTATGTCATAGATTGAAACATTCTGATAATCAAAACAATAAGCATAAGAATCATGTATTATAAAATCATTGTACTTAAAATTTGGTGCGCCTATATTTTGTGAAGTGAAATCCTTATCATTTAAAGGTAATTTACTAAAAACCAATTCTATTTTGTAATAACTAAAAATTGGACAAATTAAAAAGATTAGTAATAATCCAATTGCTTTTTTGTGTCTTAAATTAATCTTTTTCTCTCTCATCTATATCCCAGGAAATATTAACTTTTAAATTAAAAAATTTTTAGATTGCTTTTTGTATGCAGGTAAATAATGTTTTCTAATTAAAAGTTATAGAGTTTTTATTCTAGGATCACCTACTATCTGTATGGAGTTCCCTTCTGAATCTTTGACATTGAAATAAGAAACATTATTTGGATTATCATAAATTTCAGTTGGTTCTAAACCAATTTCTAACAAATATTCTCTTGTCTCTTCTAGATTTTCAACATCAATTGTTAGAATTCCCCAACTAAGAGGTTTATCATCACCTGGCAATCGCAAATTTAATCCCAATCGTGCTTCACCTGGTAGTTGCATTTCACACCAACCTAATTCTACCCCTTCAAAGAAAGCTACTTCAAATTTGAAAGTCTTTTGATAGAAATCTTTTGCCCGAATTAGATCATTAACTTTAACCTGAAAATATACTCGTCTGATCTTCATTATACCTTCTGTCATATTAAACCACTTTAAACCATTGCTCATATAATTTTATAATCTCAACGATTAGATGTCATTTTTACTAAAATCTTCATCTAAAATTGGTGAAGTAGGCAAATCAAATTCCATTCCCATAATTAAGTAATTCAAAGCATGTTCTGCAATTGTGACAACTGTTTCTTCTTCCTCACTAGTATATGGTTTATTGATTATTTTCTGAAGAGTTTTTTGTGCTTTCTTACTACCAATCCTGCCTAGTGACCAGGCTGTCCAAACACGCTCTCGCCAATTTGTACCTTTTAGCAATATTTTTGATAAATGAGAAACAGCTTTTTCTGCTTCTGTTCCCTTATTCCCTAGCTCCCAAATAATTGCACATTTTTTAATAATTGATTTTTCTGAATCTAATTTTTTTAAGAGCGTTTTTACTTCATCCATTAATACTAATTCCAATCAAATTTTTAGGATAAATTTCCTATAAACAATATTTCATCACAAACATCTATTTATGTTTCCTAATTATAATCTAGTACTTTCAATAACAGATGGTAAATTTCTGAAATGCTGGGCTCTAAGAGGAATGCCAAAATTATGGCGATATAGACCCGAACCAATGAAGAAATTTGAGAAATATCTTATGTTATTTTTTGGTAGCTTTATTGATTTGTTTCCTTTAGTTGGAACTATCTGGGGTATTGTTTGGTTTGCAAAGAACCCAACTGAGAAAGTAGCCTTAAGCATAGCGTTATTCATCGTCAGTGGTATTTTACTTTTATTAATGATTATATTTGGAGAAGTAATCATTAAAAAAGGATGTAAAAAATGTGCTAATTTCTCATGTAGTATGAATAATGTACCAGAAGAAATAATCAACCAATTTTTGGAAAAAAATCCTAAAATTAAGGACGCATGGGAAAAATCTTTGAAAGAAAAATAAAATAATTGTTATTTAATGGTAATTTTTCTATTATTCATTCATAGAATAATAAATTTCAAAAATGTAAAATAAAGAATTTAAAAATTCCCACCTTAGAAAATTTACCATTACTCTTTATAAGGTAAAGAATAATTTTTATTTAAATAGTCGACAATATTTATTTTAAAATAAAAATATTTGTTGACCTTTTCAAGGTTGCAAAGGTTATGGAATTAAAAATAGATAATAAATTCAGAAGTGCAATATTGCTTTTGTTATTTATTATGGTAATTATATTTAATTCTAATAAGATAAATTTTCAACCAAGTAGAGCTCATTCTTCGATTTCATATCCATCTGAAATCTTCTCTATTTGGGAAGATTTACTTCCAGCAGTAGATGGAATTATTGATTTCGAATTTAATAGTTCATTAATAACTGAATGGGGAAATGCTTCTATTTATACTTTATATAATAGCACCAATGAAATCAATGGAAAATTCTTGTTGCAAAATGATAACTCAGCATTATATATTGCAATAGATGCTGTTAATTTTGCCATACAATTTCCAGCTTCAGATTGGGGACTAGTTTTCTATTTTGATATTGATCATAATGGATACCTAAACGCTGTTGATAAATCAATACGTTTTGTCCATAATAGCTCTGATTATGTTGAATACAGAGGGTATAATAGTAACGAAAAAAGTTGGGTAATTGAAGAAACAGGGAGTTTGGGAACTCCTTTAACAAATAATATTTTACTCAACACAGATTTTACTCTTTCTGAATTCCAAAATGTAACTGATCACAGACAATATGAAATTAAGATTCCACTAACAACGATTGCTAGTTCAGCTGGAAAAACAATTGGTTTTGGTTTAGAAGTTACAGAGGATTTTACTGATCAAAGTGCTAGTATAACATGGCCCTTTATTGAAGATGATCTTCATTATATTCGAACAAAAGCAAATACTTGGGGTGATCTTTCCTTGGGAGAAGAAAATAAAGATAATTTTCAATATATAGTCGAAAATAATCTTGATATTTCCTCTACTGCTAAAGGATATAATAATGGAACTTTTATCACCTCTGGTGATATCGATGGAAATGGTGATCAAGAGCTAATTGTGAGCTCAAATAGATCAGTTATTGGTGATAATAGCCTTTTAACAATTTTTGATTATTCAGGTGGTGAAATATATCAAAATTGGACGAGTTGGACAACAAGCCATCAATCAACTATTACATTTATAATTCAAGGATTAGCAACACACGATTTCGATGGAGATGGTAAAGATGAAATATATGCTGTTGGTTATAATTCTAGAGATATTTTGAGATTTAGTGGTTGGGATGTTGCTACTCAAGATTTTGCTACAAGTGAGGTTGTCATTAGCTATAGTAATCCATTAATGGGTTACATAGCTATAGGTGATGTTACAAATGATAGTCAAGCGAATTTAGTTTTTGGAGATCAGAACGGTTATCTTGTTATTTATGATTATATTGGTGGTGGGAGTTTTCTTGAGGAACAAAGATCACCTGTAAAAACAAAAATAAGTGGTGTATATCCCTACAGAATACATGCAGTGGGTATTGGGAATATTGATAGTGATCCGATAAATGAAATTTTATTTAATTATCAAATAACAACCAACAATCAAATTTCTGAAACAGGATTATTAATTTATGAAAGAACTGAACCTAAATACCAAGATAATGCTGGTGATGATCTTTCAGCTGATTCTTCACCAACAACACAAGATCAATTTGGTCATACAATAGTAGTGGGTGATGTAGATAATGACCTATTCAATGAGATTGTTATTGTAGGAAGAAATTATTTGAGAGTTTTTGATAATGATTCCTTTACTAATCCTACAGACCCATTAGAATTTTCATTAAATGATGGTGTATCTAAACCATCAATGGCTGGAGGAGCAACTATCGCAGATCTAAATAATGACGGATTTAATGAACTCATATTTGGTGCAAATAATGGTACATTTTATCTTGGCACTGTTACTGATTTAGGTTCAACCTTTAATTTTAATTTGAATTGGTCAGGTGATTTTGGTCAAAGTTTAGGTTACCATGAATCTATTTCTACAAATGATTTTGATAATGATGGTAAAAACGAAATGGTTGTTGGTGATAATTTCGGTCAAATTTTGATATTTGGCAAAGGACAAATGCCAAATCTAACAATAAAAAGTCCTAATAATAATTATGTTTCTTCATCTGAAAGGATAATAGTTACTTGGCAAGCTACAGATGATTTACAATCAATACATCATTTTGACATTAAAGTAAATGGATTATTTTTCAGTAGAGCTGGAGGAGGACAAACTAATGCTGTAATTTCACTTTTACCCAGCCAAAATAATATTGAAATTATTGCTTATGATTTCTCAGGTTTAAGTACAAGTAAATATATTACAGTGAAATTTGATGTTAAAGCTCCTCAAGTAACTATCAGCTATCCTGAAAATTATTTTATAACCGATCAATCTTCTGTTGATATTAGCTACAGTAATTTTGATCCTGATGATGATTTTCTTTATTATATGATTTATAGGAACAATTCACATATTGAAGATTATACTATAGATGAAACATATAATATAATATTACCATTTGATGGTGTTTGGAATATTACTGTTTTTGCTTATGATGAAACCGGACTTTATGGACGAGAAAGTGTTTTCGTAATAAAAGATACTACTGGACCAATAATTACAATTACCTCTCCACTTGATGGTGCAGCTGTTAAAGTCACTAATTTAGAGGTTTCTTGGTCCGCTAGTGATGAATTTTCAGCTATTGATCGATATGATATTTATATCAATAGTGGATTTTATCAAACAGTTTACTCTAAATCTCATATAATAACCATTAATAACGATATTTCTTATACTATTGAAATAGTTGCATTTGATAATTTAGGAAATTACAATTCCGATTCAATTACAATTACTCGAGATACAGTTGCTCCTACATTAACTCTTGATTCAATTGCTTTACCTACTCTTTCAGATGGTACTTATTATACTGAAGATCCTTCATTATTCCTTTCATGGAATGCTACTGATAATGCTTCTGGTACTGGCATTAGTGAGACAAAAATAACCAGAAATGGTATAACTATTGGAATTTATTTGCCTACTGAGATAAGTGATACGATAGATTTAGGTACTGATGGCTTGAAGGATATCGTTATTTCCACTTTTGATGAAGCAGGAAATTTTGCTGAAGTATACTTCTCAATAATTCTTGACAGAACTGAACCTTACATAGTAATTCAAACTCCTGAAAATAATTCCTTGACTGGTTTAGACTATGTTATTGTTTCTTGGAGTTCAGATGATACTGGTGTTGGCATAAAAGAGTATGAAATTATAGTCGATAGTATAATAATAGATACTGTAGCAAATCCAACTTTATCATTTTATCAAGTTTCATTACCTGATTATCGTTCATATTGGATTACAATAAGAGCAATAGATTATCTTGATTTTTCATTTGAGCAATCAATTAATATCACAAAGAGCTCTTCTGCTCCAACGATAAATATTCTTGATCCTGCTAATCTTTACTTGTACACTAATACTACTTCTCTAGCAATTAGTTGGGATATCAGTAATATTGATGTTAATCATTTTGAGATTTTGATTAATGGAACTAGTTTTGATAATTATAGTAGTAGTACATTTAGCGCAATAATCACTTTTGATGTACCATTACCCGGTGAGTATCCACTTTATAATGTAACAATATATGCAATAGCTAATGATTTGAAAATTTATTACGATTTAAGATGGATTATTATTGATCAAACTCCTCCTTCTTTGAATATTATTGAGCCAATATTTAATGATTTAATAATTACTACTAACCTAAATGTTGAATGGTCAAGTATAGATGAAGGCTCTTCTATTAAATCCTTTATTTTATTACTTGCAGGCGATTCACATTACTTGGGACCAACAATAATCTCTCATGTGCTAGATGTTACCGGTTTAGATGGTCAAAATGATCTTACAATCATAGCATATGATGTAGCAGGAAATAAAATAATTCAAATTATACCAATAACAATCTCTTTAGTAGCACCAGGATTTATAACAACTCTAGATTCAGTACTAATAACTAATAATCCAGAAATTCAATTCACTCTTACTATTAATGAACCTAGATTAGGTGTTAAATCAATATTAATTATGCTTGATGAAACTGTGGAAATTTTCTACGAAAATTATGAACCTACTTATATTACTACAGAATTTAGTTTATTAATTAATATCACTGAAAGCAATTATATGGATGGTATTGACGAACATAATCTCTCGATTTCAATTTTAGATAAGCTTGATCGAGAAAGCAATGAACAATATAGTATCATTATCGATCTTGAAAAACCAACTTTCTGGCAAGCTCCTATTATCGATACTAATCTGTTAGTGGACGAGATAACCGAATTTATATTAGATAATGAAACTTCTTTGAATATTCATAATGTTACCGTTTATATCTTAGATGGATATGGTATAGAAAACGTTTATCTGACAGTTACAAATGAAAATTATACCAACATTCTACCAATGATGAGAATTTCTGGTTCCCGTGCAAGTCAGTTATTCCAATATTACGTTGAGTTAAATTTTAATGATATGGGTGCTGGAGAATTTTCTCTTATCTTTAATTTCGAGGATATAGCTGGAAATAGTAATATCGAAACATATCAAATAAAATTAATAACAAGTAATCAGGAACCAATCCCTTCACCAACTCCAAGCACACAAAACGATCCAAATAATGATTTCTTGTATATAATAATAGCAATATCAGTTATAGTAATTGCTTCTTTTATTATAGTGATTTCACTAAGAAAACCAATTTCTAATCTAAGATGGCAAAATGAATTAGTGGTATTTGCTTATATCTTAAAATCAGGTTTAACTACAATTTTCATACCTTATTCATATGAAATCGTAACTGATGAACAACTTTTTGGTGGAGCAATGAGTGGAATTAGAGGGATTCTTGAGGAAATCATTGGTAATAAATCTAAAGATGAAGTTGAATCTGTTGAATTTGGAAATAAACACTTGCTAATATATTCTGGCAAATATGGTGATAATGTACTTTTAGTAAACAAAACAAAACCAATTCATTCTAAATTATTGAAACAATTTGCTGAGGAATTTGAAGAAAAGTATTCCAACGTTCTTATTGATGATACCCATGTAAGTATGCGTGATTATGCTGGTGCTTCGGATATTGTAGAGAAATACTTCGGACCAGTAGAGGATGCTGAATCTCTATCATTTAAACTTTCTAAAATTCAAAGAGATAAAACAAAACTTGAATTTGATAGTTCATATAAAAAAGAAACTATGGTAAATTCATTCTATCACGAAATATCCTCTAAATATGACTCTTTTGATGAGCTATCACCTGAAACAAAGGTTTTGATTGGTGATGCGATTATACTTGCTGAACAATCCGTTACTGATTTAATTTCCAGTGAATTTAAAAATGCTGAGAAAAAAGCAAAAACTGCTTTGAAGAGTCTTCAAATTGCAAGGGAGAGAAAGGAACCTTTGCAGAAATTTAATGATATATTTAGCTCACTACCAAGTATTATTGACGAAGTAATTAAAGGAGCAAATTGTGGTAAAAATAATGATATTGAATGTGTTAATAAAGCAATAGAAATTGCCTCACAACTATTTCTAGAAAGAATTATGTCAAGATTTTAAATATTGAAAAAAAGAAGTAATAACCTAAAAGAATTGAATTTTTTTTTAAATTATTGTAATAGCATCGTGTCCATTTGTTAACCAGCTGATAGTGATTTTACAAAATTGAATAGATTCACGATAATCATATGTTCCTTGTTCAAAGAAAACACAGATAGTAAAATCAGAGAGTACAGCTATTTGTGAATAAGCTGAAGGTCCAGTGTAAATTATTTTAGAGACATTCCAACTATTGCCTTCATCATAACTTAATCGCAAAGTTAAATGTCCTCTAGATCCTTTCGAAGGATTAGAGAATAAAATACGATTCCTATCCTGAGTATCATTCTTTGTTAATCGAAAAATAGAAGCCATACATGCAATTTCTGGTAAATCTTCTTGAAGATAAGGAGTATTCCAGGTCTCTCCACCATCATGACTCCAAGATTCATATCTAAAATCCTCTGAAGTTCGACAATTAATTAGAATAGATCCATTAACTGATTCAAAAACCTGACATTCTCGACCAACACCCAGATTTTCACCTTTTTTCCATGTTTTACCATGATCATCACTGTAAATAACATGTGATCCTCTTTCATCAAAATAATATGAAGGGATTATTAATCTCCCTGAACTCAATTGAATGCCATTTCCAGGTCCTGTGCCATATTCCATATCCAATTGAAAAGTAGAACCAGAAAGAATCAAATTTAATTCCTCTGTAATTTCTCTGGGAATTGACCAGGTTAAACCATAATCTGTGCTATTTATAACAAAAACTCTCTTATTATCTACACAATAAGGTAACCAAACTGTTTGTGTATCATTATCAAATACTGGGCACGGATTTCCTGCAGTATGATCTCCTTCATCTCGAATAATTATTATTTCACTCCAAGTTTGTCCAGCATTATTGCTACGTTTCATTACCAGATCAATATCCCCCCAATCAAGCATAGCATTTTCTCGAGATTCAATAAAAGCTAGAATAATATCTCCTGGTAAAATCAACATTGATGGTATTCTGTATTCTCTCTCAGCTTCACCTTTCATAAATAATGGTTGATGATTTACACCGTTAGACCACTGAGGATTATAGACGAGTAGCTTCAAACCAAAAGAAGCAAAAAGGAGAAAGAAAATTATTCCTGAAGTTCCTAATCCTTTGATTATTTGTAGTTCTTTTTTCTTTATTTGTGCTATCAGTACACTAACATCATTAAAAATAAACAGAAATGAAAATCCTATGAATGGTAAAGCAAGAACCAATAGCAGAGGTATGCCTGTATAATCAACCACAAGGATTGCTAGATAGACAAAGATAACAATAAGAAGAATAGCTAAAATGAAATTCCAAACCAAACTAATGATCAATAAAATTGGATATATCTTAAATTCCTTTTCTATATTTTTTTTCTTTTTGTAAATTGCTAACATCATATAAACGATTGGATTACAAATAATAAAAATTGAAAATAAAATAAATATCCATAATCCCTCATAGAGTATTACAAATTCTCCTTGATAAGAGGAATTTAAAATCCAAATAACAACTGTAAGCAATATAGCAGAAACTAAATGAAAAATATGCCAACCGATTTTCATATCATTCATTTAACTACTAAATTTATAATAATTTAGTAAAAAATAGTGAGATAAAAGAGAAATTTACTCCTTTTATATCTTCTAATATTTAACATTAAGATTTTATTTTAGGAAAAAGTATCCCTGTTTCTTTTTGATACTGTTTATAGGATTCACCGAAACGTTTCACCAAATCCTTTTCTTCAAAATAAAGCATAATTGGTGTATAAATGATGATATAAGCAAATGTTACAATTACAAAAAACCAAGAATTAACTGCAAAAGCAATTGCTACAAACATTGGCATTTCTCCAAGCGTTTGTGGATGTCTTATGTGTTTGTAAATTCCCCCGTACATTTCTGTTTCTTCTGAGGGAGAAGCAGTTTCTTTTCCAGCATCTTTCATACCAATTGTCATAACTATTGCTCCAGGAATTAATATTAGAGAAGCAATAAACAATCCAACCCACCAATGGGGCTTGCTTACCTCCGTCCGGTTTCGATTTCATTTAAGGATTTTGAGTTTTGCATTATTTCTCGTTTCCCTATCTCTTCCGCAATGCTCTTTCCTTATCATTTCATTTTTCAGTATCGTTCTATTAGAGCTCACTGAATCTTGCAAAACTTATATTATTTTATAAGAAAAATACTATCTCCCTCTTTCCCTGAATCTTTACTGAATTTTCTACCATTTATTTATTTTTAGCTCGTTGAACTATGAGAAGAATTCCTCCTGTTAAAATAAGCAACCCTCCAATACCTAATACTACTAAACCAAATATAATTAAGATGATAGCTAAAATCAAGAGATCCCAATTTTCAAACATTTTATGTATTTTCTTTGAGAAGAGCTTTAATCCAATTATAATTGCTAGTATTCCTATAATAACAATAGCGATGATTGCTGCTGTAACAGGTGCAAAGATTCCGATATATCCAGAACCAATGAATATGTAAGAAGGAACATTGGCAACTTCATATACTATCACTCCAACTAGAGTCATAACTATGGTAATTATTCCTCCTAAAAAGGCTAAAAAGAAACCATAATCTCCATGATCTTTTATTTGAGCAACCATAAATTCAAAACAATTTTCTTTTATCTACCTATTGAATCAGTAGCTTAAAATTAATAAATTCTTCTAATTTACCTTAGTGGTTTTGAAGTTTTTCGCAATCTTTCTAAATAATAGAAAGCAACTAGTAGTAAGAGATTCCGATTCTCTATTATACTATTAACTCCTAATATAATCTATCAATTCTTCCCAATTGTTAAAATCGCTTTCAAAATATACATCTGGCATAATGTGAAATTCTTCATTTATTACTCCTTCAAGAGTCATACCGCATTCTTTAGCCATAGTTATGATGAGCTTACTATTGGGTAAAGCAAAGACTATATAGGAACGAAGTAAACCATCTCCTCCTCCAAAGGTACCATAAATCTTAGCAAAACCCGTTTGTTTACAGAAACTTGTTAAGAATTCAGATGCTGAATATGTCAAATCATCTATAATTAATGATATATTCCCTGTAAAGTTAAAATTACTAGTAGGCATCGGTAAATTCAACTCCCAAATATGTATATCATCAATAAAGGCATCTGTTTGCACTTCTTCGGGTAAAAAGTCAAGCTCTCCTTTTGAAATCATAGGTGATGTGCTGTAATAGGTATCTAAATAGCTATTAACGTATGTTCCATTTCTATAAGCCATATAAAAGCTATAATCCAGTGAAGTCGACTGTAGAGGTTTTATGATATTATCTAACCAATAATAGATACTTCCCCCACCATTAGCTCTGATATCAATTATTAAATCTTCATATCCCTCTATCTGTTCGTAAAAATCAATCATATCAGTATAATCAATTAATCTATTTTGATGGTTAAATGTTGGTATATACATATAAGCAGTATGGGTATCTAACAATTGATAAACATTAGAAGGATATTTCGAAAAATAAGGTGGTGTGAAATCAGGATGATTACCACAATCGAAAATTATATCCTTATAATCATTTGAACCAGCTATCATAATCTTATATTCAGCATCAGCACCAAAATGATAAGGTTTAAGGTATTTTAGGTAAAGCTTGTCTCTATTATAATCTATCTTTATCAGGTCTTTATTGAATGCTTGACTTACGGCTTCATCTATTGGTATTTCGTTTACTGTAACAACAATCGAACCATTAACTAAATCATATTTTTCCAAAATACTATTAGACCCATAAACTGAATAATTCCCCTTTTCATAAACAATAAAAGCATCGTAATATTGATATATTTCGTTGCTTAGTGTGCTTAATTGATCAGCCCAATATTCATATGCTTGTGTGGTTAGTTCGTTGAACGCATATTCAAAAGGATAAGTATATCGAAATGCAGTATAGAGGAAATCATAAGAATATTCGTTCATAATTAAAAATGAGTGCACATTTTGTAGTGCTCGAACAAGATCACTAATTATACCAAGAAACTCATAGTTCGATTGGCAATTGATAATTTTTTCCCGATAAATTGGGATTAAATCTAACCAATTATAGTCATGTGTGCGTTCTCTTGCCCAAAGGAAAGGGTAATTTTCTTTTACTATGTGCATAAAATAGTATAAATCCTCTAACCATTCGTTTATTGACATCTCTGATGGGTCAATATCATTAATATAAGGTTCATCAAAAGAAAAATCCGAATAGGTCGGATATTTATTAGAATTTCTGAAAACTGTTACCATCACAATTGTTGAAACAACAATTATTGTAATTGTTAATATTGATAAGATTATAACGCTAGATTTTTTCAATTATCTCACCAAACATCTCCATCCGCTTATTAGTAAATGTAAAAATGTTAATATGATTTTTTATAGTTCTCAATATCCTCTTTCTTTTCACGCGACGGGGGCTTGCTTGCTTCCGTCCGGTTTCGATTCTCCATAAAGAATTTGAGGATTCCCTTTAATCATTTTTTTCTTGATGTTTCTTTCTTGTTTAGTTATTTTTATATACACTATCTTCCTATCATCTTCTAGGGTTTGTGATTTTTATTTCAAATTACAGCCTGATACTAGATTTGTCAAAGAATTTATTTTTGCGTAATCAAGTCTTATTACTATTGAGAATTTGATTTCCCTTTCTTTGAAATTTTTCTCAATAATTTCCTGAAAAAACGAGGGGAAAAAATGGCAAAGTATGAGTTAAAGAATTAACAGAAAGGTTTCGAGGTTGACCAAGAGAAAATCGGTCTCGAAGTAACAAAAGATTGGGATTCATTTCACCAATCAACTGCTGATGAATTGGTTCGTAATTACTCACAACCTGATTTTGATTCTGAAACAAGACATTACTGTTTTCATGAGAATAAAATGGTCGGTTTTATGGTTTCAAAAGTTTTGCCTGTGGGTGATGATGGTATTAAAAAAGCAGCATTAGATTTTCCGCTAGTGCTTTAAGGTCATGAAGAAGCTGTTGACTTGCTCTATGAAAAAGCAATTTCTGCTCTAAAAACTAAGGGAGTAGAAATCGTCGAAGGACGGGCTGGTTATTATTGGTTAGGAACACTCGAGAAAGCCAAACAA